>Ga0307929_1002178_pt1 | contig 13175 bp, 9 predicted proteins | sample AceLakmetage1330_FD_203160 | JGI IMG/M metagenome (GOLD analysis project Ga0307929, IMG submission 203160) | Saline water microbial communities from Ace Lake, Antarctica - #1330 | ecosystem: Environmental > Aquatic > Non-marine Saline and Alkaline > Saline | place: Antarctica: Ace Lake...
GGAGTGCAGCGACTGAGAGGCCTATTTTTTTTGCTTGTATTTCAGTGTTTTACAAAAACTTGCTATTAGTATGGAGTGCAGCGATGGAGGAACCTGTTTTATGATTTGCAATATGCCTTAACTTGAAACTTGTCTCGGTGCTTCATTAAAAATCCGTTTGAAAATATTCAGCTGATAAAAGATAATTCAGATGACCCACGCAAATTTGTTTTCGTTTAAAACCCTGCTCATGTTTTTTTCAGCGCTAATGCTGCTGGCTTCCTGTTCAAATTCAGAAGACGATGGGCAACTTCTCTATTGGTCATCGAGCAATGCACAGGAGATCACCTTTTCGGAAAGACTTATTGATCGATGGAACAAGGATCACCCAAAAAAGCAGATCAGGTTTCAGCCCATTCCTGAGGGACAATCCAGCGAAGAGATTATCCTGGCTTCGGTAGTTGGGAAAACCACGCCCGACATCTACACCAACATGTGGCAGGGAAGCGTGGAGATGTTTGCAAATGCGGGAGTACTGATCCCCTTTGATACCCTGGAGGGATTTACTGAATTTATCAACGAACGTTGCTCACAAGAAGTAATTGACGAAATCACCTCTGTCGACGGGCACATCTACCAGGTGCCGTGGAAGGCAAACCCGATCCTTACTCTGTATAACAAGGGTTTGCTCAAATCGGCAGGTATCGACTCTTTACCAAAATCATATTCCCAATATATTGATGCTGCCGGCAAAATTGAACTTGATCAAAATGGTGATGGTTATGTCGATCGTTGGATTGGATATACTTCGGTCAAGGTGATTTGGTACCAGCGCCTTTTCAATTTTTATCCAATGTATCTTGCAGCCTCAGACGGGGCGCCACTTATCAAAGACAACAAAGCAGCTTTTAATAATCCCTATGCCCTTGAAGTATTCCGTTTCCTCCAGGAATTGTACAATAAAAAATATTTTTCCCGGCAACAGATGTCATCCTCCCAAGATCCTTTTGTCATGGAAAATGTTGCCACGCTGTTTACAGGCCCCTGGCAGGTTCCCTATTTAAACAAATTTAAATCCGACCATTTGGAATATGGCTTCTATTCCATGCTCGCCCCCGACGACCACGAAGGACCGGTTTACACCTATGGCGACCCAAAAAATATTGTGATCTTCAACACCTGTGACGATCCCCAAACAGCCTGGGATTTCATCAGTACCATGATCGATAAACCCGGTGATTTGAGTTTGTTGGAAATTACCGGCCAGTTTCCCCGTAGAAAAAACCTTAGTGAAGATCCCTACTTTTCAGATTTTCTTGCTGCCAATCCTGATCTTGAAGTTTTTGCACAGCAGGTAGATTTTATTAAAGGGGTAGATAACCATGCATTGATTGTCGAGATATTCGATATCATTTCCCAGGAATATGAGGCTTGCGTGATCTACAATAAAAAAACTCCTGAAAAGGCGCTAGCTGATGCCGAGAGGGCAGTGAATGTTTTGATTGGGAAATAGAGAATAGATGACTTTCGTTAAATTATCAGAACTCAGTAAAGATAAAACACCCAGCATAAAATACAATCCACACAAGAATTGTTAAATGGCTATATTGTTAAATTGTTAAATGCTTGTATTTACTTCATAGTAATGGAAAATAGTTTGAATTCTACAAATCCATCAATCACGTAAATAATTGACAGTTATCTAAGTAGCAACTTGTGTACCTGCTTAAAATTACCACAGGTAATCACAATAATATAAATCCCCCTTTCCCAATCGCCCACCAAAACCTGGTTCATTTCCTTGTTTCCCGATACCACATAAGTGGAACTACCTGAAATGCCGCTAAACACAGCTTGAAAATCTGCTGTATTTTCTGGCTTGAGAATGATAAAACTTCCCCTGGCCGGATTGGGGTAAATTAGAAATTGCATAAAGTCCTTTGCTTCGCTGAAGCCAACAGGTATATCAACCCATATACTATTTGATGGTACTGACTCACAACTTTCATAGGCGGTGCATATATAGTAGGAATAATACCCCGGGGGCAGCGGCCCATCAACAAAAGTGGTATCCCCATCAAAGATTGTACTTATGAGCGAACCGTCGCGATAGACATTATAATTCATCGGTAATAATCCAAGCGGTGGCGACCAGAACAGGTTAACATAACCATCAGGTGTTGGCGTTTCATAAGCCTGTAAATTTTCAGGTGGCTGCGGCTCAACCACATGGATACAAAACGGGACGACTTCCACAATTTCTTTATAATTCATCAAGTAAAGATCGAAGAAGTAATTCCCTTCCAACATCTGGCTTGCATTAAGCTTATACGAAAATTTACGGATATTATCGGCAATATGGTAATACCAATTTGTATCAGGCTCCAGTACTGACCAGATAGCAGCAGTATCAGAAATATACACCGGATAATCTTCTGTTTCACCCTTGCATCCATCGGTACACGGCCCGATGCCGGGATTGTCGGAATAGCGAACACGCAGGCGGGTGTAACCTGTCGCTGCATTTTCGGGTACTGTCAGGTAATCTGTCCAACTATACATAATTCGTGGAATGTGTGTTGTCAAAACCAATTCATCCTCCCCAAACTGTTTATCCTGATTGCTGTCGAGCCAGACTTTTATAAATTTTAAATCCTGATAGTCCTGGTTAAACTCTGCTAGTGTGGCGTGACCTGGTGAAAGGTGTACCAGTTTATCGGCAAAATAACTGTAACCCGAAGGGTGAAAACCTGAAGAATTATGCATATTGCCCACCTTCACAAAAGTCAGTGCAAAAGTCCCAGAAGGTTCTGACACGGGTTTACAATACCCCGAATCGTTAGGTGGACAGAGATTTTGAAGGTTTTGCGGATCATCACATGATGCATTTCTCATTTTCACCAGGTCGGGCCAGCCAGAGTTGTAATTAATAAGAGTTATCGAATCTTTCTGGGTTTCACAATAGTTCAGTGTATAATGCAGAGTGTCGAATTGAAACATGCCGGAATTCATCGTATTTCGAAAATAAAATAAATTTCCCCCGTTCGATTCCCCCTCCGTGGTATTGGTTGTTACCTGCAGGCCATAATCAATATGCCCCTGATCCGGAAGTTCAAATTGGGTAACTGTAATACTATCTTCAAGCAATGTATGCCCGTTGTAAACATTGTAGGATAGAGCATTTTCCACCGGACACCAGTTTAGTAATTCATCATAGGCCTTGCGCCCTAAGTTCAGTTTGCCCGGCCCAGGCAGCAAGGGTGGAGGTGTGGCCATAATTTTAATATTATCTATGGCAAACTGCCCACCATATGAAGAATATTGTTCTGTGAGAAAAGCAAACCTAAAAACAATAAAAGCCTGGTTAGCGGCAATTTCAGAAATATCAGTAACGACAGTTTCTCCAATTTCCGTGTACAACTGGCCGGGGCGCTGTGTTTTAAAAATTGACCAGTTAAACCCATCAAGACTGTAAGATATTTCAAGCCACGAGTAGTTTCGAAAAAATGAGCGTGAGAAAGACAAGTAAACATTTTCACTTCCCAGGCAACTTACTGGTGCCGAAATCAGTTCAGGATATTTCCCCAAATAGCTATTGACCGTGAACCTTGCGCAATAGGCATCAAAATTTGCCCCGGATGGTGGGCTTCCGGTAAACATCAGCGTATCTCCGGGTGTATGGATTATTTGATACCAAAAATCGGGAAGTGCCGCTGCATCAAAATTTTCGGTAAATGGAATGGGGGCAGGATTGTTTATTGCATAGGCAAGCAAGGGCAACGATGGTTCAGAGATAAAATCTTCGTAAACCGTACAAATGGTATAGGCATAAACACCCTCGGCAACATTATGATCCGTGTAAGCAGGAACCGATAAATTGTCGGCAACAAGTAAACCTTCGCGAAAAACCTGGTAGGTTAATGGTGAAACAAAATATTCAGGAATATCCCAGCCCAATTGAATATCACCATTTTGGTAAGTGTAAGATATCAAACCGGGCGCAGGTGGCAACAGGGTAATTGTTTCACAAATCGGTACTGATTGCAGTGTGTCGATATGATAACTTACACAGTATTCATACGGGCCGGGGGCTACCACCGTATCATCAAAGGATGTTGCAGTTATTCCTTGAGGTGTGATTAATTCACCGTTCTTGTAAACATAATAAACGGCTGCACTTTGTATCGCCTGGTCCCAGGATAAGGAATTTACATTTTGGCTGTTTTGAATGGCAAGGTTTTTTAATGGAGAAATATAGCTACTGATAATATTCACAATATAATCTTCTATTTCACCATAGGGGCAGTAATTGTTGCCAAAGCATTCAGGGTCTTTCTGCCAACAGGCCACAAGCCTTAGTCGCTTTTGGCCTGCGGTAACAAATTCAGGGATTGTAAAAGTTGCCGAATCAAGCGATAAGGAGAGAAGGTGGTCATCAATTAGCAGTTCATTTGGGTCGTACATCTCGCAATCACCGTTGAAGTCAATATACAAATCAGCATGATTATCAGCATAACCCGAAGCCCAATGTATAGCATATGTTTTCCCGGCTTCCAGGGTGGCCTCCAAATATGTGAAATCGCCATAGCCATTGTCTGAGCAACCATTATCCAGGTTTTCTATTTCCTGCAAAACCACATCAGTAAAACCATCCCCGAAACCGCAATTCGAAGACTCAGTGCAGATATGGCAACCCTTGGAAAGATATTTTTTTACCGTATCAGCAAAATTGTTGGCGGCAGCGATGCAGATGTTGATGATAAAAGTTTCATTCGACCAGGTTGAATCTACAACAAAGCCGTTCCATTGTTGAAAAATCATTTCCCCGGAGGACATATCCCCGATATAAATTGGTGTTTGTGGCTGAATTTCAACGATTGTACTGTCGGTAATAAATTCAACCAGGACATCGCTAAACGATGTGAAGGCATAATTGGTAAGGCAAACATCGAAGGTGAACTCCTCAAGTGGATCGAGTATCCCGTCGCCATTTCCCAACACGGCGTCATTGATTTCAATTTCAGCATCAAAGTTGATATACCGTATTTCATCACCCTGCATTTTCGGGCATTTCTTTTTTATTGGGTAGGCATCACAGCCCTGTTTGGATGAGGGGCAAATTGATCCATTGTTATGTTTTTGTAAGCTGGGGCATTGTGCTTCGATAAAGGTGGGGAAAGATAAAATCAGCAGAAAAATAAAAAGGGATGCTAAGGTTTTCATAGCTTCATTATTTTTGTGATTGAAGCCATAAAAATACAACATTAAATTAATATACGAGGCCTACTTTATTATTGCTTCAGTTTCAGGATCAAAAAATTGAACTTTATCCAAATTGAAATGCAACATGGTGGTTGCATCAATCTGTACATCGGCCTCGGGCGCAAAGCGGGCAATTACCTGTTTGCCGCCCAATTGGGCATAGACCAAAATTTCATTCCCCATTTGTTCCAGGGCGATAACTTTTGCTTCCTGCGCATGAAAATGATCTCCGGCAGCCTTTGCCCCCGATTTGATGTTTTCGGGACGGATGCCTAGCACTATATTTTTACCGACAAAATTATGGATGTTGTCGTTTTTTACTTCGGAGAGATCAATCTTTAGCCCTGAACTTTCCTGGTAAAAGCAAAGGGAACTGTCTTTGATGATTTCACCTTCAATAAAGTTGATGGGTGGTGATCCGATAAACCCGGCAACGAAAATATTCTCAGGCTGGTGGTACAATTCCATCGGCGTACCAATTTGCATGATGTCGCCATCTTTCAGCACCACAATCCTGTCGCCAAGGGTCATTGCTTCGGTTTGGTCGTGGGTAACATAAACCATGGTCACGTTTAACTTCAGGTGCAGCCGTTGCAATTCCACACGCATGGCCACGCGCAGTTTGGCATCGAGGTTACTGAGTGGTTCGTCAAACAAGAAAACCTTCGGGTCGCGGACAATTGCCCTGCCAATAGCCACCCTTTGCCGCTGCCCGCCCGACATGGCCCCGGGGCGGCGGTCCAACAATTCAGTGATCTCCAAAACTTCTGCTGCTGCCCTCACACGTTGGTCGATTTCCTTTTTAGGCACCTTTTTTATTTTCAATCCAAAGGCCATGTTCTGGTAAACCGTCATGTGCGGGTAGAGGGCATAGTTCTGAAACACCATGGCTATGTCGCGGTCTTTGGGCTGCAAGTCGTTCACCCTTTTATCATCAATGTAAAGGTCGCCGGCAGTAATTTCTTCCAGCCCTGCTATCATCCTCAGGATTGTGCTTTTTCCGCAGCCGGAAGGTCCCACTAAAACCAGGAACTCAGTGTCATGGATGTCAAAACTTACATCCTCGATGGTCATGGTTTTGCCATCGTAGCTCTTTGCGATATTTTTTAGTTTAACTTCTGCCATTTTTAATGAGTTTGGAGTTTAGCGTTCGGAGTTTGGCGTCAATTGCCAATCAATAATCGATATTAAATACTTAATCGTTTACTGGTGTGACTTTAGCGTAGCAAGCAGCCGACTCTCGTTTATCATAAGTTTTTATTTTCACCTTTTCTAATTATCAAAGCTATGTCAATCTTTTGGTTTTAGGGCTGCAGAGCCGCGTAATATTTATAGCAATGTCCAATTTAGGAAATCTCTTAGGTGCAGCGCACCGTGATATTAAAACCCAAAATCATATTTCGGTGCGCTGCACCTCACCCGTTCATCGGGCAAATCTTTTCTATAAACCCGCTTCGCCGCGAGGCGAGTATTACCGGTGCGCTGCACCTGGTTAACATCTTCTCAATTAATTACTCACATGTCAATATCTTACCACAATTGACGGGCTTCCATCAGTTCTCTGCCTGCTGCAGATCAATGTCAATTAGTTAAGAATTCTATTTTCGATTGATGATTAATCCCGCACGTGCGGGACTGATTTTTGATTTATTGTAATGTGATAATCAGGAACATCTTAAATCAAAAATCGTTAATCGACAATCATAAATTCACATCATTACCTTAACTTATTAGCATTGGACAAAGGACTGCCGGTTTCACACAAATTCTACCCCCTTCCAAACCTTCCCTTCGGGATATGGGTGATCCGGCATGCCAGGTCCAACTCTCCCGAAGCAACAATAAAATGCTCGCCGGCATCGACAATCCCGGTGGTGAAAACCACATCAGTTAAATAGATGGAATCAGCCAGGGATTTCGTTAGCGACGGGTTTGCTTCAAATAAAGGCAATTTCTCTTCAATATGGATGAGTATTGAAGGATCGTCTTTGTCGAGCAGTGCCCAGTAAGTTCTGTAAATACCAACCATGCCGCTGGCTTCCACTGCATGAAACAACATCAGCCAACCTTTTTCGGTGAGGATGGGGGGCGTACCTCCACCAATCCTGTTAATGTTTAAACTTCCTTTTATCGGTCGGATCAATGGATTGTCGGTTGGTTTCCAGTGCAACAAATCAGGAGATTCTGCCAGGTTGATAGTAGGCCCGGGAAGATATCTGGATTCTTTTGCTGTATTGAAATACAATGATCCCAAAGGACGGGTCAAAGCGAAATACTTATCATTTACCTTTCCCTCAAAAAGTAGCATGTCCTTGTTCTGGTGGTCGAGGATGATGCCATCGAATTTGTAATCCAAACCATCCTCACTCGAAAAAAGTGATGTGGCATGACGCCCGGCACTTACCGTACAGGTGGTCATGTAATACTTCCCGTCGATACATGAAATGCGTGCATCTTCAATTCCGTACTCCTCGCTGCCACGTTGTGGTGCGACGATTTTATCGTAATGGATTTTAACGACACGCAAACCATCAGAACTTAATTCCACTGGCAGCAACCACGAAATGGAGGTGAGTGCCAAAATAGGGGCCGGTAAATTTGACTTGATCAGGAACTTTCGCGGATCGTCCATATCCACTTCTTCCAAAAGATAGCCATCCAGTTTGTAGCCATCTTCGCTCCAGCGTATGGAATGGATCATCCCGTTAAATTGTGGCTCCTTCAAAGCTTCGGCAACCCGCACCATAATTAGCAGGTTTCCGTTCGGAAGCCGTGTTAATCCAGGATTGAAAGCGCCCAGAACAAAAGTGGGTACCTCAATATCTTTCCGTAAAGGCGAAAACTGCAAGTCGATGTCTTCTGGTTTAAAGACCAATATGTCGGTATTAAAATTCATCAGTCAAAAATTTTATATGTTGCCTGGCCGCTTAATGGATCCTGCGGATAGCGATTACAAAGTTCGGCCAGGATATCTTCGTGCGAAAAGGCCACATTCATCACCGTGTCGTTTCCACCGTAATAAATGCAGATGGTACCGTCATCAAGCCGTCTGGCACCACATGAAAATACCACGTTCGGCACATGCACGTAATCCTCCATTCCCACCCGGCAATCTGCTTTGGTTGGAAACAGGATTGGGATATTTGAAATTTTAAGCTTTGAAGGATCATCAAGTTCATGCAAGGCAACTCCCAATACATAGGGGTTTCCGTCCATGGTTGACCGTACGCCATGAAAAATATTCAGCCATCCATACCTTGTTTTTATGGGTGGGGCGCCCGGGCCAATTTTATCGCCAAATGCACTGGGGCCGCCTTCCTGCTTTTGGATTGGGTTTTCGGAAACATCCCATTTATTGGAATAAAGAGTTTCAGTACTTGCCAGCAAAACTTCCTTGAATATACCGCCCGTGTGTGTCTTTTTTGGGTCATCATTGGGGCGCATCAATGCATAATAATTGTCCTTGATCTTTTCAGGGAAAATGACCACGTTGCGCATGTCCCTGTCCAAAACCGGCCCATGTCGGATAAAGCTTTTGAAATCCCGAGTCGTTGCCAACGAAACCCTTACACTGTCTTTTTTCAGGCCGTGATAAGCACTGTAAGTAATGAAATACGTTTTGCCGATTTTTGAAATGCGTGGGTCCTCGACACCACCGGCTTCATTTTCGATGAGCTTTTTTATGTTGCAGCCATCGGCAAACACATCTTTTTCATTACAGGGAACAAGGGCGGGTTTTTCAGAAATAATCCAATCCTTAATTCCATTTTTGCTTTTGGCCAATCCGATAACAGAAATTCCATTGCGCAAATGGGAGCGAAAAAGCATTAGCACCTCTCCATCAAATTCACATATCCCGGCATTATGCACGGTCATCACTTTGTGCCGGGGATCCGTCCAAACTTTGTTCACATCGTGGGCGGTAAGTATTGGATTCTGTGCATAGCGTAGAACGGGTTCGTTCAGAGACAAATGAAAGACATCCTTATTTATTTTGATTTCCTTTTTCATTTTTGTTTGATTTGATCGAATGCCTGCAAGGCCAGCAATGCCTCAATAGTTGACTCGGCACCAGAATTCATATTTACCTTTGTTTCCGAAACAATTCCATCGAAACACCTTCCGGTTTCAGGATTATACATTTGCTGATTTGCAATGTTTATTCCAGAAAACCATGCTGTAATTTCTTCGGCACGCTGCAAATATTTGTTTTCACCGTTAATTTTGTATGCCTCAATGCAAGCCCAAATCATCGGTCTGAAGCCATAAGCAATCTGTGCAAACATTTGCTTTTCGATAATCTCAAAACCATCATCCGTTTTGTTGAGGCTGAAATATGCAGGGAAATTCTCTTTTATTAAATAAGCATAAAAATGCTCGATTTCAAGCAAGGCACTTTCGATGTAATCTTTTCTATCCAACAGCTGGCCGGCTCTCAGCATGGCGTATGCCTGTGAATTTCCGTAGGCATGCCACATATTTTGCCAGCTCAGGTAAGCCCCGAAAGGAAAAGTTGTGCCATCACCTTTTTGTGTTAACAATAATCCATCTGCTAATTTTTCGATAAGCTGCAATGCACGTTCATCTTTATTTACATTTTGATAATAGGCTTCCAAACCAAGCACGAGAATGGCGGCCTGATCCCCGGCAGTGTGTAAAGGCAACCAGGTAGGAACTTCTATTCCTTCAATGAATTCAGTGTCTAGAGGTTGAGGCAGCAAGAGCTGAAAGGCATTTTCTGCAAGTCGTTCACAAGCCTGCTTTGCTTTTTTGGTCAAACGCACGTCATTGCTTTTATAATTGGCCAGGGCCCAAAACGCCCGCCAGCTCCACCAGTTGGGTTCTGCAAGTGAGGTCCGGTAAGTTGTGTTGATGCTCAGGTCGTGCCAGATAAAATTATGGAACCAGCCGTTTTCGGCCTGCATGTAGAGCAGGAATTCGGCCATGAAATTATATTGCCCCTGTAATTCTTCATCATCACTCAAGCGGATAGCATCGATCATCATCGCCCTGGCAACATCGTCCACGCAAGTAAAACCCTCGTTGGGTTCAATCTCAAATTTATAATCGGGATATTCGCTGTAAATGTGCACGATGCCACCACATAGATTTCCCGGAAGGTCAACAACATCGTACAGGTGCATCATGTGATCGAGGCTGACGGCAGGGATTTCCGGCAGCTCCTCTTTCGTGTTGTTACACGAAAATGAAAAAAGAAGGGAAATCATCACCAAAACCACAAACTTCAACTTGTTCAGCCTCATTTTTTCTCCTCCAGTTCATCAAGTAGTTCGTTGATTTTCACCCGGGCAAAGCCTGTCATCGAATCTGACATTGCGTATGGAATATAAAGCAAATTATTATGCCGCATCGCACCACACGAGTACACCACGTTAGGCACGTAGCCTTCGCGCTCATCTTCGTTGGCCCAAATCAAAGGGCGGTCCAAGCGGCTGATCGCTTTTGTGGGATCATCAAGGTCAAGCAAAGCCGCACTGATGGTATAATGCCGCATTGGGCCAACGCCATGTGTGAGTAGCAGCCATCCCTTTTCGGTTTTGATAGGTGAGCCGCAATTTCCAATCTGCGAAAACTCAAAGGGATATTTTGGCTCCATCAACAACTGAAATTTGTCCCATTTAAAAAGATCGTCAGAAAACATGATCGACATATTTTCGCCACCCTGCCTCGCGGTGATGGCATATTTCCCATTCACCTTTTCGGGGAACACAGCCATACCTTTGTCGACCACGGCTTTTCCCACCAGGGAGTGAATATGAAAATTCAAAAAATCTTTCGTTTCAAACATTTGCGACCTGATTTCCTTACCATTGTAGGCGGTGTAAGTTCCATAATATATTTTATCATCTCCATCGCTAAATTTCACCAGACGTACATCTTCCATCCCCATCGACTCCGGCTCCGTTTGTGGAAACAGAACACGCTCCGATAAGGATGAACCTTCAGGAAAGCGCAACTTGTAATTGTTTTCCTCCAGATCGAAAACTTCACCTGTAAGTGAATACCTGCTTATTTCGTCCAGCATCAAATTCCCTTTTTCATCAACAATACCCGACCTGAATTCAATGCTGGAAATATGGCCTTCACCCACTGAACGGAGGCTGATAATAAACCTGAGTTGCCCGGCCTTCAATCCTGACTGATCAGGGTGTGGGACCATGGAAGGGTTGAACAGGGCTGCCGATTGGATGGAGTATTCCTTGGTAAGCATCGCACCCAGCAAAAGCTTTTTCGTCTCATTCAATTCAGGAAACTCAGTAAATTGGTTTTTAAAAACATTGTAATTGTCCATATAAATAGATTCAATGTTCTTGTGCCTGTGAGAGAATTGTTCATTAGTCGAGTTTAGTAAATCATCAGATTCGCTGGCATTCAGTCCGGCAATCCGCTGATAGATTCTTTTCACCCGGTCAATTCCCGGGTATAGCGATGGCAAGGTGATCACCCTTTTCGGGTCAGCGTGCAGCTTAAGTGGGATTTTATGAATTTGTGTTTTCATCTGATTAATCTTTCATGCCGGTGGAGGCCATGCTTTGGATAAAGTGTTTTTGGAAAATCAAGTAGGCGATAATGATGGGGGCACCGAGAAAAACTGCTGCAGCCAGCTTTACACCCAGTTGTGCCTCTGCCCGTCCGCCTACTGAAAATAGTGTTACCAGTTGGGGCAAGGTCATCAGCTCCTCGTTGCGAATGACGATCAGTGGCCAAAGCACTTCGTTCCACGAACCCATAAATGCAAGTATGGCCACAGTGATAATTGTTGGTTTGATATTGGGCCAGAGTATCCTGAAAATAATCCGTAACTCACCACAGCCATCAATCCTCGCCGCATCGATGAGGGCCTGTGGCAAACCTTTGAATGCCTGCCTGAACATGATGATCCCAAAAGCGTTGATCATGAAAGGCACGGTTAAACTCAGGTAGGTGTCGATCCATCCCAGTTTTACCATCAACACGTAATTGGGGATTAATGTGATTTGAAATGGAAGCGACATGGTGAAAATGAGGATGAAAAAGATAAGGTCCCTTATTTTAAACTGCATCCGCGAAAGCGCGTAACCAACCATCGAGCAAAAAATCAGCGAAAATCCCGTGTTGATGGCGGAAACAAACAGGCTATTGAACAGTGCCCGCCAAATAGGTATTTTGCCCACCATCATTTCGTAGTTATCGAAGGTTAATTCCGAGGGGAAAAGTATCAGGCTGCCGATGTCCTGCTCGGGCGACAGCGAGGCCATGATCATCCAAATAAATGGATAAATGAAGCTCAAAGCAGCGATGGTGAGCACGAGATAGACCAGTATTTTTTTTATCAGCTTCATGGCTTACACATCTTGTTCAACAAATTTTTTCTGGACAATCACAACTATCATCACCATGATGGCAAAGAATACACCCAGCGTGGCCGAGTAGCCCATGTGGTAATATTCAAAAGCCTGCTTATAAATGTACAATACCGCGGACAATGTGCTGTTCAATGGCCCACCCCCGGTCAGGATATAGGGTTCGATAAAAAGTGAAAAACCGCCAATGGTCGAAAGCACCACAACCATAAAAATAGTTGGGTTGATCATCGGTACGGTGATCTTGAAAAATTTCTGCCAATGGCTTGCCCCTTCAAGGTCGGCAGCTTCGTAATACTGTTTAGGGACGGTTTGCAAACCCACCAGGAAAAGGATTACGTAAAGGCCTACGTTTTTCCAAGTGGCCATGATGGCAATGGAAACCATGGCAACGTTTGGATCGATGAGCCAACCCACTTTTCCCATCCCGAGCAAGACAAGTATCCGGTTGATTACACCGGATTCGTAACCCAAAAGTTGCTGCCACAGTATGGTGACTACCACGCCCGAAATGACAAAAGGCATAAAAAAGGCAGCCCTGAAAAAGCCCCGCATGAAGATTTTTTGGTT
>Ga0307929_1002179_pt1 | contig 13174 bp, 14 predicted proteins | sample AceLakmetage1330_FD_203160 | JGI IMG/M metagenome (GOLD analysis project Ga0307929, IMG submission 203160) | Saline water microbial communities from Ace Lake, Antarctica - #1330 | ecosystem: Environmental > Aquatic > Non-marine Saline and Alkaline > Saline | place: Antarctica: Ace Lake...
TGAAAAAACGAAAATCTTTGGATTTCATTTCCTCGAAGTTTGCTTCCGCAACATTCAATCCTTCTTTACGAGCAAGTGGATAAAACTTTTTATACGATTCCACATCAAAAGCATATGCAGCTCCTAATTTAAGCCCACTTAATATTTCTCCAAATAAAGTCTTTTTAATCGTCCGTTTTTGTAGTCCATCTGGATCAATTTCTTTTACGAATGCCTTCATAGTTCGTACAGAACCAGAGATTACACATGCATTACCTGTGCATACAACTTCAGTAGGAGAAGCAAAAGCAAAATAGCCAATTACTTTACGATTCCGATCTGCCATATTTTTTACCTTTCTATTCTGTCAATAGGCTTATAACGCCTAAAATAAACAGCCCACCCGATCCCTAATAGCGGGCAACTAAGCTCATTACAGAAGCATCGTCGAATGAGCCGAATCTCATCAGGAAAAAAGATCTGTTTTCGCTTCCGCAAAATATTGACCAATTCCTGGCTCGTATCACGAATAAGTTGCTCCCACAATGCGTCATCAGTCCGATTCACGGGGTGCAACACAGGCTCACGTGGCGTAATGACGGCCTCTCCTCGCACTTCGGCATTCCACGACATTGTTCAATGCGCAAGGCGGCATCCATAAGTTCCGTCTCGATATCACGATACTCCCGCTCGTCAGTGAGGATCGCATCAATCATAAAAATGACCGAATTTCCAAGATTTTCGTCGTACATGCTTGACTCCCTTCCCGCTGAATAACACTTCATGATGATAACACGAAAATGGCTAAACCAAAAGCGTTTTATCAATAGTCCCGCCTATGACGAGCCCAAGATGTTTATCCGAAATTGATTTGACGCCTATGTCGGTATCAGTGAAATTATTCCCGGCACCAATCAGCCTCGCAATCCCAAAACAAGCGCTTATTTATTACAAGTGCGTTGTAAACCATTTTGAAGAGTTGGAGCAAGTATGGGATGATATGTATAAATCCCGATATGGCTATTGGCGGACATATGTCATGACTGTGATTTACAAATATCTGGATTGCGGGGATCTACATTTTGGATTTGCCCGGATGCGTTGCGAAGATTGTGGTCATGAATATTTATTGGCATTTTCATGTAAGCGTAGACATTTTTGCCCATCCTGTTATCAAAAAAGGGTTATCGAATATGGTGAATGGCTGCTTACCAATGTTTTAAAAGATGTCCCTTATAAACAATGGGCCCATTTTATATAATTTGGTAGTATCCCCAAAAGATTGCGGATTTAATGTTTATATTGGTGACCGGATTGAACCTGATGATAAAGCCGGACTTGGCAATCTGGCAAGATATATCATCCGAGCCTGTTTCTCCCAGGAAAGAATGGTTTATGTCCCGGCAAAAAAATCAGATGGTGGTGTTGCCAAAGTTATTTACACATCTAAAGACAGAAAAACAGTCAGAAAAAAGACTTGACGGAGATACATTTTTTCTATATTGAATATTGTATACAAAATACAAAACCCAATCATGTCCAGAGAAACACGGGGAGAAATATGGCGAAATTAGGCGATGAATATGAAAATCTAGATCAAAAAGTATACCAGGTCATAAAAACGATGATCGAAGATCGGACGCTGCTGCCGGGTCACAAGATTCCCCAGGAAAAACTCGCCGCGGAATTGGGTATTTCCAGGACTCCCTTGATATCTGCTTTGAAATTTTTAGAACATGAAAAATTGGTGGAGGTCAAACCCAGGCGGGGGTTCTTTGTCAGATTGTTTACCATTCAGGAGATGATCAGTATTTTTGAAATCAGGGAGGTTTTGGAAGGATTGGCGGCAAGAAGAGCGGCCCAATGTATCACTGATGAGGAATGCAATGCCCTTAGAGATATTTTCAAGGTGTTTGAAAAAGATAGTGACATCCTAGACATCCTGGCCTATTCCAGGGCAGACAGAAAATTCCATACCATGATTACCCACCTTGCGTCCCGGGAATTTTTGACCACCATGCTCCAGACCTTTAACATCATCAGTCTGACCTACCAGAACGTTACCAGGGAAGGGCTTATTCAGGATCCAAACATCACCCTTCAGGACCATATTGATATTATTGAGGCCATCTGTTCCAGAAATTCAGAACGGGCAGAAAGTTTGATGAGAGAACATTTTAGAAAAGCCATTGAACAATTAAAATTGAAGATTAAAGAAAAGTAGGTAAAAAGAACAAACGCAAAAAAAAATTTAATCAAAGGAGGTGAGAAACCGGATTTTACCATGGCAACTAGGGCAGGCAGACAGCCTGCAAAAAACCCGGTAGCGGGTATGCGTATAATTAATTTTTTGGAGAGTCTACACATGAAAAAAATTTTAGTAGTTTGTTTGGTATTGGTTCTGGCAACTGCCGGCAATGTCTTTGCCGGTAAAAAATATCCCAGTAGAAATATTACGGCATCTGTTGTCTGGGGCGCAGGCGGGGGTACAGATACCTGTGTGAGGATTATTACCGCTGAAATGCAGAATTTTCTGGATGTGAACATCAATGTCATCAACAAAACCGGCGGAGTTGCTGGTTCCGTGGGCATGAGCTATGCCTACAAACAAAAACATGACGGATATACCCTTTGCGGTCTGTCTGAATCCAATGTCACCGCTGGTGTCCAGGGGGGATGGGACAAAAAATTTGATGTATGGGATACTTTTATTGTGGGCGGGTCTCCCGACGTGATTTCCGTGACTGCAAATTCTCCCTACACGACATTTAAAGACCTTGTTGAAGCTGCCAAAAAAAATCCGAAAAGCATCAAAGCTGCAGCATCTGGAGCCGGTTCCATCCATCACCTGAACCTTTTAGCAGTTGAAAATGGTTCTGGTGCAAAGTTTAATTTCATCCCTTACAAAGGGTCTGCTCCCAGCCAGAACGCTGCCATGACCGGTGAAGTGATGGTCGTTGTTACTTCCCTTGCCGAGCAACAGCAATTGCTCCGGGGCGGAAAATTAAGAGCCCTGGGTATGCTCATCCCGGATTCCTTTGAGGTTGCTGATTTGGGAACAATACCTTCTGCATTTGACGGGTATCCCGGACTGTCCAAGTACCTGCCCATTTCCCAGGCCATTGGATTTGCCGTACCCACAGATGTTCCTGCAGACGCTAAAAAAATTCTGGTGGATACCTTTAAGAAAGCCATGGCCACTGACAAGGTAAAAACCTGGGCCAAGGATAACTATTATCTTCTTTCCGGAAAAACCGGTGCAGAGTCCAAGGCTGTTTTTGATGCCCTTGAGTCCAATTTTGCATGGACCCTGTGGGACCTAGGCGCCGCCAAAGTGAATCCGTCAGATCTGGGAATCTCCAAACCATAAGGGGATGGTTGCTTCCTGGATTTAAAAAGATAAGAGAAGGGCCGGCATCCAATTAAATTAAAAAAGGATGCCGGCCACAAAGAACCGGGCTTTGCTGTCCACGCCAATGACCAAAAAGCCCGGTTCTAACCAAAAGCGTTATACCTAAAATGTAAGGATACTTCAACCATGATGGACAAAGATAAACTCAGGAAGGCAGATCTGTTTTCCGGCGGCATTATCTTTCTTTTGGGATTGTATATCGTCAGCCAGTCCCTGCAGATGCCCATGAAAGATTCCTGGGGCGGAGTTCAAAATGTCTGGTACGTGTCCCCTGCCATTTTCCCATTGTTTGTGGGGGCCATGATCATGGTTCTGGGCGGTTTTCTTGTGAGAGTCGCATTCAAAAGTGTGGGGTTAAAGGGACTGACCGATGTCACAGGGTTTTTGTTCAGCCCTCAAATGACCCTCTTTTTAAAACAGGCACAAAATTTAAGATTTTTTGCCATTTTAACCCTCCTTCTAAGCTTTGTCTTTATCATGATTCCCAGAATCGATTTTTTTCTGGCTGCCGTCCTTTTCCTAGTGGTCTTCATCCCCATGTTCTACCTGGATGATCACGGACTGCTGAAAAAAATGCTTATGGTGTATCTGGGGCAGATGGCCGTGTTAATCCTTTTTTTTATCACAGGACTTAACACGGGGCTCGAATCCCTGATGGGCTATCCCGGCGATATCCTGGTACTTTTTTTCATTGTTACCTTTGCTGTTTTTGCCTTTTCTCTGGTCAGAAGAGATGAACTGAAAAGGAAAAAATTTAGAACCTGTATGATCCTGGCAGTTATGACCCCCATTCTCATCGGGGTGATTTTTAAATATCTGCTCATGGTTCCCATGCCTTTTGAAGGGATGTTTGTGGCACTCACGGATGCGATTTGGTATTTTGAATTTTAGGTTGCAGTAGAGGAGTTTGTATCTTATGGTTTTATTAGAACGGATGGGGTCTTTTTTTGAGATTGCCCTTGGCATTGTTTCCGACCCCACGTCCCTTGCCATTCTTTTCGGTTCGGTGCTGCTGGGGATCATCTTCGGGGCCATGCCCGGGTTAACCTCCACCCTGGGGGTGGCACTGCTGACCGCATTGACATACAGCATGGACACCCCCCTTGCCATGGTCTGTCTTTTGTCCATTTATGTGGGCGGCACCTATGGCGGGTCTTATGCGGCCATTCTCATTAATATCCCGGGCACGGCAGCTGCTGCTGCCACGGCCTTGGATGGCTATCCATTGGCCTGCAAGGGGGAAGGGGGTCGGGCCATCGGACTTACCACAACCTCCTCTGCCATTGGCACTGCCATGAGCATGTTGTTTGTGGTGAGCATTTCTCCCCTTATTTCAAAATTTGCGCTGCAGTTTACCTCCTTTGAATTCTTTTTACTGGCCTTTTTCGGTATCCTTATTTCCGGAAGCCTGACCAGCCCGGACCTGGTCATTAAAGGGTGGATTGCAGGATTCTTGGGATTATTCCTGGCCTGTATCGGCAGGGATCAGCTCCAGTTTTTCCCCCGGTTCACCTATGGAATTTCAGACCTGGAATCTGGAATTGAAGTGGTACCGGTCCTCATTGGCGCCTTTGGTATTCCTCAGATTATCAGCGTTCTCAAAGACAAATTCCAGATGGGTAAGGCACAAAAATTTCAACGGATCCTGCCGGAACTGGGCACGGTAATCCGGAATATTCCGGCCATTATACGGTCGGCTTTCATCGGGGTGGGCATCGGTGCTGTCCCGGGGATAGGCGAAGACATTGCCGGCTGGGTTTCCTACGGTACCGCAAAAAATACCTCAAAGCACCCGGAGACATTTGGAAAAGGGGAGTTGCAGGGAGTGATTGCCAGTGAGACTGCCAACAATGCCTGTGTGGGGGGTGCCATGATCCCCCTTCTTAACCTGGGAATTCCGGGCAGTCCGCCAGCCGCCATGCTCCTTGGAGCCCTTATGCTCCACGGGGTAACACCGGGTCCCATGATCACCTTTGAACATCCCACCTTTATTATGGAGGTGGCAGCCATTCTGCTGTTGGCATCCATGGCCATGTGGGTCACCGGGATGCTGTTGGCCAAACAAGTGGTAAAAATTCTTCGGATTCCCACCCAGATATTCATGCCCATAATTGGTGTTTTGTGTATCATCGGGTCCTATTCTCTGGGGTTGAATATTTTTAACCTTTATTTGATGCTGCCCGTGGGAATTGTCTGTTATTTTTTGACAGAAATGGGTTATCCCATTGCCCCCTTGGTAATCGGGGTGATCCTGGGTCCCATGGCGGACGAAAATGTCCGGCGGGCCCTCATGGTTTCCCAGGGCAGCTTCATGCCGGTTTTTCAACGGCCCGTTGCATTGATTCTGTTTTTGATCATTGTCTGGACCGTTGTCAGCCAGTTGCCCTGGTACAAACGGAAAATGGCAGGTATTAAGCTGGCATTTTTAAATAAAATAGGTCTTAACCCAAAATAGGATTCCATCTGCCCAACGGGCAGTGTTACCAAAAAAACATACATTGGAGAAAAAATAATGCTTAAAATGGCGATTATTACGGGATTTTTGTCCCAAACTAAAGATCGATTCCATGAATACAATACCCCGCTGTCCCTGGACGAAAAGTTTAAACTCATGGCACAGATGGAAGGGTATTCCGGGGTGGAAATCGTGTTCCCCTATGAAACAAATGATGTAAAAATTACCCGGACAGCACTTGCCAAGCACAACCTTGGGGTGGCTGCCGTGAATGTCAATGTTAAGGCAGAACCGGAATTTCGAAACGGGGGCCTGACCTCTACCGATCCGGCCATCCGGGCCAAGGCCGTTGATTTTATCAAACAGGCCAAGGATTTTGCAAAGGAAATCGGGGCGGACAAGGTGACCTGCTGTCCTTTGGGGGACGGGTATGAGTTTGCCTTTCAATATGATTATGCTCTGGCTTGGAAACATCTGGTGGAAACCTTTGGGGATGCAGCTGCCCATGAGCCTTCTATCCCTTTGTTTGTTGAATACAAACCCAGCGAAACCCGGGGCCATTGCTTTGTGGATACAGCGGCCAAGGCCCTTTGTCTGCTCAATGATATCAAGGTTCCCAACATGGGGGTCACCCTTGATTTCGGCCATTCCATGTACGGCAATGAAAACCCGGCCGAGGCGGTTGCGCTTCTGGCAAACAGTCCCTATAAGACCTACGTCCATGTCAATGACAATGACGGGAAATGGGATTGGGATTATTTTTGCGGCACCAAGCATTTCCTGGAATATGTGGAATTTCTCTATTATTTGAAAAAGTACAAGTACGAAGATTATTTTACCTCGGACACCTCCCCCACCCGCTGGGACATCAAGGGCACCTTTGAGGCCAACAGCCGTCTGACCCTAAAACTCTGGAATCTTCTGGAAACAATCGACACCGGCAAACTGGAAGAGTTGATGGCAAAGGGGGATTATCTTGAAACCTGGAAATTCATTGAATTCAATATTTTTTCATTGAAATAAGGCAACCCATGACCCACGACAACCGAAATAAAAAACAGATTTTTGAAACCCTACCCCCGGAATGGGACCAGGCGCTTCTGCCTGAAATCCAGGACGAGATCAAGCGGTTAAACCGCAAGATTGTTATTTTGGACGATGATCCCACAGGGACACAGACGGTTCATGATCTGCCGGTACTGACCACCTGGTCGGTTCAGACCCTAAAACAGGAATTGCTGAACCCGGGTCCGGGATTTTTCATTCTGACCAATTCCAGGAGTCTTGATAGACAAAAAGCCTGTGTTTTAGGCCTGGAAATCGGCAAGAACCTGCAGAAGGCCTCGGAGCTTGCCGGGATAAAGCCCATTGTCATTTCCCGGAGTGATTCCACCCTGAGGGGCCATTTCCCCCATGAAGTGGATGAGGTGGCAAGGGCCATGGGAGATGAAGACCTGCCCTACCTCATTTTTCCTTTTTTCCCCGAAGGCGGGCGGTTCACCATCGACGACATTCATTATGTGGCCGAAGGAGATGACCTGGTTCCGGCTGGCCAGACACCCTATGCAAAGGATGCGGCCTTTGGATTTACCCGGTCCAACCTGAAGGAATGGGTGGCGGAAAAAACAGAGGGGCGGATACGGGCAGATACTGTCACCTCCATCTCTCTGTCGGATATTCGACGAGGGGGACCCGAAAGGGTCTGTGACCTTTTGTCCGGGGTTAAGAAAGGAACGGCCTGTATTGTCAATGCCGTTTCCTATGGGGATGTGGAAGTTTTTGTGACAGGACTTATTAAAGCCGGGGAAAAGGGAAAGCAATTTCTTTATCGTACTGCTGCGGCCTTTGTCCGGGTCATGGCCGGTGTGACGCCTAAAGGTGAATTTTTATCACGGGAGGAACTGGTGTCAGACTCGCCCTCTGGCGGCCTTTTTGTGGTGGGATCCTATGTTCCCAAAACAACAACCCAGTTAGCAGTCTTGAAAGAAGAAACCAAGATTGTTCCCATTGAAATTGATGTGGAAAAACTTTTGGCTCAGGGAGGGGCAGCATTGGAAATTGACCGGGTAACAGACCTTGTCAATGGTGGGCTTGAGCAGGGGAAGGATGTGGTGATCTTTACCAGCAGAGCACTGGTGGCGGGAAGTGACGCCAAAACCAGCCTCAACATCGGCCAGGTGGTGTCCGACAGCCTGATCCGGATTGTCAGGGGCCTTGCTCACCAGCCCCGGTATCTTTTGGCAAAGGGAGGTATCACTTCCAGTGATGTTGCTACCAAGGGATTAGGGGTCAAAAGGGCCATGGTAACAGGCCAGGTTTTACCCGGGGTGCCGGTGTGGAAACTGGGAACGGATTCTCGATATCCGGGCATGTCCTATATTATTTTTCCGGGCAATGTGGGGGACGATAACGCTCTTGCTGCCATACAAAAAAAACTGGTTCAAGGAGGATAGCCATGCAAGCTTCCCTAAATCAGCTCTTAATCCAGGCACGACAGCAGCACTATGCCGTGGGTGCCTTTAACGTTTACAACCTTGAAGGGGCTCTGGCCGTTATAGGGGCGGGCGAAGAATTAGACAGTCCGGTGATGCTCCAGGTGTTGCCCTCAGCCCTTGCCATTGGGGGGAGAGCTCTGATTGCCCTTTGCAGGGCAGCGGCAGATGCTGCGAAAATACCCGTGGCCGTTCACCTGGATCATTGTTCTGAGCGGAAAGAAATTTTTACTGCCCTGGACGCTGGGGTCGGATCAATCATGGCAGACGGATCCGCTCTTTCCTTTGAAGCAAATGTCTGGTTCACCTCAAAGATGGTGGAACTTGCCGCTAAATTTTCAGCTGATGTGGAGGCGGAGCTGGGGTGTTTGACCGGAACAGAAGACGGCCTGATTCTGGAGGATGACAAAGAACAACTGACCCGACCGGACCAGGCGTTACGCTTTGTAAGGCAAACCCGGGTGGCGGCCCTGGCCGTGTGCATCGGCAATCGTCATGGGGCCTATGCCACCCCCCCGGATCTGGATTTTGAACGCCTTGGGGCAATTGCCGCCAAAGTATCAATTCCATTGGTCCTCCACGGCACCTCCGGCCTTCCAGACGAAATGATTGAACAGGCCGTGGCCCTGGGGGTCTGTAAATTTAATATAAATACCGAGGTGAGAACCGCCTACCTGGACAGACTTACCGAATATCTTACAAATAGTTCAAAAAATCACCCTGGTTTTCTGCCAGGCAAAAAGCCGGAACTCATTTTATTGATGCAAAAGGGAATTGGCGCCATGAAAGAGGCTGTCATGGCAAAGATCCAGCTTTTTGGTTCTGTTGGAAAGGCCTGAACACTTGTATAAAAATTAAGATTAAATTAACACATAAAGGAGAAACAAATGTCAAAACACACCGTTAAAACCATCCAGGCCATGAGGGACAATAAGGAAATCATCACCATGCTCACGGCCTATGATTATCCCACGGCTAAAAAAGTCAATGATGCCGGAATTGACATGATTCTGGTGGGGGATTCCTGCGCCATGGTGGTCCATGGTCATCCCAACACGCTCACCGCCACCATGGACATGATGGTCCTTCACTGCGGATCTGTGGCCAGGGCCTGTGACAGAACCATGGTCATTGCAGACATGCCCTTTGGGTCTTTCCAGTACAGTGTGGAAGACACCATGAAAAATGCAGCTCGGTTTGTGACCGAAGCCTGTGTGGACGGGGTCAAGTTTGAGGCCACCCATAACCATATAGAAAAAACAAAGGCGGTTGTTGAAATGGGCATTGCCTGTGTGGGCCACGTGGGGCTTCACCCCCAGGCAGTGGGTGCCCTGGGTGGACTTAAGGCCCAGGGTCGGGATGTTGTGTCCGCACGGAAGGTTGTATCCGAAGCGCTTGCACTCCAGGAAGCCGGCTGTTTTTCCATTATTTTTGAAGCGGTTCCCACAAAACTTGCCGATTATGTTACCCAGAAACTTGATATTCCCACCATCAGCATCGGGGGCGGGCCAAAATGTTCAGGTCAGCTTCTGGTGACACCGGATGTACTGGGACTCTATGATAATTTCATACCGGGCTTTGCCAAGAAATATGTGGATGTGGGACAGATCATGACCGACACCTTCAAGCTGTATGCAACGGAAGTCAGGGAGGGAATTTTCCCCGGAGAAGAACATTCTTATAAGATGTCCGATGAGGTACTTGAAGCCATTGTCAAAGAATTTGGATAAATAAAATAACCAGGGCAGCACAGGTTTTGTGCTGTCCCTTATCTAAGGGGGTGTCATGGGCAAGATATTGTTTTCCCTGGGCCTGGTCCTCTTGGGCCTGTCCGTGGGGTATCTGTTACAGGTGCTGCTGAAAAGAGGCACCCTTCGAATTTCAACGCCCATTGATGGTGTAAGAAAACGCTTGCAGCGGGCAGCCCTTCTTTTTTTCAATCCCATTGCGATTTTAGGGGCCACCTGGGTGGCGGATTTGAGCTCCATCAAAATTGCAACAATGCCGGTTCTTGGACTCTTTGCCTTGCTATGGGGCGGGGTTCTGGCCTTTTTCGGGGCAAAAGCATTTGCCCTTTCAAATCGCCAGACAGGTGCCTATATCGTCAGTGGCGGATTCACCAATATAGGATCTCTGGGCGCTTTATTCTGTTTTATTTTTTTAGGGGAACAGGGGTTTGCCCTGGTCCCTTTTTACAAACTTTTTGAAGAATTGGCCTATTACGGGGTGGGGTTTCCCATTGCTAAATCCTTTAGCCAGGACTTTTCCGGGATAGATTCCCTAGGAGCTCGAATTAAAACAGTGGTGACGGACATTTTTGTCCTGGCAGCCGTATCCGGTATTGGGACAGGCCTGGTCCTGAACCTGTCGGGCATTGCCCGCCCCGGGATCTACAGCCTGGTCAATTCGATTTTTATTCCCACAGCAGCCCTTCTTTTGCTCATCTCCATCGGTATGGCCATACGCTTTGAAAAGGCGACGGTTTATCTGAGACCTGCCCTGTTTATTGCCGCCATAAAATTTGTCCTGGTTCCTGTGACCATTGTCGGCCTGGGATATTTGGCAGGACTCCATCACCTGGACAAGGGCCTCCCCCTGAAGGTGGTCCTTATTCTTTCCGCCATGCCCGTGGGATTCATTGCCATGGTTCCCCCGACCCTTTATGATCTTGACATTGATCTGGCCAATGCCTGCTGGCTGCTTACCAATGGGCTGCTGGTTGTCCTGATTCCCTTGCTGATGTTCATTCTATCCCTGATTTGATTTTTCGAGAAAACTCAATTTGGAATCAGAAGATTAGGAAATTTCCAATCTCCTGATTTTGAAACACTAACGGATAAAATTGGTCATTGTTTTAGCAACCGGATCCGGGGCAGGAAACTGCTTTTTGCCATGCCCGATAACTTTCATAATCCATGCCATGTTTTTCCCTAAAACCGCCATGATCTGTTTGCCTTCACCATCCTGCTCCATTTCCCCCGGAGTGAGGCCATGGGCAACATTCCAGTAGTTTGAGGCGGGCATGATCATCTCGGAGTATGAGATATAGTGATTTAGAGAGTTGACCGTGGGAATCCCCCCGGATCGTCTGACAGCAGCAACCGCTGCACCAACTTTGTGCCGGAACAGGTTGCCGTTAACCGAAGAAACGAAAAAGGCTCTATCAAGGAAAGATTTCATTGTCCCTGCAACACCTGAAAAGTGGACCGGAGAGCCCAGTAGAATACCGTCGGCCTCTTTAATCTTCTGAATCCATTCATTAACCGGATCATCTTTAATGGAACAGGCTTCATCCTGGTTTTTGACACAGCCGTGACAGGCAATGCATCCCTGGATCTTTTCTTTGCCGACATGGATCATCTCCGTCTCAATACCAGCATTTTCCAACTCATCAATAACCAGGTTCAATGAACAGGCTGTATTCCCTTTCTTCTTGGGACTGCCGTTAAATACAACAACTTTCAAAGTTATTCTCCTTTTTTGTGATTATTATCATGGGGTTATTCATACGGATGAAACAGATATTCTTATCTAAGATAATCAATTTTTTTTGGAAAACAAGTTCCTAATTCTGAGACCAGACGATCCTGTTTTTTCTCGATGCTGTTTCAACTGGCGCTTCGCCTGGAATAGGTATCCTTTATGTAGTCTACAAATCGCTGTTCCGGGGAAAAACCAAGCAGGGCCTGGCCATTGGAGACAAAATTTGAGTAAGGGTTGAAATCATAAAAACAGGGCGTGTTTGTTTTGGTGTCCATCAAGTATTCGACACCGCCAAGATCAGCACCGGCACTGTGTATGATGGATATTACCTGTTCAACAACTGCTTTTTCGGCTTCAAATGGCTGAATACGGATTTCCTGATTCAGGGCACAATAGTCAAAAGAGGAATCTTTATTTTCAGGTGTCTGGGATGCTGAACAGCCGTCTGCAGCACAATAGTTAAAGATATTGGGCATTATTTTTTGCTTGATACTGTAAAATAGGTGGTTCCCAAGAATTTCAACCCGGTAGACGTATCCATCGGAATGAATATATTCCTGTACCAGGCCCGTTCCATCAATACCCAGATCGACATTGCCGGATTTAACAGCGGTTTCCAGTTCATCATAGGTGTCAAATCGGGAAATTCCGTTTCCCGAACCACCGATGTTTGGTTTAATAATGAGAGGGAACCCTATTGTTTTTGAAACCTTCAAGACATCCTCAACCCGATAGACAGCAACCGCCTGGGGACAATGGAGTGCTAGTTTGGAGAACAGACCGTTTTGAAGTGCTTTAGAGGCACCGGCAAAGTGGGCCTGACTACCATTGACAATGGTTACCCCCATGGTTTCCAGCCAGTTCAGATAGTGGAGCGTGTGGAAAACAACCGATGAATTTGTTCCGGAAGACGGCATCATATTAATGCGATTGACAGCAAAACTGAAACTGGGACCTTCTTTGTCCGGGTGAAAAGAAAGGTCTGCTATATTGATCAATTCTAAATCAATCCCATTGGATTGAAATATTTAAATCAAGGTATCAGACCAGGTCGGATGTTCATATAGAAACGCAATGTTCATAAGTTACCCTTTTTTTATATGGCCGTCCTTCAAACGATTGTTATCGAAAACATGCTTTCCTGGCATCATACTGGTTTCCATGTATATATTGGTGACCGGATTTATCCAGATGACAAAGCTGGTCTTGGCAATCTGGCCAATTACATTATCCGTGCATGTTTTTCTCAAGAAAGATTGATTTATGTTCCGGCAGAAGAATCAACTGATGGTATTGCCAAGGTAATTTATACCTCCAAGGACAGGAAGTCCCGAAAAGTTTTTAATGCTCTGG
>Ga0307929_1002180_pt1 | contig 13167 bp, 5 predicted proteins | sample AceLakmetage1330_FD_203160 | JGI IMG/M metagenome (GOLD analysis project Ga0307929, IMG submission 203160) | Saline water microbial communities from Ace Lake, Antarctica - #1330 | ecosystem: Environmental > Aquatic > Non-marine Saline and Alkaline > Saline | place: Antarctica: Ace Lake...
ATCACAAACTCAAACCGGATGAGGTAGGCGCACAGCAGTGATAGGAAAAAAAGCAACAGGTCAATAAAAAAAATCACATAGAAATTAACATTTTTTAATTGAATAAACATATGAAAACTCTCTTTATAAAGATTAATTTTTTAACTCAATTAGGTAGAACGATGTCCGGCTTGGGTTAATGACGCTTTTGACAATGACTCATGTTGCAAGACAATAGTCAACAAAAATATCAATAAGTCAAGCCTGACCACTTCTGGATATATCATCAATGTTGAAAAATTGAAAATAAAGGTGGAATAAAAACATGGCAAGCGCATTTAAACCCGATAAGCCTACAAGTGTTGACCTAAATTTTTATCAATTAATTACTTGAGTTTTCGAAAAATATTTCTTGACTTTTAATATTTTTTATGAATCGCTTTGTTTTCAGATAGTTATATATTTTCTCTGTTTGTGGCATTCTAATTGTGCTGCACTCTCTGTACTGACACAAAATAATGCATATTCACATAACCTATTAAAAACACAACGACTCACATTTTATATAAAATGTCAAATTAAAAAATTCGAAAACTCAAGTAATTATAGTGTATTTGAGATATTAAAAAAGCCGTTATGCATATTGATGACCTGCATCCATAACAACCCATAGGTATCCCAACCAGCCAACATGAATGGGCTTTTACTTACACATTCTTAGAACCGGACATAAATAGGGACAAACTTTCGGCTACCACCATAAGCCGGGACAGTTTAAATTGTCATCATGGCAGAGTTCAATTGAATCTATCGGGGGTATGTTATATATTACTTAAAATCAATAACTTGAGTGCGTCATACTTGCGTCATTGAGGCGTCATAAGACAGAAAGTGTCCCGGCTTATGAAGGTAGCCAATATGAATTATTGATAAAAACGTCAATTAAAAAAAATTACAATATGATATTTGTTTAAGAAATTAAGTAATATTAATTAATTATATTAAGTGTTTAAGTAAATTTAAACATCGAGTGATACTCTGAATTACTGAAATTTGTAAAATGTATTGACAAAGTTTGTTCGATACTATATTTTTTTTATATGAAACACTCATAGCCTTTTTATATGAAAGAGTAGAGGTATCTAACACTCTTTCAAGGTTCGTTGTGGGCAGGCCGAGGTCAGAATGTGGTCTGCCTGTTGCAGGTATGTATCAAGCTATACAGAGAGTCTTATATTTATTTCAGACAACATTTAAGGTATAGCAATACTATATGTCTATTTGTATGTTATCGTTTCAAATGAGCTGATCAATGATCAAACCAAGGTGTCTTTTGTCAACTGCCCCCCTCATATGGTTGGAAACAAAGGATTGTTTCCATGTTTTGATGAAAGTGATACTGTCCGGTTCGTATCCCGAGTCGGGCGGTATTAAAAATCCGGAGAGACTTCTGGTTATGAGGGAGTTCATGACAAATAATCTACTCATTTTCACTTAATACATGCCGCAAATACTGGGTATCAGGTTTGAAAGTGGGGAGTTTTATTCTTATGAAGTCCCTAACAGAGTTATGAGCCTGGAAGTAAAATTTTTTGGCTCATCGCGGATTTGTGTGAATATTCATAGTTTCCAATGGGTAAACACTGAGAATTGCGCACCACAATCTATCCAAATCACACTAATCCGCAAAGATCCAATTTTTTTAGACTTGGGTAGCTCACGTTACGTAGGATGTACCTTCGTAAAAATAGTGGGTTGTGTGAGTAATAATCACCGGAGTTGTTGAATAGCCATTTATGAATTTAAATGGTTGAGGTTCTGAATCTGATATAAGTACCCGAACATATATTCCTCAAGATGAAATTTATCCATGGAATGCTCAAAAACATATGCGTGGGTACTTACTTAAACTTAGTAGAGAATCTCAATTTTCAATTAACTTCAATATTGAAAAGGAGAGAGGTCATGAATAATTATGGGCGATGTATTCTTGTCATCGTATTTTGTTTCTTTATCTTTTTTGCCTTTGATGCATTAGCTGAAGGGCAACAACCGATACCTAAGGGAGTCTCCATTGAAGCTCCAACACCGTATGATGGCAAATACAAGGACAGGTTTGCTGGATACAGGGCCAGGGGAACGACAAAGTCGACAGTGGCCGTTTTCCAAGAAAGCTTTGATGGAGAGCATGGTTTTTTAACCACAGAATCTTGGGCAATTGGTACCCCCACAACAGATTCCGTTAGTGCATATTCCACTCCAAATTGTGCTGGAACTAATCTTAACGGAGATTATCCAAATAATTCGAATGACCGCTTGACGAGTCCATCCATTTCTCTGGAAGCATATTCTTCAGGAGACCTTATTACGCTCTCATTTTATCATTGGTATTATCTTGAGAGCTGTTGCGATGATGCTAATTTGAGGATTTCAACGGATTCTGGCATGTCGTGGGAGACCATCGTCACTTTTACAGGTAATGCTTCCGATTGGATATCGTATGAAATGGATTTGTCTTCATTTGCTGGCCAAACTATCATGCTTGATTTTCAGTTGACGTCTGACTCAAGCGGTACATATAAGGGCTGGTATGTAGATGACATTCAAATCACTGTAGAATCTTTCGAGCCTCATATCTCAACCGAACTTATGGATTTGAATCATGCTCAATTTCCATCGAATGTAGTACTGACATTAGCCCTTAACGGTGAGGGGTTTATCCTTCCTACATTGTCTCAAAGCGATTTCCACGTTTTTGAAAATGATGTTGGACAGCCAATTCTCGAAGTTATTCCACCGGATGAAAGCAGTGGCGTGCGGCTTGCAGATATTGTTTTTGTATTAGATGTTACCGGCAGTATGAGTGATGAAATCACTCAAGTCAAAAATAACATGGGTCTGTTTATTGAAAATTTAGATGAAACCGGAGTTAACTATACAGTAGGATTTGTCTCTTACAGTGACAGTGTGTATGTTTACAACGATTCGAATTTATATTCCGATAATTCTGAAATCATGGACATTGTAAATAACATCACTCTTGGAGAGCATAGCTTGGGATATGGTGGTGATGGTCCAGAAAATCAATTGGAAGCCATGGCATTGGCATCCACATTCAATTTCAGGGAAGGTAGTAATAAGATAATCATCATGATTACTGACGCAGACGCACATGAAGGCGATTCTGTTACTTCTTATACAGTTTCAAGTTGTATAGACCAGCTTGTGGCAGCAGGAGCCGTTGTGTATCCGGTTTTTAATACTGGTAGTTCTGCCCAGCTAACACAGTACCTTCCGATAGTCGATGCGACCAATCCTTCTGGATCCTATTACAACAAAACCGAAGACTTTACCGGAATTATAGAAGATATCAGTGCAACAATATCAAATACGTATATTGTTCGTTATAATCCAACCAATAACGACTATGATGGGGTTGAAAGGATCGTTGATGTTGACATCGACTATTCCGGCTATCACGGTGATGCCCAAGGCTCTTACATGCCTGGTTCTAGGCCGAAAATTAATAGAACTGCCGATACCATAGCATTGGAAAACGTTTCTTGGGATGAAGGAACTTCATTTACCATCAGGGCAGAAATTACAGATGAATACACGCCGTTTGTTTCAGGAGCCGAACTTTATTACCGTACAACCGGAGATTCGGCATATTCTTTCGTTGAAATGACGCTTGTAAGCGGTGATACTTATGAGGGGGTAATTCCTGCGGGTGCTGTTGTTGCATCTGGAGTCGACTACTATATCACTGCAACAGATAGTCAATCGACTGTGACAAGTCCGAAGTCATCTCCTAATATTAATCCTTACCAAATAGCAATTTTACCCAACGAACCTCCGATAATTGTGCATATCCCGATGAGCGCTCTTACCGTTGATGAGCCTGTAACAATCACAGCGGAAGTTACGGATACAACCACATCTCTTGACCAAGTAGAAATTTATTATAGAATTTTCGGTCATTTTACATACGAAATGATGGATATGATTGACCTCGGCAGTAATGTTTATGAGGAGGCAATTCCCTTTTCGTTTGCCACAGCACAAGGGCTGGAATACTATATCGAGGCAACAGATAATTTTGGCGTGAGTACAACACATGGAACATTTGATAATCCCCATGTACTTGTTGTGGCTAATTCATCAGGATTATCACTGATTGATACCAGAGGTTACCCGGGTAGTATCGTAACAATAAATTTAACCTTAGATAATGCTGATGGGATTGATGTCTCAGCCGTTTCCTCGGATTTGACATATGACACATCCATTTTAAGTAATCCATCAGTTGTAATTGGTCCAGCTGGTGAGGCGGCTGGGAAAGCAACCTCCTCAAGCTTTGTCGATAGTGATACGTATCGGATTGGGATAGTCGGACTTTCAAATTCCAATGTAATTTCAGATGGAATCGTTGCTTATATTAGTTTTGACGTGTCTCCAAGTGCAGAAATAGGCACGACTACCGTAATAACCCAAGGTGCAGGTGCTTCCTCTCCGGACGGAGAAATTGTCAGTATTGAGGGTTTTTCTGGAACCATCACTATTAGCACATGTACAGGCGACTGCAACGAAGATGGCGAAGTGATTATCTCGGAGGTACAAGCAGCAATTAATCAGTATTTAGGGACACATTCAGTTCAGCCTTGTAACGATGAAAATGGAGATGGGACTGTGAGTATCAGTGAAGTTCAGACTGTGCTCAACAATTATCTTGGGGGTTGTTGATCAATTAAAAATAAAGGAGTGACAATCTCGTAAAAAGTCCGATTTTGACAATTTGTTATTCGTAACATACTAAAAGTATGGGGCATCCTTCATATGACTTCAAAAGTACTTTACAGTTTTTTTGAAAAAAGTCCTTACAAATGAGGAATGATAAAAAAAGCTTAAATTACTTTTGAAGGATGCCAAATTATGGATGGTTATTTTGCTTTTTTGACTTTTTGCGAGACTGCAAAGGAGTGAAGTTATGAGAAATATCATGATTAAATATGCAGTTTTAACCTTTTGCTTAGTCTCCATATTGGGACATACTGCATACGCAGGATCAAGTTTAACGTTGGGATCACAATCTGGTTCCCCCATGGATACTATTACCGTTCCAGTAACATTAGAATCTGATGATCAATTGTCTGCTTTGTCTGTAGATATTGCATACAATCCAAGGGAGCTTGAATTTATTTCTGTAGAAATAGGCCCTGCCGCCAGCTCCAAGAATTTGGTTTCTAATATACTAAACAATGGCTTGGTTCGAATTGGATTCATATCATTTGATCAAATGGAGCTTGATTCAGGCGTGGTTGCTTTTCTTACCTTTTCTTTGAACCCTGAAGTAGAAGCCCAAAAAATTCAGGTCGGGTTAAAAGCAAGTGCATCAAATCCGGATGGCAAACCAGTAAAAATCAATAGCCATAGCGGCATAGTGATAGTTCAATAAAATTAAAGAGTTGTGCTGGTAGGACATCGCTGAGCCTAAGGGAGTTCATGGAAAATAATATACCCATGTTAATGAATTCCATACCCACTAAGCGGATCTCTCCATGCAAAAATGGGTAGTTTTATTATCATAAACTCCCTACTAAGTTGGATCGGAACATCAGTGACATTTACCAAGGCATAGATATAGCTTGAAGGCTTAAACAACCCTAATTTAGGCATCCTTCATATGATCTCAAAAGTAATTTACAGTCTTTTGAAAAAATTTTCTACAGATGGGGAATGATCAAAAAAAGTGTAAAATACTTTTGAAGAATGCCCTAATTTGTTATATTTGCATTGTTAATGTGCTGCAAATAATTGCTACCCGCACAGCTCAAAATATACTTATGATAAAATCAATTCTGGGGTTGGTTCTAAGACTGGTCACTTCTAATTTTTTAAAAAATTACTGCATTGTAACTATCTAATAATATAATAAATATTTTTAAGTTACTTTTAGCACTGACGGCAAGTGGCCAATGTTAGAACCAAACCCTCAATTCTTAAATAAGGAGAAGCAAGAGGTGACTCGACACATGATATTCAAAACCATCATCACGTTAGCTTTTTTTACCATTCTTTCCGCAGTTTCTGTCGTAGCACAACCCACATTGACCCTCTCGTCAGTGACAGTTGAAGCGGGGGATACCTTTCAAATTGCATTGACTCTTGATACTGATGGAGAGTCAATCTCTGCTCTGTCAACGGATATTCTATTTGATGCTTCTGTGATTCAAATTACTGGTACTGAACTCGGCCCAGCTGCCACCTCAGCAGGTAAAATGATTAGTCAGAATGAAGTGAATCCGGGCTTATACCGAGTGGGGCTTTTTTCCCTTTCAAACGCCGATGCAATTGGAAATGGAATAGTAATATATATTAGCGGGACTGTTGACAGCGCAGCATCAGATGAAAATGTAATACTTTCCCAAAACGCTTCTGGATCTGATCCGAGTGGCACGCCCATAACAGTTTCAGGTCTCAGTGCGACTATATCTATTGGGGAAATAGCTGGTATTGGGGAAATAACCGTCTTGACCAACACATCCCCACCCCTTACCATCAATACAGGCACTGATGCCTGTGTGTATGGTACGGCAGCATCCAATCAAATTATTCTTGAAGGCGGCGCTAAGGTGAAGCTACTCAATTTTCCGGGAAGCAACGAAATTACAATTAAGTCTAATTCAAGCTTATTCACTGTGTCCCGCCTGGGCGCTTATGTTACCTTTAAAGGGTCTGATGGAACAGTTCTGGAGATACCGGCTACAACTACTGCCCAAACCATTCTTTTTAATGATCAGGCTTTGCCGCTAAGTATCTATAGTAATCAGGTAATGTTAGATGACCAGATAATTGTTTCAGGCAGTGTCCCCATCGAATAAAAAAACTTAAAGAAAATAAAGGTTAAACTCGCTACAATTCAAAACAGGTGGGTTTTTAAAACCCACCTGTTCATTGTATTCATCTGCCCATAGCTTAATAGTTGAACAATACCGCTCTGCGGAGGCGCTCCGATCAATTCTTACTTCAATTTTTTTTTAGCGCCCGACTTGTATCTTTATTTTAAGTCCAGAAAATTAGGCTACCAGCATAAAGCGGGACACTTTTTGAACATGATCCTTTGGAAACACCTATGAAATGGAGATTCCAAACATAATGGTGATTGAAAGTGTCCCAACTTATGGCGGTAGCCGAAAATTACATACTCTTTCCTGAATCTTATCATTATAGTATATCTTTAAAAATAGACCCCGATCCCAAGGCCGATGTATCCATATTTATAGTCAAAAGAACGATTGGTAAGGGGGTTGTTGTAATGGGGTACAATGCCAAGAAAATGGTTTTTATAAATGGTACCGTCAAGGGTTAAATTCACATTGGGGGCTATCCAGTATACAAGTTTGCCGGAAAAGACATGGTTCTCATTATTACTGTCCATGTTTTCAAGGTCAGAGTATCTGTCTGGCAGAAAACCGGATAATTTATTATCGCTTGTGGTGTCTGAATTCACTTTTATATATTTATATGAAAAGAAGATGGGGAGCCTTTCAAAGACCTTGATACCCAGTGAGTAACCCAAATACCAGTTTGTTTCATCCACCTGAAAATCCTGCCCTATCTTTGTTTTTAATATATCAGTATCAATGGTAAGATCAAGTGTGCTGTCTGCTGAGGTACTGCTGATTCCAGCAAAACAGCTATGAACCCATCCCTTTCTATTTTTGGATGCAAGAATGGTGAGTGAGTAGCCAGAATCGCTCAAACCCGAAAGCATCAAAGAGTTATCACCCGATGGAATGGTTATGGATCCGGTGTTCACCTCAGTGAAAGTAAAGCCTGCATCATCAGAACTGTTGCCAGAATAGGATGCTTCCATGGATAGTGCGGGTCTGCGGGTCTCTTCCTGTAGGATTTTAAAACGTAAAGCCGCCCCCCATGAGGTTGTGCTCAGCTCCTGGGTTGATTCAATATCCTTGAATGTTGAAGAGCTGCCAAAGGCGGTGCCCAGATCTGCACTCTGGTAATGACCCAGAAATGTCAGCCTGTCAACGATACCCCAGTTGAAAAGGCCTTTCATTCCTTTGTAATCTCCTGTGGATGTTGAGAGCAGAGAGCTGTTACCGATCTCACTCTTCTTGACATCAAAAACATCAACCGTGTCATCCATCACCAGCCAAGATCCAGTCACTTCAAAGGTATTTTTCTGCATGGTATAGGCAGACGGCAGATCCTGAAAAACCCAGTCTGGATATTTTACGGCATGGGCTGCCGGAATAAACACCAACAGACCTAATAGCAAGAACAGCAGGAAAAGCAAGGCATTAATACCGGCTGTTTTTTCAACAAATCCTGTTTTTAAACTCATTTGAAGCTCCTCTGCTTTAAAAATTAAATTTAACTATTATAATACTATAAAAGGGTGTTGAAAAGTATTTTTAGAATAGTAATTATTTCAAGGTGTTATGACTAAAAATATCAAAAAGCTAACATCGCTATAAATACTTGATTTTATTATCTAAAGCAGCAATCGTTTCAACACCCTTTATAAGAGTGTTCCCTTTTTGAAATGTTCTCCCCCTATCCAAAACTGGAGAGGGGGCTTGGGGGGGGTGAGGTTTTATAACCAAAAATTCATCAGTATGCGAAGCGTGTCTGTTGCAAATTTTGCTTGGAAGGCGAGTGCAGCGAGTCCTTCCAACGATGAATTATACCGGATAATCAAAAAAGGCTACACTCATGTTATAATTATAATGCCAGGGCAACCCCTGCTGTTGTGGCAATTTTAAACAAAATATCGGAGATATTCCCAATTTTTTTAATATAGGGAACCCTTTCCATATCTTCAGGTACCACAATGGTATCCCCGGGTACAAGCACAGTATTATAGATTTTAGAAAAAATACCCTGTGTCTGACCCATGGAGATAATCTCTCCATTGGCCTTGAGAATATACAGATGCTCTTCATCTGCAGATAAAGAGGATCCGCCACTCTTATCCAGATAAAAATCAAGCTTCCGGCCAGGCTCATATAGAAAGGAACCCGGGGAGTAGACGCTCCCCACAACTGACACAAAAGAGGGTCTGGATGGGATATTAAGTGTTGCTCCATCCTGCAATGCAAAGTCATTGTTAGTTCCCCTTAAAACATCAATATCTGAAAGTTTGATGGCAATGCGCCCCTCTGCCCGGACTCCCTGTAGGGTGTTGATCATCTCCTGGAGACTATTTTCAGCAGCCTCGGCAGCCTTGACATCCTCCACCTGGGCCATTTCAGAGGATGCCACAAGAGAACTCAGTTTCAGTTTTTCGAGCATTTTGTCGATGCTCTGCTGCTGGATTTTTCTGGCCTCCTCTGATGTATATTTTGCCCCATATAAATATGCATTTTCGGTGAACCCTCCGGCCCGTCCAATCAACTCAGAAATCTTTTCATTTTCTCGTATTGCGTAGGTACCTGGATATTTTATCTCACCGGATATAACCACTTTTGTTATCCTGGAAGCCCCCTTAATTAGGGGGATCAGGATGGCATCGGATGATTGCAGCATAAAATTAGCATCTTTTTCAAGGTCAAGGGCCACATATAATGTTTCTACACTGTTTTCTACAATTATTTGACGGGCCACCTCCACCCGATCTGTTCTGGCACCAAACTTTACACCTCCGGCCAGGGCAACAGCATCGGCCAGTCTTAAACCCGGCTGAAAAATGAACTCCCCTCCATTCCACACTGCTCCCTCAACGGAAATTTTTTCTTCAATACCAAGGGTATCCCGGGAGAGCACAACAACCTTATCAAAGGGTTGCAGGGAAGCATCGTATGTGCCGGAAAAGACCTGGGAGAGAGGAAATCGCACGGCAGTTGTTCTGGTGGTATCAGGATCATATCTATATATCAGGCCAAACTCCATGAGAGATCCGGGTTTCAGCAGATCTTCCGGTTTGGGCAGATCCTTTGATATGAGAATATCGGAGAGTCTCACGCCATTGTGGTATTTAAAGACCTTTTCATTCCAGACATTACCCTCCAGCCTGACCACATAATCCCTGAAGCGTGGGATAAAAACAGTGTCACTGGTTTTAAGCTCAAACTCACCATCCTTTTCCAGATGCAGCTTGATGTATTGGGTCTCGAATTTTTCATTTGTTTTAACGGGTCTGCGAACCTCAATTTTATCTATTCTTGCTTCATCGTTGACACCACCTGCAAGGGCCAGGGCATCCTTTAATTTGAGACCGGGCACAAATCGGTACTCCCCTGGCTTCCACACGGCCCCGTTAAGAGTGATTTTTTCTTTGATTCCAAAGCTCTCCCTGGAGAGAATCACAATTTTGTCATAGGGTTCCAACGGAGCATTATAATTACCGGAAAAAACCCGGGAAAGGGGAAAACGCATGGGTGAGGTTCGGGTGGTATCACTGTTGTATCTGTAAATCAGGGCAAATTCCATTAGGGTATCAGGCATCAGGAGATCTGTTGAGGTAAGGATATCAGAAAGAGCCATGCCGGATTTGTAATGGAACAGGTCCGGCTTCCACACATGCCCTTCAAGTCTGACAACATAAGGCAGTGTGGAGCCCATGAAATCCAATTCAAGAAGATCCCCGTTGTTGACCATAATTTTATTCCAGGCCTGGGGATTTTTGGCAATATTAATGTCCTGGAATACAAATTCCCTATTTTTATCAAATCTTTTAAGGTAAATTTTGTCCCCAAAGGCCTGGGGCAGAATGCCTCCGGCAAGATTTGCAAGCTCTTTTATACTTCTTTTTCCTATAATTTCAAATATACCTTGGTTGTTGACAGCACCGGCAACAGCAGCGGTTTTTCCGATCTTCTCAACAAAAATCACATCTTTATTTTGGAGCATGTGATCTGATTTGCGATTTCCTTTTAGAATGAGATCGTAAAGATCAAAAGGGTGCTTTTCATCTCCGTCTCTGTAAAGTTTAATATTTCTGAGTGTACCGCTCTTTTTAACACCGCCGCCATAAATAAGACCATCAAAAATAGTGGAAAATGATGGCAGCATGTGGAGTCCGGGATTACTCACCTCTCCAACCACATAAATTTCAAGGCTTCTAAGCTTTGTAAGTGTAATGCTGATATTTATTCCCTGGATATATTTTTCAGCCTCATTGCGAATCACAGATTCCAATGCACCATACTTGACACCAACAACAGATATCGGGCCGATTTTCGGTATATTGACAATCCCCTCCCGGTCAACAACCGCAGGGTAAACAGCATCAACCGTGCCTCCCCACACACGAATGAGCAGGTTATCACCTGTGCCAAGCAGATAATTCTCATCCGGCACTGCAAGGCCTGAAGGCTGCACCCTGGCAGATGAAAAGATATCATATCCAAACTGCCTTAAACCGGATGCAAGTGGTGAGGAGTAGGCAGAACGGTATTGTTTCTCAATGATGGAAATAGAAAATGCAATATTTCCGGCATGAGATACACTTGTATTTTCATTTTTTTCTTCATTATCTCCGGCACTGTCTGTTTCAGAAGAAATTTCATCAACACCATCCCCTTTTTCTCCTGTAAGACTCTCTTTCGTATCAGATATTAACTCAAGGGAATTGATATCACTAAAATCATTCAAATTACCATTATCCATGTTTGGGTCTGCGGTTCCAGAGGATTGTGCATCAGATATTTGTTTTTGAACAGCCGAAGGCAATTGCTGAATCACACTTGGTGGAAGATTTTGCGAAGTACCGGGAGGTAAATTTTGAATAGAGGATGGAGTAGTAGCCTGCCCCCCCCCCTGTTGATAATTTTGAATCATCTGCCTGGATACCCCCTGGGGTAATTGACCGCCCTGAATCGTTCGGGATGGCACTGCAGTGCCTGTTTCAGCACAATGGGAGATATCAGAACAAACAAGAGTTGCTGCAATAAAAATCATGAATAACATTTTTGTTTTAATTATCATAAATATCAATCCGCATTTTTAAAAGTTAATTCGAAAGATTCAATTCATTTGGATGCAGTTAGTGGTTTACCTGAATCAGTGGCACGTTTTTTTGATATATATTGAAATCATTAATAAAAATATATTTGTTACTTCACCTGCGAGGTGAAAGCCAAAATCAAGTTTTTCTAACAATTTCAACACCCATCAAATTTTATGCTACTGATCCAGGGTTTATATAAAATATTTTTTTGCATCTAATAAAATCAATAGGTTAGCAAATTTATAAATAAAACAAAGAAGTAGAAAATATGAATTCTTACAACTTTTTGTATGTTTTAGCTTTAAGCCTTTTTGTCATATTTTTAATTTTTTATAACTATTTTATAACTATATGATATTATTTGTGTATCTTAAAATTTTACAAACCATGAATTGCACCCAATTTATTTTATTTAGAGCATGAGTATTAAACAGACTTTAAAATGTCAAGATCTAATCTTATATTAAAAAAATTACTCATGGTCAATCAATTCATCAGAATATGTTGGCATCCTTCTTTTTTAGATCATTCCCCATTTGCAAGTGCTTTTGTCATAAGACTGTAAAGTACTACATTCTTATGACAAAATACTTGCAAAAAAAAATTACACAGTATAAGAATGTGTCATATATTGTGAATAAGGGCTACCCACTTAAGTCGGGATATCCTCAAGGATCTTTATGTGAGTAGTTAGCTTCAAACCCCTAAATTTGAGCCTACTAACAATCCCTTCGCCAAATTTCAATCCCTTCGCCAATTTTATTTTGGCTTAAATCTCAATTTACATATTGTAATTTTCCTAATTTTTATCCCTGAATTCTGGTTATAGAAAAAATAGGGAGGATGCGGGCCCAAATCCTGCCTTCCATACAAATTTATCAACCCAGTAACCCACAAACCGGGTACCCGCTTAAGGCGGGGCAGGCTTTAAGATCAAGCGTCTTAGCCGCCTGAAATTTAGGGGTCGCAAGCTAATTATCCACATGAAAATATTTGAAAATATCCCGCCTTAAGTGGGTAGCCGAAATACTTCAATTGATGCCATAAGGAAATATATTGAATTTCAAGATTAGCGAGCCCGGCAAGAAAGCCCCTGAGCTAAAGATTCAGGGCTTTTATTGCCGGTTTTTTATAAAACAATTTTACGGGGTATGTTTCCATGAACCTTGAAGAGTTAAAGCGGATGAAGATGAGTGAGCTGACCAAGCTTGCCAAAA
>Ga0307929_1002184_pt1 | contig 13147 bp, 10 predicted proteins | sample AceLakmetage1330_FD_203160 | JGI IMG/M metagenome (GOLD analysis project Ga0307929, IMG submission 203160) | Saline water microbial communities from Ace Lake, Antarctica - #1330 | ecosystem: Environmental > Aquatic > Non-marine Saline and Alkaline > Saline | place: Antarctica: Ace Lake...
CAGGTGCTTACGCGACGGCCTTTTCACTAGCCTGTTGGGATCATTGGGGGGTCTTTTTAAAGCAACATTTTCCCGCTTGTGATTGATCCCAAATCGTACCCTCTATAAAAGCGGGAAACTTCAGATAAGTTGTTTTGGATAACAATATGGGGATGCCTATAGCCTGGCGCTGAACCACTAGGCTCCCCAAGATCTACCCAGTAAATTTCTCCTTGTTCGATTACCATGGTTCTCTCTCAAGTTTTTTTGCCTGCTTTTTACGCATATTGCTTTGGATTTTAATCTCCTCAGAATCTGGCTGGTCACTGAATGCGTTATTGATTTGAGAAAGAAGATTCTGGCTTTCCTTTTTTTTAATAAAATCTTGAACTGCCATAACAAACAACCTGCTTCTCGAAACATGCAATTCGCCAGCTAACTTGTTTACTTCTTGAAACAATTCCTTTTGCATTGATATGGCTGTTTTTACGCTAGTTGTCATGATGAAGCCTCCTTGTGGAAATTTGTTATACTTACATTATGACCATATGTTATACTACTGTCAATACTAAAAATATGTTTTGAGTAGTTTGGTTGCTGTATTGGGAGTGATATACGATATTTCTAATTGAATTATCGTATTATTTTGAACTGCTAACTTGTTTATCAGCGTACTACGCATTTCACTGGTTTTTAGCCGCATATCACCCCCTTGTTTCGATATTTAGTGACCTATTATTGTCAACAAGCTATAGAGACGATAGATGGTGTTTCTTGTGTGGTTCCCCGTGATATACGTAGGACAGATAACACGACCCAACCTTTAGACGGATTTTGCAAGACTCCCCCTAAAGAAAAGATTACAAGCAGTAGCAAAAAGTATCATCCTATTGAGAATGAATTCAGTGACAAGGTTAACCGTTTTAGAGAACGTGCAACTTTAAATGTTTCCTATACATGACAAAACCGCAAGCATACCATAATTCGCTCATCGTAATATTCTGTTTTTTCTACAAAATAACAAGAAGACCAGAATGATCGGAGAAGAAAGTATCCGGGGACAATGTCCCTTCCTGCATAGAAAATAGCACCGTGTTGCAAAAAAACAAAGCTGCTATCCAGAGAGCCAAGCCCTCAAGTCTCCATGCCTGCAAATCAAAGACGTTATATACTCAATCATTTTTCAAGCCGTCTTATGGCTGCTGGTTCCCCTAGGACAGATATAGCATATCGAATATCTTTTGATAAAAAATCGTATAAATCAATCCGCAGCCACCATAAGGACTTCTGGTGGAAACATTCTGCTTTTCTACAAATTTCTCAAATACTCATACCAGTGATTACATTCAGTATGAGCAAGATCGTGGAATGAAGATCCATATCAAACAGCCAGAAGTCTTACCCAAAAGCATTCTTTTAGAAAATAAAACAACTTTACTCGCAGCGATTAGCAAAGTGCGAGATCGTGCATTGATCTTCCTTCTGCTGAGAACGGGGATGCGAATAGGCGAATTACTCAACGTCAAAGTGGCTGACATTACTCTACCAGAAAGAAAGCCAGCGGGTTTAAATTGCGTAACATTTACAAAGGATTCAATCGAATGTTACCTCTTCGCATTTTTCAGGTTGAATAAAAGTGTCCATATAAGCAGCTGGAAAGGGTGTTACTAACTCAGTTTCACTCACAGTTGTTACGTCCGCTGTGCCATCAAAAAAAGTGGCACTTCCATACCTAAGGCCTGCAATAGCTGTAGCCAGGTTGAGCCTTGCCGTTACAGTATTTTGTCGGCTGGCGTTTAAGTTATCAGTGGTGTTCAGCACATCGAGGATTGAGTTCAGACCGAGTTTGAATTTTTGAAATTCATCGTTAGTAGATTGCAGGTATTGTTCTTCTGCATACTCGGACAGCTGCACAACCTCAACAGCATTAAACAGCCCCGTTACTGCGTTATAAATATCGCTGGTGATGGTTTCTTTAACCGTAATATACTCAAGTTGCTGTTCTCTTGTTTGCCCCATCTGGTTTCTAAGTTGTCCTTGTGCTGTTTGATTATATACTGGAAACGCCATCTGAATTCCCGCATTAACGGCAAATTCACCGTCATGGGGTGAATCAAACATATCTTCAAGAGTATCACTCGGTGTAAAACCCGTTTGTGTCATCCCGGCGATAAGACTCAAACTAGGCAAAAGATCGTTTTTGTATTTTTTTTCCAAGATTTTTGATTGTTGCACAGTGAAGTCAGCAGCCCTCATGTCCTGTCTGTTGCCTAAAGCTATATTGAGGATTGACTTCTCGTTTTCTCTTATACTACATGCTGTTGCAATATCGATTTTTGCAAAGTTTGAAGTCGGTGCAGGAAGAGTCTTTGCCAGTTTAGCAGGAAACCCTAGAGAGACTGCCAGTTGATTGCGAGCTTCAAAGATGTTTTGTTCATAAACCCGCCGCGCTGAAACCTTGGTCGCTAGATCCGCCCTGAGAGGGATTAAAGTTGAGGTTGCCTGGATGGAATTTGCCACAAGAACTTTGGTATCATTGAGTATGACTCTACTTCGCAATTCTGCATCAATACCGAGTAACAGCTGGTGAAGGGCGGCGACATAGTCCCAGTAGTATCCAGCTATATCGTTCAAGGTTGAATTAATCTGATGTACAACTGACGCAAGTGAAGATTCTACCACAAGCATATTCGCCCGCTCTTCTGCATCGACAGACACTATACCGGACTGTTTCAACACGGGCATGGTGAATGTCAGGCCGAGTTGACCTTGTCCCACCTCAGTATCTCGACTATTGAGTGTCCTCTGATCACCGTTGAGCGCAAAGATCGCGTTGGTTTCCAGGCCAAACCGTGACATTTTTTGTACCCCGACAGAGTAAAACGAAGTTTCGGTTTCGATAACAGACTCTCCATCGGCAGAGGAATATGATGGAGTAAAGCTGTAATCTGCAGTTATGCTCGGATCAAATGCGCCGCTTGTAACTTCAAGGTTTCCAAGTGATTGCTGATACTGCATATGGCTCTTCTGAATATCACGGTTAAACTGTATGGCCAAGGACACCGCATCCATGAGAACAAATGGGTGCTGGGTGTCAAGTTCTATCCGTACAAATGACTTTTGGGCACTTTCAAGTAAATCCTTTAGATGATCAGGTGTGAAACCTTTATGGCCTTGTAATTGTTTAAGAATCACATCTTTCGCCCCATCTTTATCGTTTTCGGGCAATATAGCAGCTTCTCTTTGGCCAGGAAAAGAGTCGGGCTCCCTCAGTTGGGGATCGATTTGCTGAGAGCAGTCCTCGTATAATCTACTATAGGTCGCACTCTTTTGATGTACTGCAACAAGGTTAACTGTTGGGGTTTTAAAGCTTTCCTTCGGAGGAACAGCGTAGGGGGAACAAGCAACAAGAAAACAAATAGAAAAGACAACGGGAATGAGTACTTTTTTAGGCATAGTTCGAGATCCATTTGTCTTCAAAAATTTATAAATCGTGTATATGTTCCCAACTTTTCACATCTCAACCGGCACACAACTCATTCGTTTCTATCTTTTTCTTTGCAAAATAATGACATTCTTCATTGTATTTATTTGGCAGATAAATACAATGAAGCAAGGTAATAAATGTTAACTATAATTGCTTGGGTATTACAGGTTCGTGCCCCTTCATATACGGATTGTTTCCCCCGCGTTGCCAGTGATGTAGTGTTGTTGCGTAATGCTTTCAAGCAGTACATGTATTCTAAATACTGGAGTATCGCTATCGTTGATACTCTAATCAATTAATAATATTGCAAAAAAAACAACATGGGTTCAGATAAACTTTTCCGCAAAAAGGCTCTCCAGAAGTTGTCCTCTCCCGAACAACTCGACACAACAGTAAAGCTCATTCCCTCTAACGGATGGTTGAGTCTACTTGCCTTAGGGCTTTTTACCCTTGTTATTGTCCTTTGGGGCTTTTTAGGTTCCTTGAATTACCCCCAATACGGAACAGGGGTAATTGTTAGCGGTGAGCGGGTCCATAACGTGTATTGCACTGGAACTGGTATTGTTAACTCCATGGCTGTCAAAGTTGGAGACTATATAGAATACGGACAGGTTATAGGCAGAATCGACCTGCCGCAACAGATTAACGATATTATAGAAATCAAGGATAAAATCATACTGCTGCACAAAGAATATGAAGAGGTAAAGGCAATGGATGAAAAATACTTTGCCACCATCGAGAATTACTATGATGCACAAATCGCTAGCAGTAAGGAACAGGTGATTGAACTGGAACTGATGTTCAACTGGTACGCAAAATTTCTAAGTAATGCAGAAGATGTCAAGAATATGGGGATTATTTCCGATTACACCCTTCAGCAGGAACGACAGGAATACACAACTTTACTTAGTAATCTTAGTACTATGCGAAACAATCAGCTTAATTATGACGCAGAGAAACAAAACACCATTTTTAGCCAAAGAAAAGACCATTTCTCACGAATGGAAAATATCAAAGAACAGATTTACCAAACTGGGGACCAGATCAAAAACCTGATGGCACAAAGCTTTATTACGAGTTACAGCGGGGGGTACGTCCAGGAAATTCTTGCCTATCAGGGCGACCTTGTCCAAGCGAATCAAGCCGTAATCACGTTGTCAGAAGGTACAGAAAATGGATTGAAAGCAGTTCTGTATTTCTCAACCGTTGAGGGAAAGGGCATTCAATATGGAATGGATGCTCAGGTAACTCCGACCTTTTTACAGGCTGAAGATTATGGTTCTATTAGAGGGTTGGTGATGACCAGCAGTCCCTACCCTGTGTCGGAGGCAGAGATCACCGAGACTCTGCTCAACTCCTCCCTGAGTAATGTTATTCTGAATTCTACCGGTGGTTCTCCTTACAAAGTAGAAGTATCACTCTTCACAAGTTCGAGCACGTTTAGTGGGTATAAATGGACCTCTTCCAACGGCCCTCCTCTGAAAATCAAACAGGGAACTTTGGTTACAGGTGCTATTATCACCAGAACAGAAAAGCCCATAAATCTGGTTGTAGAGCTTTTTCGAAGATACTTCCTGGGGGTCGGTCAACGTGAATTCGAGATTACCCAGCAAATTTAACTAAAGCAGATATATGTTTTTTTCAAACAATAAAATGAAAGTTCCGGTCATCATCCAAATGGAGGCTGTTGAGTGTGGTGCAGCAGCTCTGGCAATGGTATTGGCCTATTATGGACGCTTTGAACCTCTTGAAAAAATGCGCATCCAGTGCGGGGTTTCAAGGGATGGATCCAACGCCAAATACCTAATGCTGGCAGCGGAGCATTATGAGCTACAGTGTCGAGCCTTTCGTATTAACAATGTTGATGATCTTGAACAACATCCCAAGCCATCGATAATATTTTGGAATTTCAACCATTTTATCGTTTATTGTGGCAGGAAGGGAGATACTTTTTACATCAATGATCCAGCTTCTGGCGAAACAACGGTTACAAAAGATGAATTCGAGGCTTCTTTTACCGGTATAACCCTCACCTTCACCCCAAAAGAGAGTTTCATAAAACAGGGATCCCCCAAAAGCACTGTTGGTAGTCTTAAAACAAGGTTAAAAGGGGCAACATCTTCTCTGGTTTTTGCCTTTCTTACCGGATTTTTGCTTTTGATTCCTGGTCTCATGACCAGTGGATTTCAACAGGCTTTTCTCGATCAAATTCTTGGCAACAACATGAGTCAATGGCTCTCCCCCCTCCTTGTTCTTATGGCGATTGCCCTTTTCCTGCAGGTGAGTCTCGGCCTTCTTCAACAATTTGCGTTGCTTAAAACGAACCTCTTTTTTGCAGTATCGTCTTCCGGTAAATTTCTACTCCATGTATTGAATTTGCCCGTCGAGTTTTTTACCCAGCGATACCCTGGGGAGATTGCAAACAGGGTGACCCTCAACGATAAAGTCGCAGACCTCCTCTCCAATCAACTTGCCACCAATCTTATCAGTGCTGCGACAGTTTTTTTATATCTTTTCGTAATGTTCGTTTACGATGTACCTCTTACCTTACTTTCTCTTTCAATCATGATAACCAACATTGTCATGCTTCGTTTGATCAGTCGAAAAAGAGTGGTCTTAAACAAGACCATCAAGCAGGAAAATGGCAAAATGATTGGAACCAGTATGGCCGGCCTACAGTTGATCGAAACATTGAAAGCGAGTGGCTCCGAGGATGATTTTTTTTCATCCTGGGCAGGCTATCAGGCCAAACTTGTCAACTCTCAACAGCGCCTGGATCTTTCATCCGCATTTGTGACAACAGTTCCTACCTTTTTAAACTCACTAAACAGTACTGCAATCCTTATTGTGGGAGGAATGAGAATTCTCGCAGGGGATCTGACCATCGGAATGTTAATGGCATACCAGACTCTGGCCTCACTTTTTGCCAGTCCTTTTAGTTCAATTGTTAATTTTGGTTCGCAATTACAGGAGGTTGAAGCGGACTTGGAACGATTAGATGACGTTTTTAATTACACCACTGGTGATGAGGACAAACAGTTGGTAGGGCAGCAACTTCACATTGCAAGACTGACGGGACGAGTTGAGTTAAAAAATATTACTTTTGGGTACAGTAAAGTGCTTGACCCCATCATCAAGGACTTCAGCCTGACCATTAACCCCGGGGATCGAGTAGCGCTGGTGGGCGGCTCTGGTTCAGGGAAATCAACAATTGCAAAACTCCTCGCTGGAGCGTATCAACCCTGGAATGGAGATATCCTTTTTGATGGCAAGAAAAGATGGGAGATAGACCAACTTGCCCTGTCGAGTTCCATGGCCATGGTGGATCAAGATATTTTTCTTTTCCAAGGCTCGGTGCTGGACAACATCACCATGTGGGACACTACAATTCCTTTACAATACGTCATAGATGCGGGTAAAGACGCTCAGATTCACAGTGAAATTGTCAAAAGGGCTGGAAGCTATCACAGCCCTGTGGATGAAAGTGGTGCAAACTTCAGCGGTGGTCAGGCTCAGCGCCTGGAGATAGCAAGGGCGTTGGCGATAAACCCATCCTTTCTTATCCTGGATGAGGCAACCAGTGCTCTTGATCCGACAACCGAGGTCAAAATTGACAAGGCGGTGCGACGACGTGGCTGCTCCACGCTGATCGTAGCTCATCGGCTCAGTACAATCCGGGACTGTCAGACCATTTTGGTTCTGGATAAAGGGGTCGTCGCTGAGCAGGGTAGCCACGAGGAATTGATGGCTCTAAAAGGAACATATTTCGAGCTTATCAATACTTGAGAATGGGAACATCTATGAACGAGAGCAATAAGAATTGGCAGGATAGGCTTCTGCGTCGACGAAAGACAAAGAAAGATATCCTGCACAACTCACTTGCCAGGATGGAAGATATCATTCGCGGCAAGAGTTCAGCCACCATTGACCCCAATGCTGACGGTGTAACAAACGCCTGTAGCCTGGTCCTGAAAAAACTTGGAGCGACAGGCGTTTTTAAGGATGCCAGAGATGACAGTAAACCGGAAGTCTTAAACATTGATAAAGTACGACTAATTGCCGAAAGTTCCAATTACCGGGTACGTAAAGTAACGTTGTCCAGTGATCACTGGTGGCAAGAAAACAACGTCCCCATGGTAGCCTTCATGGAAGATGGAGGGGCCCCGGTTGCGCTTATACCTACTGATCGTCAATCGTGTATTGCCATTGAGCCGGAATCTGGCAAAAGTGTAGTTGTCACTGAACAGTACGCCAGCAAACTGCATCTTCAAGCGTGGACATTTTACAAACCATTGCCCGCGCGACCATTGGCTACCATAGATCTTATAAAATTCTGCCTTTACGGAGGAAAAGCAGATGTTTTTTTTATGCTAACATGGGGATTAGTAATAGCTCTACTTGCTCTTGCTCCTCCCATAGCAACCAGCAACGTATTTGATTCTGCCATTCCAAATGCTGACAAGGGGCTGCTGTTGCAGATGTTGGTTATTCTTTTGGCATGCGGCCTCACCAGCTGGGCCATATCTTATGTACAGTCTGTGTCCATTGTTCGATTTCTAACACGCGCTGACTATCAGACTCAAGCTGCAGTTTGGGACAGGTTACTTTCTCTTCCTGTTTCATTTTTCAACAAGTTCAATGCCGGTGACCTTGCAAACCGCGCGATGTCCATCAGCAGGATTAAAGAGACGTTGAGTGTCGCCATTATCACAGGGATGATCTCAGGCCTGTTTTCCTTTTTCAGTGTTCTTCTGATGCTCTATTATTCATGGCAATTGACTCTGGTGGTTCTTTTTGTGATCTCTTCTTTTAGCATCCTCACCATTCTGGTTGCAGTAATGATTTATAGACATCAGGTTGTACTTGCCCAAAAAGAGGGTGAACTGTCCGGATTGACCCTCCAGTTTTTTACTGGCATTGCTAAACTGAGGATGACCTGTTCAGAAAAAGAGGCATTTTTACAATGGGTGACTCTTTTCCAACAGAAGAAAAACGCGTATCGAAAAAGTGGCATCTGGCAGATGTCTATGCAAGCGCTTGGAAAGAACCTCAAACTCTTCAACATGATAGCTCTTTTCTGGGTCTATTTTATGTTTTTGCAGGGGAATAGCAGCGGATCAAATCTTTCCACTGGATCTTTCATGGCATTCTATAGTGCATACGGTACTTTTCAGGCAGCTGTAATGGCCTTATTGCAAGGCTTTTTCACCACCCTTCACTGTATTCCTCAATTCAAGCGTATTCAGCCCATCCTCCTTGCAGAACCGGAGATATCTGATGACAAGCCAGCAGCGGAACCCCTGGAAGGCAGTATCACGGTAAACAATGTAAATTATCGCTACACAAAAGATGGGCCGATGGTTCTTCATAATATTTCAATGGAAGTTAATTCAGGTCAGTTTATCGCTCTGGTAGGTAATTCAGGGTCGGGTAAGTCCACTATGCTTCGTCTTCTGCTAGGATTCGATTTTCCAGAAGAAGGATCAATTTTTTACGACACAAATGATCTGACCAAAGTGGACTTACGTGGCCTGAGGAGACAATTGGGAGTTGTACTGCAAAACGGCAAAATCCTACAAGGTACAATTTTTGAGAACATAGTCGGCGGTTCAGCTCTTCTCACCCATGATGAGGCCTGGGATGCTGCTCGACTGGCTGGCTGTTATGATGACATCAAGGCTATGCCAATGGCAATGCATACTGTGGTCACTGCTGGTGGAGGAACGCTATCAGGTGGTCAGCGTCAGCGAATTATGATTGCACGGGCAATAGTGCATAAGCCTAAAATCATCTTTTTTGATGAGGCGACAAGTGCACTTGATAACAAGACTCAGAAAATCGTATCTGAAAGTCTGGAGCAATTGGACTCCACCCGAATTGTTATTGCCCATCGGCTCAGTACAATTGAGAACGCAGATAAAATTCTATTTCTTGAAAATGGTCATATCGTGGAAGAAGGGAACTACGATCAGTTAATGAACCTCAAAGGCTCTTTTTATGAACTGGCCAAACGTCAAATCACTTAATCCCAAACAGACACTATTATGAACAGTAAAAAGACACTTCTTATTCTTCTCCTGGCATTTTTCACTGCAGGTATGTGGCAACGAGATACTATCATGACTTCTCTAAGAGGGAATATTGATCTGTCATGGCTCTCATTTAAGCAGGAAGATTTTGCAGCTGCCAGGACCAATTACATGGAAAAGAAAAAAGGAGGGATAAAGATCGCTCTTGTTCCCCCCAAATCGACCTATGTTCAGGAGAGGGCTCTTTTTGACAAGATGGAGCGTGGAGTTAAAATTGCTGCCACTGAAACCAGGGAGAAGAACAATAGTGTAAACAACCTTGATTACTTAATTGCTCCGAACAGAGAAAAACTTGACACCCTGGATGAGTATATCTATGAATTGGGAACGGATCCTTCAGTGCTTGCAATGGTGCTGCCAACCAGCCAGAAGGTAACTCAACAGACAGAGACCCTTGCAGAATATATGGGTATGGTCACATTTCGCACAACTCACCTCTTTATTCCCCGAGAAGAGGAATCGTACCTCGTTTTCAATAATACGTACCCAGTGAACCTCTACAGCAAGATCATTGCCAAATATGCCCGCAAACGTGATTTGCAGAGCGTTGCGATGGTCACTGAAAACACCCCCAGAGATAATGGTTTTACTCGTAACGTAGAAACCTGGCTTGCTAAGCAAAATGTGCCGGTAACTACAGCTCTGACCTTTAGAAAAGAGATGATTAACATATCTATCTTCAGGGAATTTGAGAAAAAATTTGGCGTTTTTGGGGTAGATGGCGTCTTTTGGGGTATGATGGGTGACAGTCACATGCGATTCATAAGTGACTTATTTACTGAAAAACCTGAACTGCTGAAGAGTGCTGACCATATCATGTTTCTTCCGATAGCCCCAGACAACATTGAACGAATAGATACTCTGTTACAAAGTCCTGAACTCGTTGGACTTGACCCGGTAATAGCCTATCCTGAAATAAGTGAGTCTCCGTTAAGAGAAGCTTTTGATAAGCTATATTTTACAACCTATGGTGAAAAAGCCAATCACGCAGCCTATTATGGGTACGATACCTATATGCTGATTGCAAATGCGGTGGAGAACTGTATAACACTCTCGCCACAGGCCATTGCTAAGTATCTGGAAGAGAACTCTTTTCAAGGTATACTGGTTGACTATGCCTTTGATAAGGATGGGCAACTGCGGCAGGGTAACGTTAACAATTTGATAAAACTGGGAAAGATTGTAAATGGGAAAATCATTAAACTGCACCTTGACGATGTACAACCGTTAACAGACAGAAACAAGTTATGGGAAAAACATAAATTTTCAGTGGATAACTAATGTGAGCACGAGAGTGCACTCTACAGTAACTTTTGAATAAGAGATGGCCAGAGTAGCTTTTGGCTATAAAAATTCCAGATTGCTTTTCGGGCCACCAACCAATCGTCTTGTGGGTTGCATACAGAAAAGCCTATCTGGGAGTTTTTTAACTGCTTTTTAAAATAGTTGGTTATCCTCTCTTCATATTCCTGGTAAAACTGAAGGAACCCTGCGTGACCGAAATAGCCCATTTGTGCACAGTACGGTGATGAGGTCTTCCAATCAACCTGCATCCTACTCCACTCGTCGGGTCGCTTTTTCACGGTTATGGCAAGGGACGAGCCGAAGGGTTGATGATACAGAAAGAGAGGTAAAAAACGGACACGGTTACCGATTTCGTACATCTGAGCGAGATGATTATTAAGCTGATCGTCACCCGGTTGCATAAGAAAAAAGGATGTCGTATCCGTATGAAATAATAGGCCATCAACTACAACTACCAGCTCATCTTGTTCATCGCTATTGATCTGTCGGTCTAAAAACTGTGAAAATTTTCCCAAGCAATTAAGGCTGAATTCCTCAGTGCTGATCTCAGCCCAGGGAGCCAGTGGCTTTTTCAGATCAGTGAGAAACCTGAGGGGATGGGGCGAATCATCTTCGGCAATAATCAATACGCGCTGGCCTTTTTGATCAAGCATCTCCGCCAGCCATCTGGCAGTACTGCTTTTTCCTGATCCCGGGATACCGTCCAGACTGATGAGAGTTACCTTAGCCACAGAGACGTTCCCACCAGGGATCTTCACCCTCAATGGACGGGCAGGACACTGCAACGGTGTTCAGCCACTTGACAAAAGGTGTGTCAAGCTGTGTTATAACATGTCCCCCCAGATTCTTTACAATCCGCCGCAGATCATACCTGGAAAAATATTCCTTATTGTGTATGGAAAAAGGAAGATCATGCAAGCGGGGATGGCGTTTTCTGTCCAGATAGGTGAAATAGTGTTTGCATACCTCATACCGTGTCATACCAATACTTTCATAACAAGTGATATTATTGGGCAAGAGGTCAAGCTCTGATTCCCAGATCATGGGCCGAATTTTATCTATACCGTATTTTGCCGGTTGATCCCACATCAATGAACCTGGAGACAGGTAAAACAACGAAAAGGTATAATTTGATATTAACCCCTTTTTTTTATATTCCTCGATAGCTCTCCAGGTATCAAATAATTCAGTCTTTGTCTCGGTTGGCAACCCCATCATCATATAGGCATTGATTGGTATTATCGATTTGAGCTGGTGCAATAGACGATCAATCTCTTCAACGGTAATCCCCTTGTTCATAAGTTGTAATAATCTATCATTTAGACTTTCTATACCAATAGTAAAGCTACTACAGCCAGCTTTTTTAAAGAGCTCTACCCGGTTGCGGCTCAGTGCTTTGCTGTCCACCCGAGTATGAAAGATCCAGTCAATTTTTCTGTTATCCCGAAGCAGCATTTCCGAGAGTTGTTCCAGGACCCAGGGAGCGCTGGATTCGTCACTAAACAGATACTTTGTTATCCCGGTGCGATCGATGACGTCACAAAGTCTCTCATAAATAGAGTCAACTTTGGGCTGATTGTAGTTATTGCACAGTGATAATTTGGTCCGACAAAATGAGCATTTTTTCCAATAGCACCCCTTGGATAACCTAAAAGAAAGGCGCATCTCTTCCAAATCTGGGTAGTTCTCTAATTGACATTGTTCATAGGCTGGTGCTGGCATTCGGTCTAAGGGAATATAGGCTGCTGTTTTATTCTTAACAACTTCATCACGTTCATTACGCCAGAGGAGGTTCGAAACGATGTTGAGGTCCGGGGATTCCTTTAGTACCTCACTGTAAAGTTCGAGCAATGGGACTTCGCCCTCATCCAGGACAATGCTGTCAATCACATCAAAGAACTTGGGGTTGGTAAGTTCACGCATATGAACAGTTGCAAAAGGGCCACCTATCGTAACATGAATACTTGGATCAAGTTCTTTTATGATTTTTCCGCATTGCATTGCTGGAATAATCTGTTGATCAAAAACAACAGATAAACCGACGATGGAGGTGCTTGTTGCTAAGAGATGTTCAGTGATGATTTTCTTCAACAATGGTGTGAAAAAGAAGTCATCTTCTGCTGCAAGAAGAAGGTCTTGACTTGAGAAAAGATTGTATTTTGACCAGCGGTTCCCGACCCGGCCTGCATCCCAACAATAACGGCAAGTTTTTATTTTGGTTTCGTAAACTTTTGTGAATTTTAACAACAGCAAACAGCCACTGTTTCAACGAGCGGTACATGTACAA
>Ga0307929_1002185_pt1 | contig 13141 bp, 7 predicted proteins | sample AceLakmetage1330_FD_203160 | JGI IMG/M metagenome (GOLD analysis project Ga0307929, IMG submission 203160) | Saline water microbial communities from Ace Lake, Antarctica - #1330 | ecosystem: Environmental > Aquatic > Non-marine Saline and Alkaline > Saline | place: Antarctica: Ace Lake...
CCTGAATTCTGAACCCCTGAACTCTGAACACTCGATTCATCAACGCTCAGGAAACCACGCTGGTTTTCTGCCCCACTCCTGCTATTCTACCCCGTGAACGGTTACAAGCCAGCGAACGACTCGGAATTCATCTGGGCGCGTTGCCCTTCCGCTGGCGTCCCGCTACGGGTGATGAACGATTCACCAAAAAACTCAGCGGGCGAGAGCAGGACCTCTGTGATCACCGCGCCATTGCCAAACGGCTCGCCAAAGATATCTGATGCATATTGCTTCAACTCATCAATATCATCGTTTCCACCCAGCGTGGCGGATGTTCCTGTACAGCAAACGTGTCGATCCGGCGCTTTGACACGCTCTTTCAGTCGCCGAATCAGGCAGGCCAAATCCGTGCCCTGGGCACCGTCAAAGGTATGCAACTCATCTACCACTAGATGCTTCAACGTTTCAGGGGCATTATCCTTCCACAACGGGAGATCCTTCGGTCGAATCAGAAGGTAGTCCAGCATCTTGTAGTTTGTCAGCAGAATATCCGGCGGTGACGTCCGCATGGTATTCTTGCAGGTGATCACCATATCCCGATCCATGGCTCCCTGGCCCTTGTTATCCGCCTGCCCACCGATAAACAGTCCCGCCGTCACGTTGCCATCTAACTGTTCATGGGAGTCAATGAACCGGGCAATGCGTTTTGCCTGATCTGTGGCCAGTGCATTCATCGGATACACAATGATGGCCTTGATGCCAGGTTCCCCACGGTGCCGCCAGCAATAATCCATCACAGGATAAAGGAAACACTCTGTCTTACCAGACCCTGTTCCGGTTGAAATCAACGTCGACCTCGCTTCGTCTCCGCCAAGACGTTTGAACGCCTTCTCCTGGTGCTGGAATGGCGCAAACTCCATCTCAAAAGGTTTGAAGTAATCGCGACCGACGGAACCTGTACGGAATGGCAGTTTCACGGATATGTACGGCCCCTTGAACAACTGATTCCTGTCAGCAAACAGGCGATCCAGTATCCCGTGGAAGAACGGACTAGATAGGGGGAACGTGGTACGCAGGAAATCCTCGATGCCTCGCTGAACCTGGCTGGATATGACGGAGGGGATCATGCTAGAGTACACACCTTCAAATTCCCGTCTTGAGTGTAACCGGCCCGATTGAGTCTCTTTTCGTGCTGCAGTTTACGATTGTGGTTCAATATTGTTTTCTCTTTCGTACCGCTAAACTCGTCAATTTGCTCTTTTAATGGGGCATCGTTCATGACGAACAGAAGGCCCTCGCCCTTTTCCTTAGCCATAATTTATGCACCATATTCCTCTGGAATCACAGTAAAGAACCACCCTCGCTTTTTCACTGCGGGGTGCAACTCATCCCATAATCTAGGTTGGTGTTTCTTGAAGTATGGGCCACAGGCATATCGGATGATATTACTAACCCTTGCAAAAGGAGGTGCGCCGACTTGTTTCCGTGCGTCATTGGCCTTTTTCGACAGAACAATGATCTCTCTTCCGTTGTGTAAAAGTGTATTCCCTCTGAATTTAAGTGGGTCTCCTATTGATACATTCTGGGTGAGATATTCCTGCAACTTGCTATTCACGTTATCCTTTTGTCCTGGCCATGACACATAAGTATCGGTGGGCTTTCCCTCAAGTACACAAGCATGACTATTCGGATTGGCAGCATCGAGGTGCTTCTTCATATACCAAGCCTTCTCCCTCCGGCCCCAGCCCATATAGAGTCGATTACGGGCACGGGTCATAGCCACGTAGTAGAGCCGGGCTTCTTCAGCCGAATCTATAGCATCTACCTTCCCGGTGTTCCCTGTCATGAAGGGGAATGAGGCGTCCGACGGAAGAATGATAACAGCATCAAACTGAAGACCTTTCACCTTATGGACGGTGGAAATGACAAGGCGGTTGGATTGATTGCGGTGGCCGTGCTTTCCCTCCAATCGGTCGACATCCGAGGTCCTCATTTCCTGGATAAAGTTAACCAAATTACGTATTCTTGGTCGGCCCTTCTCTCTCGCTGCCATTTCGTATACAGAATTCAAGTAGGGTATCTGAAGTTCAGCATCTGCGTGTCCTAGTGTCCGGTATTCTTCAATCAACAACTCCCATGTATAGGATTCTACGAATTCATACCCATCGCGTTTTCGACACAGATCCTGAATCGCACCCGTCGGTCGAAGCTGATAGAGGCCGAAGTCTTCTGATCCGAGCATGTCGACGCGTGGAAGATCCACCTTAGCTTGCTCAACAAGCATCTTGTTCCATGCCCGGCACTCCTTGTTGGATCGGCACAGCAGTGCCACGCTTGCTCCACGACCATCACGTTCCCTCACTTGTTCATCATCGGCCAAGTACTCAAAAGCGTCTTTGATCAGCTCGACACAGTCCTTAGTGTCAGCAAAGTTGGATACTAGCCCAGCGCCCTCTCGATGAGCCTCTAACTTCGTATCACTCTTCATTCTCGTGAAACCGATAATCCCGCTCACCTTCGCAATCATGCCTTCAGCCCGGGCGACGATCTCCGGCACGGATCGGTAGTTCAGTTTCAGCTTGTATTCTTGGAGGGCAAAGGTCTCCTTGAAGCTCCTAAAGTAATGGACGGCTTCTTTAGGGCACGTTTCTCTATGGTCCTTTTCCCACTTACAACGATTCCATGTGAGAATATCCTGGTCATCATCACCGATGACCATCGTGCCTCCAGAACAGTTTTCTGTCAGACGCCTTACGACTCGATAGAAGTCTTCGTTCATGTCCTGGAATTCATCGACCAAGACAGCCTTGTAACTGCCGGCAATTTCTTGGACGAAGTCCGGTTCGTCCCACATCCTATTGGCAAAGTGGTGGACGGCGTGGCTTATGGCATCATCCTCAAACAACTCGGTGTCGTCTTGATGACGAAGCGCAAAACTATGAAACGTCGATACATCCAACCGATTCACATAACTTCCGTATCCCAAATCGTGGAAAAGCTCTCGGATGCGCTCTCGAATTTCAGCAACGACGGCCCTGTTGAAAGACAAGACGAGGATTTCTGCTGGCGTGATTCCCTGTCGATGGATCAGGTGCGCGCAGCGCATCATCAGAACATGTGTCTTTCCAGATCCAGGCCCAGCATTAACCAGCAGATTGCTGGCATATGAGGCCATGCAAACCGACTCTTGTTCGGGATTGAGCCCTACCATTTCATCATCGAAGCGTTTTTGTCTGACCTGGTTCATCAACTGCATAAGGCCAGGAAACTCGTCTAGTCGTGCATCACCTATATCACCCACCGTATTCTCAATCAGCGCCTTGAGGTTTTCGCATCCCGTCGCTTCGAAGTACTTATCAATAAAGGCCTTTCTTCCTTCTTCCGGCATCAGGGCGAGCAACTGCATGCATTGAGCGCGAACCTTCTGAAGCTCGAATTTTAGTACCATTTCCACATAGGTTGCATGGATAAGCTCATCGTTGGAGTCACTAGGTACACCATCGAGAGAAGCATCGTTCGGTTCAACGGTGTAAGGTGGCAACGCGTCCTTTCGGCTGACCGTAACGATTGAGACCCAGTCGTCCTCCGTATCTTCGAATCCAAAAAAGCCTGAGGATTCAACAAGCGTGACTATTCGCTTCAATTCTGACATCCGGACGTCGGGTCCGACAGCCTCCATGAATTCGAAGAGTGGCACCTGAAAGACCTGAGGATCATCATGCTCCCCGGATGGATCCTCTTCGTTCAGCCAGGCGACTGTTTTGCGCAGCGTTGCCAACCTGGCTTGCACGGCACGTGAGAACTGCGCATGGCTGGTTTTCGGCACTACCCACGCATACTGAGTGACACCTTCGGAAGATATGGTTTCCCTTATCTCCAGTCCTGCATACCGGACTATGCGTAATGCGCTACTAACAGAACGGTAGGCATCCCATTTTGCGATCCGCTCTATTCGAGAAAGTGCGGCGTCGGACAGGTCATCCTCCGAGCCTGCAGAATCGACCTCGATCAAGCGTTCCTGATACCAACTCCTGCACTCGTCTTCGAACTCATCCCGGTCAACCACCGTTGCTCGCCCACCAGTATCTGCAATCAGTTTGTCTACGGTACGATCCAATAGATCCCAGAACCCTGGCCGGCTCTGCCGCTCCCGTTTCCTAATCAGGAAGCTTTTGTTCACGTATAGGACCCGGGCCTTAGTCAGGTCATGTAACCCTTCATAAAAGTCATCTACTTCAATCCCCCCTAGAGCTGATATGAGGTGAGAAATTGCGATACTCGCCTTAATTTGTCTCGGATCGTCCCCCACCAGCTCAACCTTCACCGCCGCTTCGGCGGCATGACCGTCACCGCTGCTCTGTATGGGTTCGGAGATAAGCGCCAGTACACCCCGAACCAGTCCTCTTACGAACCTTCGAAAACCATCTGTGTGCGCCTCCTCTTCTTGACGTCTCTTTGCCGGGACGCTCTGGCTCAGTACGCGGCTGGTCTCATCCACTGAAGATAGAATGGCTGCGGCCAAGCGCGCCGTGAGTGTTGATGAGCCTGCCGCTGCTCTCAGCAACTGAACATCTATCATAATGTTAACAAACGGCGGGTACCGCCCTTCCAGTTTCAGCACCTTCATTCGCTCCAACCAGAAGAGACTGCTGGATACCCGGGTGTCTTTGAGCTCCTTCTGCTCATGGATCTTTATAGTCGAATTGACGAAGCAGACCATTTCTCCGCCTTGCTCGCATCTGGGGGCCTCGCTGAGGCAGTAGTTGAAGAAGTCCTGCAGGTTGGCTGGCTGAACCGTGTTTTCGATCAGCTGGCTTAGATTCTTCTCAAGGTCCCCCTGATCATAGAGAAGGGAGGCGACCACCTCTTTGTGCCCGCTCTTCTCCCGTTCTCCCTCATCCCTGCCGATACGCCCCACCTCTTGCAGGTAATCCTCTATGTAGGTAGGAGGTCTGCTATGAATACACGCGTGCAGGTGAGGGATATCCATCCCCATGCCAAAGGCCTTAGTACAAACCAGAACATTAATAGTTCGAGCCTTGAGCAAATGAACGGCTTCCGTTTTTAGAGTTTCGGCCAAGCCGGCATGAAATGGCAGCGCTACCAGACCTGCGAGATTAGAATCAGGACGGGCTGCGTAGGAATTAAGGGCCTCGCTAATCATATGGCAGTCAACGCGCCTTCGAACAAATATTACAACAGCGCTCTGTTTCAGCTCAAATGTGGCTAGGATTGTCTGAATTTGTCTCAGTCGAATTGCCAATTTCTCCATCTCGTCGGCGCCGGGAATGTCGAAAGACTCCAGACGTATGAAATCCTGGATAGGGTGAGGCATATTCTCAGGAAGATCGTGGTATTCTCCCTGCTTAAGCTGCAGCTCCCGCTGCAGATCTTCCTGATTATTTTTTGTGACTGTAGCCGATGTGAGCAGAAGACGATGAGGATTCCCAGGCAATTCCTTGGTCTTGAACCATTCCGATACGTATTGCGCCGCATAGAGATAATCCGGCCGAAATTCGAACCCCCACTGGCTGACACAGTGAGCCTCATCAAAAACGACAAACTCCAGCCCTCCATCCATCAGACGCCGCCGCTCCAACGCGTCGATAAACCGTGGGATTCGAAAACGTTCAGGAGCTGCGAACAGCAGCTTCACTCGTCCATCCAAGACGCCTTGGTACACCTCACTATTAAGCCATGCATCTCGGCCGCCGCTCAGGTAATCGACAGATTCGATAAAATGCCGCCGCCACAACCCCTGCACCTGATCGTGCATGAGGGCGCGAAGAGGTGTAATGACCACAGAAAGTTTGCCGGAGTGACTGCCGCGCAGCAAGGCAGGCAGATGAAAGATGATCGACTTACCTTCGCCCGTTGGGAGTCGGAGCAGCATGTCTCGCCGATCTGCGAGCAGGGCGTTGATGGCTGGTTGCTGTGTGCCCGCCTTGAAATCGTCATATTTCCAATTCTGTTTGAGAAATGCCTGATAATCCCTGTAAGTTCCGGGAATATACTTCTCTTCCTTCTTGGGAAAACAGACCTGATTATAGATTTTAAGCGTCTCTTGGTCCAAAAGCTCAGGGAGATCAAAGAATGCAACATTCAGGGATTGGAGACCGGCGAACCTGCTGGCTTGGCGCGGGCTGATTCTCTGGTCCAACACCATCACGCGTTTCTTAGAGTCGTTGTCGCGCTGGGTTATGAAACGAACCCACGCATCGAGGAAGACTCCAGTACACTCGTAAATATTTTGGAAGGACAGCGGAACCCCCATTGAAGGAACCACAATCTCTGATACCGATCCTGCGGAGTCCTCCTCATCCTCCTCAAGGCCTGACTCATCGAAGTCTGTCTCTGTCGACTCAGCAGCGTCAACTGGCTCCGGATCATGAAGCATAGCATGCCATCGGTGTAGAGGGAGCTCACTAACGGCCACCTGAATCTCTACATTTAGACTATCTTCACCCGCTGCATCCAGGTAGGCGGGCAACTTCTCGATCGAACAGACTTGGATCTGTTGTCCTTCTTTAACGACCCGCTCCAATTGCCGTAACGGCGAGGATGAGTGCAGTGGGGTCAAGGAAAGACGAGCCAGGTTGTTCTGGAGCTCTTCAGCCTCTGATGCAGACCTCATCGCAACAAGCAGGACTTCATCCTCAGGAATTTCCTGCACTAGGTTCAGAATGATATGAACCATATCCGCAAGGTACAAGGGGCGGTTGGCCGTATCAGGAGAAATAAAGAGTCGATCGACATCCAAGCTCAACGCAGCACCGTCCCGCCATCTGGGCAGCACGGCAGAAACATCACGGATATCGGAGCTTTTGTCCGAAAGTAAATCGCCTCCTTCAATCGCAAGTCTCTCGGGAAGAACGTGCCAGTGTGGAGCGTGTTCCTTTGCTCCACCCGGTTCATACAATAGCCACCGCGTGTCACCTGATTGATCTGTGGCAGGATAGAGGGATCGCTTCGCCGCGTTTTTAACCAAGCCGGGAAAACGCGTCTCCACTTCTTTGGCCGTAAGGCGTTCTGTATAAGCAGACTGCCAGTCTGCTAGAACCGCCTCTGGGAAAAGAACAGTCAGTTGCGGGTCTACCAAGATGCTCAGCACCTCTTCCTTTGAAAGCGAAAAGAGATCATCGGATACTCGGACAAGGGAATCCTGTTCAGCTGGATTGGAACTAGAGTCGACATGAGCCTTTCGTAACTCAAGCGAAAGCTCATCACCAGTCAACCATCTCGGAAGCATAGACAGCCTGACCACCACTCCATGTTGGTTGGCATCGGCCACGATGATGCAGATCATCTTCGTTGTAATAGCCCCGTTTGTCTCAGCAATTAGCCTGCAGACCTCCGGCTTCAATACGGGATCACATGTGCGATGTTCCGGCGATGCTACGCACAGATAATATCCGCTTTTCCAATTGAAATCTCTCAGTCGTTCAGTGGGGATTAGCAACGATTTCCCTGCATACTCCGTTTCTATGTCAGGATAAACTCGATCACCTATTGCGGACATGGCCTCTGGATGCTCATACAGATGGTCAACAAGGCTGTGGATACTAGTAGGTCGACGGGAAAGCCCTCTCGTGAACCGACCGATTTGTTTCTCTGCCAAGGCAAAGGCCGTTGCAGCATCTGCGTCCGCACGATGAGCATCCTCAGCCACGATGAGCGCGTGCGAACGCTTCCAGGGCTCAAGCAACCAGGCAGCCAACAGGGTATCCCACGCCTTAGTCTCAGCAGGCAATGTTACGCCGTGGGATAGTAAGATCGGCAGGTCCCACTTGATAATGTTGTGCCCGATGAACAAGGTGCCTTGGGGAGAGATAATACTCTCCTCTACCGCCGCGATAAGGTCATTGTCGGTCAGCCCGTCCCGGTTCTCCCGTAGCTCAGTCCCCAGGGCGTTCTTCCAGCCATACTGCACTACTTTCTCTTTATCACCCTCTAGGTCAATGGATACGAGTCTCGTCTGTTCAGCACGTTCCTGGAGCATTTCGCCGTATAGTTCCAGAGATCTACTCACCCCTTGGTATCCGAATCCCGGCTGGCTGTTTGCAAAGATTTCCAGCGGCCACTCATCGGGCCTCACTGCTTCTTTCAGCGCCGGTTTCGTACTCCCACGTCCGCATCCATACCAGGGAGAGCCGAGAGCCGTCTCCAGCAACTGAAGAAGCTCGCCCATATCCGGGGACTTCATGAGAGCTTCATGTACGACTGCGTTGAGGGTCGAATCCGCCTTCAGCGGGGCTTCGGGGGCCCGTCCGGTTTTGCGCTTCCACAGATCTCTGTACCAATCCGCATTGAGGGCCTCACGCAGTGCAGCTGGAGATAACTCTTCTAGGGCTTGGCGGCGCAGATTCGCGTAGTTCGCCTTGTCTATCCCGTCTCCAATGTTATCCACGAACATCCATTGGACCGGACTAACGTCCCAGTGCTGTTTGTCATTTGAATACCTGAATGGGTGTCCACCCACGACATAGGCACACAGCCGACCGTCATGTCCACCCATGTCGTCCAGCGGCTTGCCGATATTGTCATGGATATGAACGAACAGATCGTCGGGGCGAGAACTGAAGAACGCGAAACCATTCTCATTGCACCGCTGCAGCTCTCCTATGTAAGGCAACCTCAGCAGTGCTTCTGATCCATTGAGAACAGGGGGCGTTTCCTGTTTACGTCTCGGGGGGCGTCGACGTTGCGGCCCCACGCCCTTTTCGTCTGCAAACAGGCGACCGCTGCCAAAGGGCACCTGCGAGTTTCCATACTGTTTGCAGTCGGCCACTATGCGTAATCCTATATGGGTTGTATGAGGGGAATGTCAAAATGGACTACAGTAGGGTTCATCCAATCCCTCTTTGCTCAGATGCCTTCCAGGCAGTGGCGTAGTCAGCTTCACGGTCGTTGCGGTCGAAGGGGGGTTCGTAGGTGATTGTTCGTTCGCGGGGACCGCCGGGGAACGTGGTACGCAGAAAATCCTCGATGCCTCGCTGAACCTGGCTGGATATGACGGAGGGGATCATGCTTCACGGTCCTCCAGCAGCGTCCGTCCCTTCGCCGTGAGCTGGTACTTCTGATTGCTGCTGCGCGGCTTGTCGGGGATTGTCATTTCAAGCCAACGGAACTCCAGCAGAGCGCTCAGGACTTGGTGCCTGAACTTGGTGCGATCCGACCGTCCGGTGATCGCCATCAGGTCCAGCAGTGTGCTTGCATGTTGGCATTTGTGCAGGATTTCAACTTGGTGCCGACTTAGTGCCAACTTAGTGCCTGCAGGATGGACCCCCGACTCTGCGTCCCCATCTGCCAACCCACCTACCAACCCTGGTGGGTCGTTGGGCATAATGACTTCTGGTACCTCGCCCAAGAATTCAACAGTCATACTTGTTGATTCGGCATGGAACACCGGAAACTCTGAGCCGTGTTCGCTGCAGGCACCCCGAATCTTGTCGATGCCACGCCCCCAAGACTCAATATCGCCAGAGCGAAAGAAGGCTCCCGCCAGCAAGGGATTGTACGGTTTTGACTGATGGGACTGAAGTAGGCGATCCACCGTCCAACCGTCAGGGAGCCGACCGTCGTTTGAGAAGCGGATGCGATCCTCGTAGACCCGAATCTGGATCGGAACACCGGTGCTGTAGTCACGATGCACCAGAGCATTGAGTAGCACTTCCCGCATGGCGTCTGGCGGAAACAGAAACTGCTCCACACGCTGTATGCCCTCGTAGCTGATATACGCCTTCATGTACTTTGTCAGTAGCAGATCCAACGTCTTCTCGGCCTGTAGAAAGAGGTTTCCATGCACCTCATCCTGATAGGCCAAATCAGCATCGTTTCGGAAGAACCCGATCTTCACGTAGGCACCCGGCACGAACCGCTCGGGCGTCTCGTGGAATAGCAGCATCGCGGCCCGGCGAAGATACGCATTCTCACGCAACTGGAGATTGTCCAGAATCACGGCATTGCTGTCCTGCAAGATGGCGGCATCCACCCGCCCACTACGGGCCCCCGCTTTGCGGAAGTGTTTGAAGGCTGCGGGATCGAGATCATGCACGGTTACATTGGGTACGGGAACGTCATCCCAATGGCGACCGATCTTAGCCAACAGAAAGCGATCCAACGCGCTGCCCTTTAATTCCTGATTTGTACTACCGCTGCGATGGTAATAGTGCCCCCGGTAGTTGATTGGCGACGGATACGCCGGAACCACGATTTCCAGATAATCCTTTCCATCCTCGGACTTGAGATTCACGTCCACCAGGATCCCCAGCAAATCTCGGATCCGGTTCGGCAACACTTCAAGCAGCTTCAGGGCGTTTTCCACACCGACAATGACGCCCTTGTCATCCCGCCCGACGACAAGTGTGCCGCCCTGCGCATTAGCAAAACCGCAAAACCACTTGAAATACTCGTCGTGCCAGCTTTCTTTCCACTCGATCTGCTGATTCTCGCTCATATCATTCCGTCCATTCTGTATAAACCATTGGGCACCGCTAACGCTCCAATCCTTGTTTACGTCTTTCCCGAACAACACGAGCCTTGGAAATAATTGCCGCGTAAGCCACAAGCATCCATTCGTTCTTCTTAGTCCCTACGAGGTCTAGAAAAGCTTGGCCTACTTCCGCTGGTTCAAACCCACCAACGATGACTTTGTCGGTCAAACTATCAATGTCTCTAGCGGAGCCCCCCTTTCGGCTTCGCGATTTCCTTTTTTTACGTACGACTTTGGCCAGTGCTAAGGACAGCTCTACAGCACGGCCTAGTGCCTCCGGACCAGACGCAACGGTCAACAGTCGCGCTCCAATTGCCGCAGGCGTGAAATCTGCGGCCACTATCTCGGAAACAAGTTTCTCGAAGTCCACTTCGGTATGCTGTTCCGGTGGCTTAAACTCCGGTTCTGTTTGATTGAAGCCAAGAAACCCAAGCTGCTCCGTGTCGGATTGTTTCCGGATCTGTCCTTGTGTCCGCCCAGCGTGTTTGGGGGCTCGGTGTGGCATTCGCAGAGGAACTGGTTTGTCTTCGGGAGTTAGGGCCGATGGCGTTTGGCGATGTCTAACGATAACCGATTGTCCCCAGGGGAGCGTACACAGATGCCACATTACCGGGGTCCGTGATTTCTGTTCAATCGGGTCATTGACGGGGACAAGTGCGCCCATACCTTTCAAGTAGAGTGACTCGCCATCTAGCAAGGTGGCGTCTAATGCCGCCCGTGGAGGTCTCCATGTGGCCATGTCGGGATACGCATGACTGGGAACCGGCTCTTTTTGTCTGATCTGGTGAAGCCGCCCGGCCTCTACCAGCATATAGGCCTTATCCAATACATCTTCCGGTGGTTCTGAAGAATGTACCACTCCCAGCAGCGCTCCTGCCATTGTGGCGATAGTATCAGTATCGCTCCCTAGTTCGTTCGCAGCCACTACAAGTCCCGCTGACGGAGCATCGACATAGAGTCGCCCAAGAACACTGGCCAGTAGAGACGTCTTGCAAGCACACCCTGCACGCGACCTTTCGCGGGCCCCCAAATCAGTCAGCAGGCTAGTATAGCACTTTTCCTGCTCGTTACGTCTCGTGCTCAAGGCTAATTTGGCTTTCTTTACGTCTTCGCGCATCGTTGACATAACATCGGAAAGAGCAGCGTTTGCATCTTTTCCCGAAGCATTTTCCCACGCGGGGAGCCACATAAGGGAAAGCTCATCATCCTTCCGGATGATATCGGGAATACCCTCAATGCAGTCCAGCGTATGATCCAACGTGGCCACGTCGGGAGGGGCTCCAGTTGCCATCCATCGACGCAGTTCCAAAGCGTGGAAACACGCCCCGACAATAGCGTTGAAGTGTCCGTGGGTGATAATGGTGTTTCTTATCACATTGAGAAGGAGTGTTTTGTCAGATGTGGATTCCGCACAGGCCCATACAAGTGGCTGAATACGCATGGCTGCTCCATTGCCTCCCCCATTTACGTAAATCGACCTGCCTGTCTTAAAGAAGTTGGTATTCCATTGGACGCTTTGGCGGACAAGTGATTCAGCAGCAGCTCGGGTTCCCAGGCCGGTTCCTAAACAGTAGGAAAGGAAGATGGGAAGCTCCACCTTGCTGAATGTGTCAGGGTCAAATGTTCCATCATCTTGTACGGATCGACAGACGGCCAGTCTAAGCTGGGTGTCATCTGAGTAACACCCCATAGGCAGGTTGTAGGCTACTCCGTAACGTCCACCTAGTCTTCTGGTCCAGGGAATGAGCCGTTCAATGTGATCTATACCACCAGTGCGTATCTTGAGGACGCGGACATCGGCTAACTCCGTAATGAAACCAAGTGCATCTCCATAGGCACTCCACAACATGGAGTTCTTTATCTTATCTAAGTCATTCATGGCTACCCCTCTCAAGTTGTAAAGTATGCCGCGTCCACTTCGCAAGGTATGGGTTTACAATCTGGTGTTACGTCGATGATGCTCTCAAGCTTTATAGCCGTATCATCATCGGCAAGGTAAAATTTTTGAATATAATCAATAGGGATGCCACATGGGTAGAGAGCCTCTGCCTGATAGCATGTCGGTTGATTTGCTGGTGTATCGGCGTTTCGTTGCGCGAAATGGGTCAAGTACTGATGGTTCCTTTGCGAAAACATTAGTTCTAAACCATCCGCTTCCTGCGCCCGCTTAACCCCTGAATACATATTATTAGTGGTAGTAAACCACACCCCCTCGTGCGTGAGGATTTCGGGGTGAAACGAAACCACACACCACCAGCCAGGCATCGAACCATGCCAGTTATCCCTTGCAATACGGAACAACCGCTGATTGATGCTCGTTATTGAAAGATTGACGTAGTCATGCCACTGCACGTCTCTGGAACGATCTTTGCAGACGTTCATTCGTACGAATTCCAGATACTCGTCCTGGGGTAATGCTGTCCGCGAACGCAGCACACCTGAGGCAAGTATTCCGGTAACACCTCGATGAGTCGTGAAATGGAGGACTTCTGTGATGCCTCTACTATCTACTATTTCTGCGATTGTCATACGTTCTTCTCGCTACAGCGGTTCCAAATAGGCGGCAATGCCGGGGGTCTGATCCTGTCGCGAGGAAACGCTCGGAGGATTTGGACAGCAAGAGGAGTCCGGTGCGTATGCATCGGTTGGCGGAACTGGGGTTGTCAATGG
>Ga0307929_1002190_pt1 | contig 13133 bp, 8 predicted proteins | sample AceLakmetage1330_FD_203160 | JGI IMG/M metagenome (GOLD analysis project Ga0307929, IMG submission 203160) | Saline water microbial communities from Ace Lake, Antarctica - #1330 | ecosystem: Environmental > Aquatic > Non-marine Saline and Alkaline > Saline | place: Antarctica: Ace Lake...
ACGCAAATTTCCTTAACTTTTTTCTTCCTGAAAAATTTTTTGATCATCAATATTTTTTTTTCAAGGTTGGTTTCGATCAAGGGAATACATTCCCGGGAATAGAGGGCTGCCAGCGGTTCCAGTCCATCATCGGTGCGGGGGACAATCACCTCCACCCCCTGTTCTATCTGGCCGATCAAATGTTGGATCACCTGTTCATTTGCAAAGGGAACATCACAGGCCGTGACATAGGCCCAGGGATTGGATGCGTAGAACAAGCCTGCATGGAGTCCTGCAAGGGCACATCGCGAAGGGTGGATATCGGTCACCACCATCATGTCCCATCCGATAAAATCCTTTGGATCGTTGACCACAATGATGACCTCTTTGAACAAGGTTGAAAACAACCCATGGATCCTCGTCAGCATCATATCATCCCCCACCCGGCGAAAGGTTTTTTTTTCCCCGGGAAGCCGGCTGTTTTCCCCGCCAGCCAGGATCACCCCTGTACAATCATATTTCATTCACACCCCATCCCCTCAAAAAATTAAAAACCCCTCCTTTGATTATAAGAACTTGAACTTAAAATCAAGGTGTTGCCCCCCGGAAAAAAAAATGATACAGATTCTGGGGTCAAAAAATGTCAGTTTATATGATACGGATCTTTTACCCCAGTACGGGAGAGGCAGTCTATGAAAAAGAAAAAAACGATTCTCAATGATCAGGATTTTAAACGAATCATTACAAGGATCGCCTATGAAATAATTGAAACCCACAAGGGGGTTCAAAACCTGGGATTGGTCGGGATTCAGACCCGGGGGGATTCCCTTGCCAAACGGTTGGCCGATCAAATCAGGGACATAGAAAACATCATTGTCCCCGTGGGCAGCATGGACATTAATATGTACCGGGACGACTGGACCAAAATCAGTCATCAGCCAACGGTGAGGCCCTCCAACATACCCTTTAGTGTGGATGATAAGAAAATTATCCTGGTGGATGATGTTTTGTATACAGGCCGTACCATCCGATCGGCCATGGATGCACTCATGGATTTTGGCCGGCCCTCCCGCATCGAACTTGCCATCCTCGTTGACAGAGGCCATAGGGAACTGCCCATCCAGGCCGACTACAGAGGAATTTTTGTGGACACTGAACAAGATGACATGATCCAGGTCCATGTCCTGGAACATGACGATGAAGACCTGGTTTACAAGGAAATTGAACGATGAGTACCCTATTGCACAAACAAGATACCCCCGGCAATATTAAAGTGGCCGTCATCTCTGTTTCCACTACCCGGAAACTTTTTGAAGACAAAAGCGGGGCATGGATAAAAAAACAGGCCAAACGAGAAGGACACGAGGTGGTCGTCCACCAGGTGGTCACCGACGAAGTTATGGCCATCCAGGAACTTGTCCACCATGTAACCGATAAAATCAATCCAGATGCCATCATCATGACCGGCGGCACCGGGATCAGCCCCAAGGATGTTACCATTGAAGCGGTACGCCCTTTATTTGAAAAAGAATTAACGGCCTTTGGGCCTTTGTTTGCCAATTTAAGTTTTGAAGAGATAGACTCTGCCGCCATTTTATCCAGGGCTACCGCTGGGATCATAAAAGAAACCATCGTCTTTTGCATGCCCGGCAGTATCAAGGCCTGCAAACTGGCCTGCAATAATCTGATCTTTCCTGAACTTGGACACCTACTAAAACACATAAAGGAATAGGTATGGAAAAATTTATCAATGACTGGAAAGAAACAGATACCCGAACCAAACAGGCCTTTACAGAGCTGCTGGAACACTTAAACAGCCTGGATGATATTACCCTTGATTTTAACGCCCGTCCAGGGGTCAGTTATTCGCTTCGCCCCCGGCACGCAAACCAGACAGAGCGGTCTTTGTTTGCCATGGTGGATGTAATTGATGACGACCCAGATGAAAGATGGCTTTCTGTCTGTTTTTACGGTGAGATGGTCACAGACCCCGAAGAAACCGGAGACCTGGTTCCCGAAGGTCTTATGGGAGAGGATGGATATTGTTTTGATCTCTATGAATATGACCTGGGTGAAATGGCCTATTTAAAAGAACGATTGACCCAGGCCCATCAAAACGCAGCAAAATAACGCATAGATGGGGGTTCGCCGGCATTGCCGCGCTGACCCCCATCCTGCTTTTTAGTCTGCTGTTATTCGGAGTATCGCCTTTATACGGAGAATCGGATATTTAAAATATCTCCATCCTTAACAATATATTCCTTGCCTTCCACGTAGACCTTGCCGTTTTTCTTAAGTTCCGCCTCGGAGCCAAGCGCTATGAGGTCATCATATTTAAAGACCTCTGCCCGGATAAATCCGCGTTGAAGATCCGAATGGATGACACCAGCTGCCACCGGTGCCTTGGAATTTTTTCTGACCAGCCACTGGCGGACCTCATCGGTCCCCACGGTAAAAAAAGAAATCAAGCTCAAAGATTTCAAGCAAAGCCATGTCAGGGTTTCAAGGGTGGTGGTTGTAATCCCCAGGTCCTCTAAAAACTCGGCTTTTTCCGCTTCTGAATCCAGCAGGGCAATCTCGGCTTCTACCTTTGCAGAAACCAGCATAACCTCTATTGTCAAAAGATCACAGCTCTCCTTAAAACCTGCCAGCAGGGCCTCATCGCCCAAATCATCTTCAGACACGTTCACGGCAACCACCAACTTTTTCAAAGTGATAAAGGGATAGGAACGAATCAGCAGCTCCTCATCCTCGCTCAATTCCAAGAGCCGCAGGGGCAATTCTTGCTCCAGATGTTCCTTGAGCCGGATCATCAGGGTCAATTCTTTTTGCTGGTCCTCATCCTTGATTTTTTTCACCATGGCCTCAAGGCGTTCAATCCTTTTTTCCACAAAAATCTGGTCATGCATGACCAGCTCGGAGTTGACCATTTGAAAATCTCTCAAGGCATCCACTGAACCGTCTTCATGGTAAATGGCATCATCTTCAAAGGCGCGAACCACATGGCAGATAGCATCCATATCGGCAATATCCCGAAAAATATCCCCCCGGGAAATTGTTTCCGCCTCCATTTTCGGCAGGAGCACCAGGTCAATCCTGGCACGCACATCTTTTTTGGGCTCGTACATATCCCTTAAAATATTGAATCTTGAATCCAGGATATCAGCTGTACCCGGAACAGGTTTTAATGCTTTGCCAGGCTCTGTAATTTCCTTGCCCGTTAAAATCTGAAACAAGGTTTTTTTACCTGTCTGGGGCAGGCCAATGATTCCAACCTTCATATTTTTTTACCTATCCTCTTTTACCTATCCTTTGTTTAATTTAAATTTACTTCACAAGGAAATTAATATATCAAATTTATGAACAATTAAACAATGAAAATAAAGCTTGCAAAAGGAGCCCCCTGTTGAAAGATTCTCAATACACCCCCCCTTTTTTATTTGGCAACGGCCATATCCAGACCATTTACCCGGTATTATTCCGGAAAATTTCCTCTCTCGTTTATACAAGGGAACGCATCCAAACCCCGGACGATGACTTTTTGGACCTGGACTGGTCCACGACCGGCAGCAACCGGCTTACCATCATCTCCCACGGTTTGGAAGGTAGCACCACCCGAACCTATGTAAAGGCCATGGCCCAGGCAGTGAATGACGGCGGCTGGGACGCCCTGGCCTGGAATTACAGGTCCTGCAGCGGTGAACCCAACAGGCTTTTGCGTTCCTACCACAACGGGGCCACCGACGACCTGGCCCGGGTGATTGACCATGCTAAAAAAAAAGGAAGATACAATGAAATTGCCCTGGTGGGATTCAGCCTGGGCGGCAACCTGACCCTGGTTCACCTGGGACGGGACCGGGTGGATCCTCTGGTCAAAAAAGCCGTTGCTTTTTCCGTCCCCTGCGACCTTGAAGCCAGTGCCAAGGTGCTGACAAAACCCTCCAACAAACTTTACATGAAACGGTTCCTGGTCCTGCTCCACCAAAAAATAAAGGACAAGATGGCAATTATGCCCCATGCTCTGAATGATATTGGCTATGAAAAAATCAAGAGTTTCAAGGATTTTGACGATCGCTACACAGCCCCCATCCACGGTTTTAAAGATGCCCATGATTATTGGGAGAAATGCTCCAGCCGCCAGTTTATCCCCTGCATAAAAATCCCCTGCCTGATCATCAATGCCCTGGATGATCCCTTTTTACCCCAGAAGTGTTTCCCCATGGCAGAAGCCGACGCCAACCCCAACATTACATTAAAAATGCCAAAATCAGGTGGCCATGTAGGCTTTGTCTCTTTTAATAAAAAAAATCTGTATTGGTCGGAACAGCAGGCAATCTCTTTTTTAAACCATCAAACCTGACCTTTCCGTCAAATGCCTGGCAAAGGACCGGCACAGGGCTTAAGGCCATGCTTCGAAAATGGAAAACAGGGTTTCATGGCAATTTTATTTTTTGTTTTGCAGGGTCTGAATGCTGGCGGAACAAAATAACCACATGCCCCACCATCCCGGCCACATGACTGTGTGTAATTGAGGCAATTTCGTCAACCAACGCAGTTTTCAACTCTTTTTCCTTGTGATCGCTAAATTTTATTTTAATCAATTCAGCGGCATCAAGGGCCATGTTAATTTCATCGGTCAAAGAAGAGGTAATCCCCTTCTGCCCCACAAATGCAGCCGGGTTCAGTTTATGGGCAAGCCCCCTTAAATACTTTCTTTGTGATCCTTTTAGTGGTGTCAAAATCTATTCCTTTTGTTATCAATTTAAATCCTTCTTTTTATCACAGGTTAGCAAATTTGTAAATTTTGGTATTTGTTTGCTCATTGTTATATGCCTCCCTTTCCTTACGGCTCATGTCTCTTTTTTCCTGTCCCGCTGTTTTCGCTGAATTTTCTCTACCAGATCAAAGGATTCCCCCCATGCCTGTTCACAAAATACGATAAAAGATTCCAACGCATCCTGCTTCGGAAGCAATATGTCACCCGCCTTAATCTGACCTGCAGAAAAATGATAGGCAGACAAGGCATCAATATACTGCTTACGCTGTTTTTGGGGAATAATAATAGGAGGTAGCCCTGACTTAAGAACCGGTACATTGGAAATCAGTCTGGCCAATCGTCCATTCCCATCGAAAAAGGGATGAATGCGTACAAATGCAACATGCAACTGTACGTATGCCATAAGTGCCTGTTGCCTGTTATTAAGTTCCAAAGACTGGTCAATCTCACGATACAGCTCAAACCAGCTTTCCATTAGCAAAGGAATATCAGAGGGCCGACCATATTCAAAAACAACCTGATTATCACCTACAACCGCTACCGTGGAATTTGGTTCCTTTTTCCAACCGCCAACTGGTTTATACACATCGATGATAATACCTGTCTGCACTGCCTTGTGAAGGGCAAACAATTCCTTTTTCGTAAAAGGTGTCTTGCTTTCTATCAAATCGTAAATCAGATCAATGGCCCTGGCATGACCCACCACCTCTTCATGGTCTTTTAAAGGTTTGCCGGATATGGTCAAACCCTCTTCCAGCACAAAAGCAGTCTCACCAAGGGTCAGGGTATTTCCTTCAATGGCCGTGGATGTGTGAGTCCACAGGTTACGAAGCTGGGTCAATAGCGCACTCCGAAGGTCTTTGTCTATCCCATTAAGAAAATTTAACATTATTAATTTCCAATTTTTTGAATAATATACCCATTATCTATCTTGTATATTATCAATCACTCAGAGCACATATACAAGGCTTTTTTCAGACGAAATAAAAACCGCTGGTAATCCAGAATTCACCTTTGGTTTTGATCAGGATAAAAATCTGCTGGGATTTTCAAAACTGGTCACCACCACTGTTTTTTTTGCCCGGGTTGCGGCCACATAAAGCAGGGCTTTTTCCTGGTTCTCATTTTCTTTCTGGATGACCTGGTCATTGGACTGCTGCCATGAACCCTCCAGCGGTACCGTGCCCGCATTGACTCCTGCGATAATGACACGGTCAAACTCAAGGCCTTTCACCCGGTGCATGGTTGCCAGGCGAACGCCTGACTTTCTCCTGTCCTCGGCTTCATTTCTGCGGACAAAATAGGTCTCCAGGCCCTGGCCTTTCAGGGCGCCCTCGTATTGTTGCAGCAACCCATTGGTTCTTGCCACCAGGCAGACCTGATGTAAATTTTCACCGTTGTTTTCAATAGCCTTCAAACAATCTATTATGTAAGTGATCTCTGCCTGAAATGAAAAAAAATGCTCAACCACGGGAATGGCCCCGTGAAGAAGGGATTTATAGCCTTTCTGGTCATCCTGACCACCATCCAGATCATCAAAACGGATCCCTTTTAGTAATCGGACAGCCCAGCATCTGTTTTCTTCGGTGGTCCGGTAATTGATCCGTAGTTTCCTGCCACGCCCTATGATCTTAATGCCGCATTGCCCTAGTACAACCTTGTGACGGTAAATCCGCTGATGGGCATCCCCGACAATAAAAAGATCATTTTTATGACCATCTCCTGCGATCTGCCGCATCAGCTTAAACGCCTGTGCCCCCATATCCTGTGCCTCATCCACAATAACGGATACATAGGGGAGAATATTCCCTTTTTCTTTTATCAGGGCGCAAGCATCCCGCATGGCGTCATCCGGTTCCCGAAGTCTGTTCTCGTTAAGAAGGACCCTGTACTCTTCAAACACAGCCCAGACCACCTTCCGGTTTGGCCGGGTCAGGGGAACTCCCCTCCCCACTCTGGGGGCTTGAATATAGTCTGAAAAAGAGGTGATCCCCTGGGGCTGAATCACCCGTTCCCATTCTTCTCGAAAAAAGCTATCCGGCAGCCCCAACGAAGATGGGGCAAGGGTAATGGCTTTCTCCCAAAGCGCCTTTGTCCTGTTGCCATAGTCGATTTCAAAGGTGTAATCATTTTTCCTCAAAAATCCGGAAACCCAGCGGTCAAGGTTTACCACCTCAATTCTCCGCATCAGTTTGGCGTCACAGATCTTGGACAGGTTCTCTTTGATATCCGCAGCCAGGTTCCGGGTAAAGGTGGTGAACAATATTTTCTCAGAATCCCGGGTAAAAACATTTTCCACCAAATATTTGGCCCGGTGAACCGCAACCACGGTTTTTCCGGTCCCGGCCCCGCCCAGAACCCGGACAGGGCCATTCCATTCCCGCTCCACCAGTTTCCGTTGGGACGGGTGCAGAAACACCCGCCATTTTTCCAGGGGCGCCTCTAAAATTTCCTGGAGCGCAATGTCGTCCTCAACTACATAGAAACGGCTCTTGGAGTCTGGGTTGTCCAGGGCAGATTCAAAATCATCCGTGTCCACTGTTTTCTCATCCCCGGCGCTTCTTCCGTATTCATTCAATACCTCATCAATGGTGTAGCCAGCTGCAAGGGCTGTCAGGGCATCATGGGCCTCTGTCGGCAGATGCCCGGCAGATTGATCCAGGTCCTCTTCAGAATACATGGCGCGAACCAGGGGCAGAAGCTCCTGGGGAATCCCAAGTTTTACGAGATGACGGTCATGGACAGAAGAAAACAGGCTGTTCATGTTCTCACCCTGGGCAGAGGATACCTGTTCTGCTTCCTGAATTATAGTATCATCGACATCATAGACCTGAAGGCTGCCTGTTTCAGGATTTATGGAGCATTTCTTGTTCTGTGCCCAGGCATACGCCTTGTCATGGTGGTCAACCCATAGAAGCACATAGACATTGCCCTTTTCAGGCTTTTTAACAATCCCGCGATAGGTCTGATCAATCCTCACCGATCGAAGACTCTGGTCCTTAAATTGGATGATCTTCTCATAATTAATACTGGCGGCCGTGGGATTGGCCCGGAACTTTGTTATAAATTCAAGTACCTTATTCTGCATTTTCTTCGGAACTGCTGCAAAAGCATTCATAAACTCCGATGAAATTGCCACCACTGGATTTTTCAATGCATTCATCTTTATTCCCCGTTATTGTCTTTAAGTTCCATGTAAGACCCTGGGTCCGCCACCACGTCCTGTATCAGAATCGTTTTCCAGCCGGCCTCTTCAAACCAGTGCCCCCCTGTCAGCTCCACATCGGTCAAAAAGGCCAGTTTTAAGTCCCCCCAGGCCATTTCAGCACTGGCAACGATTTCTCCGTCCCCTTCTCCGCCCCAATTGATCAGTTCATATCCAAGTTCCGGAACCGGCCAAAGGGCTGCCCTGAGCCGGTCCAAAAGATCGTGGTAAATCTCTTGAGTATACACCTTGGCCACGTTCCAGATATTCTGGTCTGCCTGCCCCTGGGGTTCGCCTTCCGGCAGGCCCTCATCGGTCCCGGGCAACACCGGTTCATATAATTTTAACCCGTCATAGGCCTTGTGCGCTGTCCCATCTGCCGTGATAAAATAGGTGCAGGGTAAAAACTGGAAATAATTGTATAGCCTTAAAAATCCATTCCACACAGACCGGAAAGCTGAATCTTCCTTGTCTTCTTTTTCATCATTAAGAAGACAGCATATCTTTGCCCCGGAAGGCATCCCAGGTGGCGTCATGGACTGATGTTCAATCACAACGGACTGCTGGATAAAGAGACGGCCATCCCGACCTTTAGGCCTGAAATCCCCATAAAAACAGGGGCACTCGGTGTCCATAATTTTTTCAACCATATCCTCCGGTGCCAAGGCTTCAAGGTCTTTGGTCCATCGGGCGACGGCCTCTTCACTGCTGAACCCGGACGGATCTGCATGAAGCATGGACATAACAAACATCAGTTTCTGCCAGCCGGTTTCATCCGGATTTTCAAGGAATTTGATCAGCAGGTCAAAACTGTTGAGGGGAATGAGCTTCTTTAGTTTTGTACTGCCATACCCTTCCAGCAATGCCTGGAAATTATTTCCAGAGGGAAACCTGTCAGGTTCCAAAAAATCCATGAAATAATCGTTCTGGGGTTTGAATTTATTTTCAACATCCTGCCAACTCAGGGACCAGACCCGGTATTTGTTGCTATGAACAATGGCCATCCGCTGGGCCATGTCTTTGCCCACCCGGTCCCGGTGAAAAGCGAACCCGTCCAGGAAGACGGCAATGGGTTTCATGGGATCACTAAACCTTGCCGGACGGATGAGAAAATCAACCCGGGAACCGATACTCACCCCGTCCAATTTTCCAAGCTCAACCTGGGGTTCAATATAATAGGCACGGTCTGCCACCTTAAGGAAAAATCCCGGTTTCCCGTTGACCAGGTCGTTTTCAATCTGAATGGGCAGTTTGGCAGACCCTTCCTTTTTCAGGGCCCCTATAAAACGGGCTTCCAACTCACTTTCAATATAGGTATTCAGGGAAATATCCCGGATATGGTCTGCCTTCACCAGTCGATCTCTGTAGGCGAGGATTTCCGCCAATATTTCAATGGCGGTATCCCTCGAGGTTTCAGGCATGTGATAGCTGCTCCGGTAGGCAAAAAGGCAGCGGTAGCAGCCGTCTTTGTCCTCTTCTTGAACACAGGGGCAGGACTTGAGGGTTTCCAGGGCAAGGTCCAGAACCAACACCAGTTCTTTTTCCGACTGCATCAATTGTTTTAAGTAGCCGGTTCCGCCGGGTACCGTATCATATAGGATCAGGTATTTGCGCTTAAAACTGGATTCAGGAAGGGGCTCCTCATGCAGGGCTGTCTGAAGGTGATCAATTTTTCCTTTGAACCGTTTCTTCAATCCCAGTTGAATGGCGGCAATAAACGAATGAAGCCTGCTTTCCGATTCGGAAACAATGCTGACGGGCAGAAGTATCCGGATGGCTTCAGAAACGAACTGCCGGTAGAGATAGAGACAGTCGATTAAATTTTTATCACTTTCCTGATTCCTTGCCGTGCACGTAAAGGCATGGGCAGGCTCTTTTGCAAAATCGTCCTGGACCTTTCCGCAGCTCCTGCAGATGGAGAACCCTTTTCTGGGGATCTCAAGACCGGCAATGGAAACCTTTTCACCTTTTTCTGTCTTTTCCCCGAAATTGATCTCGCAAAAATCCACCTTGGCCAGAAAATCAAAACCAAAGGGAAAATCCGCATTCACCTTATAGGCCTGCATGACCTGGGTTTCCTCAAAGGCCACCAACATCTGTTTGTTGTAAAAGGTGGGTTCCCTGTCATCTGAATCATCACTGATCCGGCTTTTCCGATCAGATGTGGAGGCAAACACCTGCCGCATCCTGAGCATCTGCCTTTTCTGGCCGGCATCCGCCCACATGGGGCTTCCACAGCAGGGACAGACCTCTTTTTCCGCTTCCAGACCCAGCATTTCTTTATAGGCGCACCTGTTGCAGAACTGCCAGGTCTCGATTTCAGAAACATCCAGATCCACCTGATCAATCCTGACCTTGCGGCCTTCTGCATAAAAGGTGTTTGCCGGGGCCAGTTCATCGATGGCGCTCCGGGCCGGGCGTTCATATTCAAAACTCCATGTGTCATAGCTGCCCCCACCATCCTGGACCTTGGTCTTTTTCCTGTAAATCAGGGAATTGAGTATCACCCCGGCCTCCGGGAATGCATAGTTGGGTAAAAGCCCCTCATCCGCAAAAAAGTTAAAGGTATTCCGGTTGCTGATATTACTCACTAATGCCTGGAGTGCAGACTTTTCAATCGTCAGCTCCCTTAATGCCTTTTCATAGTTCTTATCCTTGGGCTCTTTCTTCTTTTTCCGAATCTTCCCGTTCAGTATCTGGATTTTTTTCCGTAAAGACTCCCTTTCCAGCTGCCGGCTGTGGAGCCCGTTCATGATCTTCCCCCTGAGAAACCATTTCCCGTCTCCATCCCCCTGGACAAACAATTTCAGACTCGCCCGGGATTCGGCTCTTAAATCGGTTTCCCCATTCTTGAACAACGCCAGAAACCGGTCAAACAGATCCGCCTGGCGGGTCTCAATAAAATGAATAAAATTATGGGGGAATTTTTCCAGATCAAGGGGGGACAGGTTGTTCAACACCTGGCCCAGTTTTCTGGGGATAAGGGCCGTTGGATCATGGGCGATCCAGCGGTCAAAACAAAAGGCGGTGAACTGCCGCTCCAGCACGGCTGAGGCATCCAAGAAAATACCAGGGGACTCTATTTTACCGGCCAGCATCTCTTCGGGTTCAGAAAAGAAAAACAGATCGTGGGGGTGGGCATTGGCCACCGTCAGGTTCAGGGCATTTCCATCCTGCCGGCCTGCCCTGCCCACCCGCTGCAGGTAATTGGCCTGGGCCGGCGGCACCGAGCAAAGGACCAGGGAAGAAAGGTCACCGATGTCAATCCCCATTTCCAGGGTCGGGGTGCAGGACAAGAGATTCGGATACCAGGGATAGCGGTTCTCTTCTTTTGCCTTAAACTCCTGCTCAAGCCCTTCCCGCTCGGACCGCTGCAACAGTCCGGTATGTTCCCGGGCAAATATCCGCTCCACATCCCCTGTGGCATATAAATTTCCATAATAATCCATACCGGTCTCCACCTGCTCATACCGGCCCCAGCAATGAAAACTTTGACAGGGGGATCCGTCAAAAAAGACAAGTTCTTCCTGGGTCACAGAAATATTGTGTTCACAGGTCCTGCACCGTAGCTGGCAGACATTCGAGCTGACCTTCAAAACATCGGAATTTATTCCCCATATTCTATCGATCTTTGCCGGGAACTCTTTGAGAATCCCTGCGGCCGTCAATTCCTTGATGACCAGATCGTATAATTGGGTAGTGACCTCGGGAATAAAGGGTGAAACCGTATAAAAGCATTTTTCAGCCCAGCTTTCATACCAGGTGCGGTGGGTTGATTTTTTGCTGAACAGCTGATCAAACCGGGTCCCTTTTTTCGAGGTTAAGAAAGAGGGGGTTCTGGAGGCTTGTCCAAAATTGGGCAGCCAGAAAATTTGGTTCAGCAAAAATGAAGCGCCAAAGGATTCCAGAAAACCCTTCAAATAAGGTTGATAGATTCCGCCCTGGTTTTTCAAATGAACCATCAGCCCCAGCAGGAATGTTGTCAGTTGCTCTTGTTCCAGCTTTCTGAGACTTCCAATTTCATTTTGAATGGCGTCAAGCAGCGGGTTAATGGCATTTTTTAAGGGTTCCGGATCAAGATACAAAACAGAAGAACTGGTTTTCTCCAGGGTCCGGCCGATCCGTGTCTGAAATCCGTATTCACTGACAATTTCCCAGCCCACCCGGTTGCGAACCTGCTGTAAAAGGGTGGAATCCTTGGACAGATGTCGTTTATTTTTCAGCTCATCATACTCATTAAACCATTCCATGTTGGGCGCCAGGAAGGTGGCAATGTATCGGTTCAGCCCGATCTTATCCAGCCAGTATTCTGAAAAAATATCCGGCAGCTCAGACAGGGATTTGCCGTTTCCCCCATCCTGCACCACCTTCTGCAATGCGGTCCGGAAATTAAACCGATAGGTCCTGCCGTTAAAAAACCCGGCCCTGTGGGCGGCATCCTGGACATTGTCCGAAAAGGTAAGCAGTTTTTTATCATCGTTATAGGTGGAAGAATAGAGCTGGACAATCATGACCGATGTCAGGCTGGCCGCCCTGGAACCCACCAGGGTAAGGCTGTTTTTGGCGCTGCAATAGGGACAGTCATTATGACTTAAGGTTCGGCTGCCTTTCTGCACCCTGACATCGGGCATATGCACCCGCATCAGTTCCTCGTTGTCACAGGAAGGACAGACGCCTGGACTGGCCTTGCTGGTCACATGGAGACATTTGGGACAAAAATAATAGAGCCCTGTTTTGGGGACGGCGCTTGGCGAAGGCGGATGCCCCGGATCTGCCGGCAGTCTTTGGCTTTCTTCTTCCGGGAACAGATAGACCACCTGGGGGTCCCGGTTAAAAAAACTAAAATAAAAATCTTTAAGATCACTTCGCACTTGAAGATCGGTCATCCGCTTGAGCCCGGCCCAACCCATGCATCCGCACTCCCGACAATGCACCAGGGGCAGGTGGGTCTTCAGTTGTTCCTGGTGCAGGTCATCGGCAAAGCGCAAAACAGGGGGGGTGGTGACGCTTGCGATCATCCGTCTCAGCTCCCTTAGCCAGAGTTGAACCCGGACATGAAGAAAGGGACGGTATTGAATCCTTTCTTTACCGTTTTCATCCTCGATAACAGCCTTAATCCTCGCCTCGGACACCATGGCCAGCAGGCTGTTGAGCATCAGTCTTTTATAAGAA
>Ga0307929_1002191_pt1 | contig 13122 bp, 18 predicted proteins | sample AceLakmetage1330_FD_203160 | JGI IMG/M metagenome (GOLD analysis project Ga0307929, IMG submission 203160) | Saline water microbial communities from Ace Lake, Antarctica - #1330 | ecosystem: Environmental > Aquatic > Non-marine Saline and Alkaline > Saline | place: Antarctica: Ace Lake...
CAATATAGACCTATCTGTACAGTTGGTGCAGGTACACTTCTTAGTGGGATTGATGTGATGTTTGCGTTAAATTCACAATTCCTAACACAACAGGATTTTGCATCTGAGTTGGTTTCGGAATTTTGTGATGGAGCATCTGGCGGTCTTGCACTTGCTGCTGATGGCCCTGTTATACTTGCTGCATTACAGAATAATGCTATTAGATCAGCACAGATGAGATAAGTTATTGTTTGTGGGGAAGCCTCAATGGAGAGGTGTCTGGGTTCGATCCCAGTGTTAAGAAGGAACTTGATCAGTACGGAGATTCGAAACCTCCCCTTCCCCACAATTCCATCAAGGAGATTATGGCTAAACTAGATCGACACGATTTTCAAAAGATATATGATTCAGTAATAGAAGAATCTAAAATGCCTGAAAAGATTGATTCATTGACTACATGTAATCCATCCGAACAACTTCAGATTATGATATGGGTTAGATCTGTATCAATGAAAATGTTTCAAAAAACAAGGGACATGAAAAATGAAAACAACTAAAAAAGTGGTGTCGAAATCACTAACTATGATATTAGAGAATCCATTGATGAAAACTATCATGGATCGTACACAGAAAATCGGCCCAGTAATTGATACTGTTCTATCTCATTGGGAATATGATCTATTCAGTCGAAAACCAGGTATAGCACAATGTGTGACCGAGGATGGAGAAACTATTATCGAGACTGATCTTGATATGGCATCATTCATTGCTGCACTTGGTGAACGAAACGCTGTTATCAATTTACCTGATTACAATGCACGGCGTCCTGAGACGGTTAAGGAGAACCAGGTATCCATTAGTAAGGATAACCGGCATGGGAAGCTCCTAGGCACCACTAGCAACCAACAAACCTTCTCTTTCGGGATAAGGTTCAAGGATGCTCAAGTCATAAACCTACTTGAGGATGAAGAGGTTGGTGCATATAGGACATTTCTTATGACTGACTTGCATGGTGATCTATATGAAGGATATGATGGGATTGAATTTATTCCTACATATGAAGAAAATGAATGGTTCTATAAAAAAGGTATATGGACTGATGACCCAAATGTGGAAGGAAACATAATTCATTTTAAGAATTTTGTATCCCCTCAAAAGTGGCTTTCCTTTTATGGAAAACATTACTTCCTCATTAAGGCATTAGAAAATCGAGTAGCAGAGCAAATTCAATATATGAAAGGTGTTATGACTGAGATACAGGAATCAGGGGTTAAGTTCCCTTTGAAAACTGGTCGAGGTCAATACTGGAAAGATAAGGCTCACCCCTATGGTCATTTCGACGAGGAGATGGTTTGGGAATTTGAAGCTGAAATTGATTACCCAGATAACGATTCTGTTTATCCTACTGTAGAATTTACACAAGCAAATCTTGTGGGAATCAATAAGAGGATTAAGAGTCTCAATAAATCATTATCGAAAATTCGATATAATATTCGATGTGTAGAATTGGCATTTGCCAATAAACACAATGACTTTGATATAACATCTTGTGTACCTACAAGTTTCATGCAACCCGGATGGATTGATGCTGTATGGGAATATGGTTATAAGCAAAAGGGTAAACGAAAGAAATGGAATAGGCTAAAGTTAATGCAACCTGGTGTTGGGGAATTGTCCGTAGCACTAAGATTCCGTTGGGCTCAGAAAAAAGAAAAAGTTAGAAAAGGTAGGAAGTAGTATTATGACAAATGAAACAATGAAGCATTATTACATCAGAAGAAGTGATACAAAACAACCCATCGCATGTGTTGCGTTTAATGAAAATGAAGATGGTACTGTAAATAGAGGCATATCAATATGCTCAACTCGTGAAATCTTTTCTAAGAACAAAGCACGAAACAAAGCAATTGGTCGGTTGGTATCAGCTACTAAACATAAAGTAAACGGTCATCCCATCCGTACTGAGAATATGGAACATGAAGGTCTTAAGTGGTACATGTTCCAACTTGAAGGTATCCTTGATCCAGGTGGTAGTGATACAATGGCGAAATTCAAATCATGTTACCAAGATACCCCTAATGATATCGAAGTAAGTATCCTAAAACCATAACCAATCAGACTGGTCCCATAGCATTCAATCTATGGGACCTTGGGAGATTATGAATGTTTAAAGTAATCGAGGAATGGGGTCCGATTGAAACTGTTGGTGATTTGATTGGTCAAGTTAATGATGTAGACTCAAAAACTCCAATAATGTGCAATTGTGGTCATATGGTTATATTGCGATTGATGGAGAATCCTGAAACAAAAGAACGTTATATGGAAATAGAGGATATCTAAAGGGGCATTATGGATTGTGATAAGTATAAAAATGATACACCGATCAAGCAAAAACCGGTAAAGCCACGATTAAAAAATGTTCATACATCACAAGAAGCTTATGAATATTCCTCAGATTTGAGAGTGTATGAATCTCTTATGATAGAATGGAAAGAATATAGGGTTATATCTGCTAAACGGGCTGCTGAGTTAGGTACCCAATTCATGCATGATTTATTTAGAGAGCTTGGTATTGAGGGTAATCCAAAAGCTAATCTTCTATATGATAAAGCTTATCAATATGGTCACCATGCCGGGATGCAAGAAGTGTTTATTCATGCCAGTTCTTTAGTGGAGTTAATAAAATAATGATAAAACCTACATGTGTAATGTGTGAAGAAGAATTAGAAGATTTTGGTGGTATCATATTATCTGAACCAAGAGATATGATGTGGACAGGGTCTGAATCATTCGGACGACTGGGTGACGTTGTAGATAAAGCACATTTGTGTAAACCATGTTTAGAGAAAGTTATTGAGTTTATACAGAACAATAAATAATGAGGAAATATCAAGAATGTTTAAATGGGATTCTTGATCATTGTTATGAATGTGAAGGATACCCTTATTACACGACAACCCTGAAGGGTTACATTATTGAGTGTGATGGATGTGGTCAATGTATGGGTCCATACAAAGATAAAAATCAATTAGGATGGAAATGGAATAAATCCCAACGAAAGCAAAACAAAAGGAAAAAAATGCCGATAGAAAAAGATGTAGTAATTTTGGCTTACCCGAAACAGAACCAAGCTCACCTCACTGGTAAGACTGCTAATGGATTTGTTTTTACTGGTTCAGCAAGTAAAGATAAAATCATCACTGGTGAAGAAGTTAACAAGACTCTGAAAGATATCAAGGAAAAAGGTTTGAGTTTTAGCTTCCGTCTTCCTGAATTGGTTGAAGCAGCAGCTTAGTATAGAATCTCCCATCAATATATATTAATATTTGATGGGAGGTTTCTTTGGGAGATTTATGAATTTAATAGTTGATGGAAGTAATCTTTTACATAGATCATATTGGGTAAACAGTAAAAGCAAAAACCCTTTGAAGAATGGGGAAATTTTTATTTTCCTTAGGACTTTGAAATCATACATTAGAAAATTTGAGTGTTCTACCTGTTATGTTTGTTGGGATAAAAAACTATTATTTCCATCAACCAATTTCAGAAAAGAAACCACTGATGTTGAGTATAAAGCTAATAGAGCCGACTCTGCAGATGTTTATGAGAATGAGGATGTCTTAGATAAATTCCTGGATCTGGTTGGTGTTAAAAATATGTATCCTAGAATAATGGAAGCAGATGATGTCATGGCGTGGTTAAGTATCACCCTAAGTGATAATAATATGATAGTTACATCAGATGCTGATTTATTACAAATGGTTAATCATAGGACAAGTTATTTTCATCCTGGTAAGAAACAAGTAGTTACAGTAGAAAACTTTGAAACATTTACCGGAGTTAGACGAGAGGAATATCTAATTTATAAATGTATCCTTGGTGATATATCAGATAATATTGTTGGATGGAAAGGTTATGGACCAGTAAAAGCAAAGAAAGCGGCAACCCATATCTTTAATGATCCAAATAATATAAAAGAATATCCTAAACATCTTCAAGATATTTTGATTCGAAATAACGAATTAATGAATCTCGAGATTGGATACCATTTAGCTGGAGAAGAGGAAGCACAATCATACGCTGAACAGTTATTGATAAGTGCCATAGCTGATATAGATAAATTCGCTATTGAGTGTGAACGATATTCCTTTAATGATTTTCTAAAGAATCTTGATGATTGGAGATATCTATTCAGCGAGGCAAAATTAACTTGGTAAAGGATAAGAACTCAAAATTAAAAACTGGAAAAAATTAAAAGGAGTTTATGACTGATAAAGAAATATCAGATTTTAATGAGGCAAATAAAACAATACATAAAGTCGAAGATCAATGGCATTATGAGAGAATGATTAAATTCGGATTCGTCCCTATAGATCTCACTGGGGTTGGTTTTGTTAGAAGTTATAAATATGAACACCCACAGACAAAACAACGAATAACTGTTACTACTGGTTTTCATGGTGATTATTGGACTGATACAGGTGAGGGAACTGGCCATGGATATCATGCGAGCTTGGAACTCTATTTAGAAAAATTAAAGAAGGAGGGAGAAGTAAATGAAGTTTTCAGTGACACAACTCGGTGAAGAATTATCAACTAAAAAATATAACTGGGACGAGGAAACCAGAACATTTTCAACAACCGAGAACAATCTAGTTTTGAATTTTAGTGGAATTGGTGGAGTAACTTTTGATACTGGACATAGTTGTACTTTTAAGACTGCATCTGGTTGTACTTTTAAGACTGAATCCAATTGTACTTTTGATAGTGGACCTTATTGTACTTTTAAGACTGGATCTAGTTGTACTTTTAAGACTGGATCTAGTTGTACTTTTGATACTGGATCTAGTTGTACTTTTGATACTGGATCCGATTGTACTTTTACATGTAAGGAAAAATGTGTTTGTATTAGACGAGATATATTTGAAATCATCGAGATTCCGGTAGATCAAAAAATCAAACTAAGTGGTAGCAAAATTCCAGGTTTTGTACTAATAAATCCAGAAAGAACAATTACAATTGACGGAAAAGAAATAAAATTATCAGAAGATGGATGTGTGGCAGAAGAGTTAAAAGTATATAGGGGGAAATAATATGTGCGGAATAACAGCATTCTTCGCAAGAGAGAGTACTCCAGATATTAAGCATTTAGATATGCTTTTTACTGGGGCTGAGAAACGTGGACAGGATGGGTTCGGATTTGTGATCATTAGAAATGAAAAAAATGGTCGACATATACGAACTGTATTTAAGGATCATAGAAAATATAGTGACTGTCGCGAAGATGTTCTAAATGTATTTAAGAATGAACCACTGGGAATTGGTGATGCAGTGATTGCTATATGTCGCGCATCTCCTGAAACAGAACCCGCTACTGATCCGTTGAGGGTTAATGAAACAGTACAGCCTATTGTTAACTTAGATGAAGGTCTCGTGGTGGCTCATAACGGGGCAGTGAGTCAGAAAATCTATAATGAATTGAAGAATTGGTCGGGTGACGATGATGATGAATCAACACCAGTAGCATATAAATATGGTACTGATATTGATAGTGAAGCCCTGATTTGTAACTATATCAAACATGGTAGGAATATGAAAGATTGCATGGAATCACTGAGTGGGGGATTCGCGGCAATAATGTATGATCAAAATAAAGATATGCTTTATGTTATGAATGATCATATGCAGATAAGCCATGGATATGTGAGAGGATTAGGGTTCTTCTTGCATTCAGATGTAGAATTATTACGAGATGTTATTCATGATTATACTGGATGTTCTCGTGATGGAGTCAATATGTGGGAATGTTATTATGCACATTATCTATCTGGTGGTAGAATTAAACAGATTGATTTACAATCAGGGTTTATGCAAAATATTAAATACACCCCAAGATATATCACTCCAGCATTTGATACTATTAAAGGGGTAATAAAATAAAACGTTTTGTTTTCTGGCATGAATAAATTATAAAACCATAATATTATAGGAGATATTTATGTCAGAAAACACTTCCATTCAAATAGATAAAAGTATTCATAGGCGTTTAAAAATCATTGCAGCTACTACGGGTAAGAAATTATATGAGCTAGTTACCGAGTCGGTTCCATTACTAGAAAATAAATATAATCTTCAGGTGATGGATGAAAGATGAAAACCTATCACTCAGAGATAAGAATATTGTTAAAAATGGATTGATGTCTTTATGTGGATGTGGATGCGGCGCTCGAGTGAGGAGTCCATCTTCTAGATTTCGTAGAGGGCATCAAAATAGAATGAGATCGATACAAGATAAAAAGAAAAAAACTTGTATTGAAAGATATGGTGTTAATAATGTATCTCAAATTGAATCGGTCAAAAAACAAAAAAAGAAAACATGTTTAAAAAATCATGGAGTTGAATTTCCATCGCAAAATAAAGAAATATTAGAAAAACAACAACATAGTGTTTTTAGACATTATGGATGTTATAATCCAAGTCAATGCAAAGAAATTCAAGATAAAAAAATTAAAACAAATATTGATAGATATGGTGTTGAAAATGCAATGAAATCATATATGATACAACTCAGATACCAGGAATCTATGATTAACAACCATGGGGTTAGGTTCCCACTCCAATCGAAAGTATCCAAAAGGAGATCTAGAAATACATGCATGAGAAGATACGGGGTTGAATTTCCACTTCAATCAGAAGAAGTAAAAAAGAAATCACAAAATACATGTATTGAAAGATATGGAGTTACCAATGCATTCCAGTGTGAATCGGTAAAAAAGAAATCACGAGATACATGTATAGAAAAATATGGAGTTGATAGTTGGGCCAAAACATATGATGGTCGAAGGTCATCAAGGTTAACTGCTATTAAATTTACAGAATCACAGAGGTTGAATGGTGAACCATTGATGCCCAGAGTCGGTGATTTAGAACGACCATTCTTGGATGGACTACAAAAATATACTAATTATAAAATCTTAAGACAAGATCCTCGTTTTAGATATGTAATAGGTCGCTTCCCGGATGGTCATATCCCGGAATTAAAGTTATGTATTTTATTCGATGAATATAAACATTTCACCGATAAAGAATGTTCTATTTTAAATGAAGATAGTATACATGAAACAGAAAATTATCATGAATTACCACATCATACATTATTCAGAGTCTCCCAAAAAGATTGGGAAGAAAATCCGGATCAAATTATAACTAAATTTAAACAACTAACAAAGGAAGAGTATGTCAGATAAAAAAGAATTAGTATTAGTATGTTGTAGCGGCGGATTCGATTCATCAATGACATTGTCAGTTTTAAAATTGTCAGGTTATGAAAATATAATTGCGTGTCATTTTGACTATGGCTCAAGATCAGCAGATGCAGAAAAAATGGCAATAACAAATGTATGTAAAGAATTAGATATCGATCTGAGGGTATTTGATATCAGTGGCATTTATTCAACGATCGGTATCGATGGAATTTCTATGCTTCAAAATGTTGAAGCTGAAATTGTTACTGGTACGACTAAAGGGTTGAAAACTACATCAGCATGGACACCGGCACGGAATCTTTTATTCTTAACTATCATGGGTGCCTTGGGTGAAGCCGAATGCATGAAACATGATTATGGAAAAATCTATATAGCTGGTGGCATGCTGCAACTCACTGAATCTGCAACTTATCCAGACAATACCCCATATTTTGTAGATGCAGTATGTAATGCATTGAAGTATGGAACATTAATCGGTAATAGATTTAAACCGCTATATGGTCTTTCAAATTTAATGAAAACAGAACAGTTTTACTTAATGAAAGAATTTGGACTTGAAAATGTATATCGACATACTATTAGTTGTGATAGGGCGATAGTTAAGACTGATCATATAAGGTATGGTAATAACAATGATAAACCAATTGCATGTAATTGTATGAAGGATGGTCATGCTGCATGCGGGAGCGGATTATTATCAGAGTGGGCAGGGAAGATGCTGGGATTCAATGATCTAGAGATTAGGAATTTCTACGAGGTAGACGACATAAACTACGTTGCACACATTCCACAACATATCAAAGATAAGTTCACGAAGACTCCAGACATAGACGACATCATTAACAGAATATTACTTCCACTAGATAAATTGGATAATTTGAGAGGGTATATAGATGGTATTCGACAGGACCCTATCTAAAACATAGTATACGGGTGCATACTCGGCAGTGTCCCACATGTAATACCATATTATATGTGGGACACTTATCTACCCCTAATGGGTTTGTTAGGGATTAATAAAACGGAACCACAAGCCTCTAATGATAGTTTATATCATAATGCTCAAATAGTGACTCGAATGTTACGAGTATCACCCTGTATACGTATAGGGAATGGTCACCTCTTGTCCTGACTGTATAGCCAGTCGTTTCCCCTAATTTGAAATGAGAAGAAATGGAATGAAAAAGCTGTAGGAGGAACAATATGAAGAATAAAAATTTGCATAGAGCAAGAAAGAAAAAGAATGACGAATTTTACACGCAGCTATCTGACATAGAGAAAGAGATGGTTCATTATAGAGAACATTTTAGAGGGAAGACTGTCATATGCAATTGTGACGATCCATTCTTAAGCAACTTCTTTAAGTACTTTTTTTTGAGTTTTGAGTTTTTGGGACTGAAAAAACTGATATCGATCCATTATATATCAGAAACCTTACCCGCAATATGGGCGGAATATAATGGTGATAAAAATAGAAACCATACCCCCAATATTGAAGATATCGAGGTACATTCGTTGGAGGGCGATGGTGATTTTCGTCATCCTGAATGTATAGATATATTGAAACAAGCAGACATAGTAGTTACGAATCCACCATTCTCATTGTTTCGGGAATATATGGATCAATTAATAGAGTATGATAAGAAGTTCCTAATTATTGGAAATGCAAATGCTATTACATATAAGAATATATTTAAACTGATTAAAGATGGAAAGATGTGGTTGGGTGCCACTCTACCTGAAAAGTTTGAAGTTCCTAAAGTGTTCCAACCATTTGAGCCGGTGAATGTAACAAATGAGAAAATATTTGTTTCATGTAATACTGTATGGTTTACTAATCTTGATTATACTCAGAGACATGAAGAACTTATTCTATTTAGAGAGTACAGTCCAGAAGCATATCCCCGATATGATAACTATGACGCTATTAACGTCGATAGGATAAAGAATATCCCAAAGGATTATTATGGTGTAATGGGAGTTCCGGTTGCTAAATTAAATCCAAATCAGTTTGAGATTTTAGGTAATTCTGATAGAGGCGGGGATGATATCCCAGAGATTGCCGCTATACGGTTGACTACTAAAAAAATGGATAGTTGTTTAATCGACGGAAAGAAAGTGTACACTCGTTTATTTATCAAAAGAAAGGTGATAATATGAATATTGAATTGAGAGAGATTTCAGTCCGTGAATTAACTGCGGGCTACGAAGACTTGGATGAGAGCGGGGTAATTGGATTCAGTGGAGATTTAGATATCAGACCAGCATTTCAGAGGGAGTTTATATATAAGGACAAACAGAGATCGGCTGTAATCAATACGATTACAAAGGATTACCCTCTGAACCTGATGTATTGGTCTGTTAGAGATGATGGTAAGTTTGAAGTGATTGATGGGCAGCAGAGAACTATATCAGTATGTCAGTATGTTAATGGGGACTTTTCCTTTAATGACAGGTTTTTCTATAATCTACAAGATAATGAGAAAGAACATATCTTAGATTACAAAATTATGATCTATATGTGCAGTGGTACAGATAGTGAGAAGTTAGAATGGTTTAAAACGATTAATATCGCTGGAGAGAAACTTGCAGATCAGGAACTACGAAATGCAGTTTATAATGGTTCGTGGTGTTCAGATGCTAAACGTTACTTTAGTAAGCGGGAATGTGTAGCTTATAATATAGCTAGTAGTTATATTACTGGTGTAGCCATTAGGCAAGATTATCTGGAGACTGCGTTAAAGTGGATCTCCGAGGATAGTATCGAAGCCTATATGGCAAATCACCAAAATGATCAGAATGCAGGTGCATTATGGAGATATTTTCAATCAGTGATTACATGGATAAGCACTACGTTTATCAATACTAGATCTGGTATGAAGGGTGTGGATTGGGGTACTCTATACAATCAGTATAAAGATGAGGAATATGATACAGCTGATCTGGAGAATGAGACTGCACGATTGATTATGGATGATGACGTAACGAAAAAGAGCGGAATATATTCGTATCTGTTGACTGGTGCCGAAAAGTACCTGAACATCCGGGCCTTCTCTAACTCACTTAAACAGAACGCATATGAACAGCAAGAAGGTAACTGTCCGACATGTGAGGAACATTTTGAACTGTCTCAGATGGAAGCCGATCATATTACTCCATGGCATGAAGGCGGAAAAACAAACGAAAATAATTGTCAAATGCTATGTAAAGAGTGCAATCGCCGGAAATCGGGAAGATAATAATTGATCCAATCACTATTTATAATAGTGATTGGATAACTTTCTAGGAGAACAATATGCATATAGAAGAACAGGAGCAATCGAAATGAGCGACGAACAGAAAACAGGGGGCGGCGGGTTGAGCCGTGAGGATTGGAATGATGAGTACGTTCGCATTTTTCAAGAGCTCGAAATGCAACATTACACAGGCGAATAATTCGCAACGCAATCCGACAGAACATAGCAAACAACAAGGAGAACAAAACATGAAGGAACAGCCTAAAATTGTCGAAGGTAATGTAACGTTCAGCAGGGAAGCTGATTACTCGCAGGTGGAAAAAATTACTGGCTCCCTCTATTGCCGGAACACCGACAAGGATAGCTTCCCGAAGCTGACCACGATAGGCGGCTCCCTCGATTGCCGGGATACCGACAAGGTATGCTTCCCGAAGCTGACCACGATAGGCGGCTCCCTCGGTTGCTGGAACACCGACAAGGTATGCTTCCCAAAACTGACCACGATAGGCGGCTCCCTCGATTGCCTGGATACCGACAAGGATAGCTTCCCGAAGCTGACCACGATAGGCGGCTCCCTCGATTGCCGGGACACCGACAAGGATAGCTTCTCGACAGAACATAGCAAAGGAGAATGATGAAAGAATATCATATATTGAATTTGGGGGCTGGCGTTCAGAGCACAATGCTGTACATGCTGGCTGCTCAAAGGCACGAGGTCATGCCAAAGATTGATTGCGCAATTTTTGCTGATACAGGCGAGGAGCCGCAAGCGGTCTACGACCATCTAGAATGGCTGAAAACAATCGGGGGCCCAGAGATCCTTACAGTCAGTACGGGGCAGAGGCTCGGGGATGCGATAATGAGTAACAAGCGCCATTCCTCTATCCCTCTGTTCAGCAAAGGGGGTTCGGGATTGGGCATGAGGCAATGCACCTTTGATTACAAGGTCGTGCCGATCAACAAGGCCATTCGGGACGATGTCTGCGAGTTGAAATTCCGGCAGCAGTTCCCTAAGAAGGATATTCACGTTCATCAATATATGGGGCTATCTTTCGATGAAGCTCGGAGGGTCTTGCGGGTGAACAAGCGGTATTACGACATCCCTTGGAGCACTCCGCATTTCCCTCTCTTCGAAACCAATACGACAAGGGGCGGGGCTATTCAATGGCTTGCGTCTAAAGTGCCGCACGAAACGCCGCGCTCTGCGTGTTCCTTCTGCCCTTACCACGATAAGGAAGAATGGCGCAGTGTTAAGGCGAGCGATGCGGACTGGGGTCGCGCATGCCTAATAGATGACTGGATTCGCACCCCTGAATACATGACCGCTCATAAATACAAGCATGAGCCCTTTCTTCATCGGTCATGCGTTCCGCTGCGAGACGTTGATTTCAGCGCAAGCCCAGATACGACAGAACATAGCAAAGGAGAATCATGCAGAAGATAACCAGAACACAAGCATGGGCGTTGGGTCACATCTTCCGAACGGCCTACACGTTTCTAGCCCACTACTCAACAGGGGAAATCGACCGAACATTTTTCCTAAATGGCATGGCTGGCATCTTGCAGAATATCGACACGTTTATCCGTGAGAACGGTGGTCAGGCCACCAATTCAGGACTCCCGAACATCGTCACAGATACCTCAGACGTTCCGACAGAGGAGGTGACTAAATTGAAAATCAAAAAAAGAACTGGCAGACCTGATCAACCGACACGGCATTGACACAGACTTGGATACTCCAGACTTCCTGATTGCTGACATGATTCTAGGCTTCTTGAGTTCGATCAAGGAGTGTCACGCGAAGCACGAGCAATGGTCTGACGGAGAGAATGATTGCGAGATTACGACAGAACATAGCAAACAGGAGAAAACGAGATGAGCGAGTACGCGGGAATGACGGCGCACTATACTAAGAGGCGCTGAAAGATTCGCTGCTGTGAGTGGTGCGGGCAAGCTATAGCGATTGGCGACAAGTACGCGAGCTGGTTATGGTACGCAGACGGGCAACGATCTACGGTCTACGCGCATGATGAATGTTTCGATGCGTGGGCGGAAGAGTGCCACAATGATTACGGCGGAGTGCACCATTCAGACGGGCAAAATCAGAGGCCAGCAAAGGGAGAAAACGAGATGACCGAGAAGCAAACAAACATTCACATCGCGTATTGTTGGAGATGTGATTGGTCCGGCAGTGTTCCTAACGGGGAGAATATATGCCCGTCTTGCCAAACGCTAAGTCTGCGCCACAAATCAAGGCATAAGATATATTGCGCCAGCAGAATGAGCGCAGAATAGAGAGTCAGAGAGAAATTAACGGCCCTTGTAATTGCATGACCATCGCCGAACCCCAAGAAGATCAGAAACGCAAGCAACCGCCAGAACAGGAGCAACCGAGATGAGCGACGAACAGAAAACAGGGGCAACGGAGCGCGAGGGGCTGAGGGCGTGTGAGACATGCCGATATATAGACAATATGGAATCAGGAATGAACGAACCATGTTTAACGTGCCAGCGAGTTGGGAACTACTATCTATGGTCGGAGGATGTGCCCACCCGCGCAGCCGACGACGAGGGGGAGGACTACAAGATTCACGCTCTGGAGCGAATGCGTGTTGAGTTATCAGACGCACACGTACTCAACG
>Ga0307929_1002192_pt1 | contig 13120 bp, 10 predicted proteins | sample AceLakmetage1330_FD_203160 | JGI IMG/M metagenome (GOLD analysis project Ga0307929, IMG submission 203160) | Saline water microbial communities from Ace Lake, Antarctica - #1330 | ecosystem: Environmental > Aquatic > Non-marine Saline and Alkaline > Saline | place: Antarctica: Ace Lake...
AATAATTAATTTACAGCGACTTAATTTTACTAAAAAGTACCCGGGGCGGGACTCGAATTTAAAAATATTTACATCTGATTATCAGAATATTACCAACAAATTAATCTCGTTAAGTAACGGATTAGTAACGATTCAAATTGTTCCTAATATGTCTCATAATGTCATAGAACTTTCTCTTGTAGCTTGTGATTGCAAATGTACAAAAAAAACTTTATAAAAATCACTTTGGATAAAATACAAAGTAAATAGAGAAGATTATACTTGTCTGAAATCAATCTAAAATAATTTCAAAGAGTAATCACTTGTTGCATTAGCTCAAAAAAAAATCACAATCCAACTATCTCATAATCTATACAATATGAAATTCCATCAAAAAAAAGCATACCCAACTTGTTACCAAGTTGGGTAAAAAGAATTTTTATTGGCTCCATTTTTACAGAAACAAAAATAGAGTAATTATGGAACTGATAACATTCGAAAGCAAAACGTACCAGGAACTGGTTGGTAAAATTGACAAGATTGCAGGATACATCGCTAAATGTGAGAACTCTGGTTCAATTGAGGAGAAAGAAATTTGGCTGGACAGTAATGAATTAGCCGAGTTACTTAAAATAAGTACAAGAACACTTCAACGCCTCCGTAAAGATAATTTGATAAGTTATTCTATGCTTCGTGGAAAATGCCTTTATCGATTATCTGATGTTGAAAAATCCCTTAGGGAAAGGTTAATTCCAAGTGACCCGAAAACCCTGGAAGATTTTCGAAAAAGATACATGCTCCAAAGTTCCAAACCATTCTAAAACAAAAGCCATGTTGTATATAGACAAAGAATTATTTGAAGCTTGGATGGAGCGTTTATTGGAGAGAATTGAAATGCTCGACAAGAAATTGGGAAAGCTCAATAATGCTAAAAGCCAACTCAATGGAGAAGGTCTCTTGGACAATCAGGATTTATGCCTTTTGCTAAAGGTAAGTAACCGTAGCCTTCAACGCTATAGAAGTTCGGGGATTCTTCCTTACCGACGCATTCAGCAAAAAGTATATTATTTAGAATCTGATGTCCATCAGTTTATCAGTCAGGAATTTGTATATAAAAGCAAAAAATAATTTGTGGCCCGTATTTATTCTTTAATGGAGTAATTTGATTTAAACTGCTACATTTTGGGAACAACTGCCATATTTTTCTCGATAACACCATTACCATTTACTTGTATCTTCTCTTTTTCTCCCTGGTCATTTTGTTTGTCGTTCAAAGAAAGTTGGATTTTTCTGTCCAAAGCCGAAAGTTCCGATTTTAGTTTTTTCAGTTCCCCTTCTTTGCGCCAGGAACTGTTAACCATTTCCTCTAACACCGGAATATCTTTTGCAGCCTTTTCAGCATACAATTTATGGTTACTCATCAAAGAAGGAATTCTCTTTTACCTGAACTTCTGACCGTTCAGCAATCATCACAACACTGTCCCAAACCGGTAGTTTTTTGAATACGATATCAGTTCCCTTATTTTCCCAATCCGATTGGTTAATTTCAAATACTTTACCTGAAACCATTTCAACATAAATCGGGTCTTTGAAATTGGTATTTTTAACGGTTAAAGTTACCAAATCCCATTTCATATCATCGTCAGGAACCGGGTCCTTATACCATACCAATGCAATTGGAGTTCCTTCTTTTTTAAAGCCTGCAACGGTCAATTTTCGGTAGGCATTCGATGTATATTCCAATTCTCCGACGGGCTCAACCGTATCATCAAAAAAGCTTGCCATGTGCTGAACTCCATAAAATGAAGGACGTTTGTAGATAATCTGGTGCTGAGCATTTGAACGTATCAACCCAAAAGACTGGAGCATATTGTAATATTGCAAGTCGATTATTGTGAAGATTGATGTTCGGATATCACGAACACGGTCGCCTGCCATCCTGCGCATAAACCATTTTGCCTGGCTGATTTCAGTCCACGGATAATATGAGAGGGCATGTCCCCACTCAAGTTGAGAAGGACAGCCGTTCTCGCCCTGAAATAGTTTAATATTTGGGCTGTACTATTCTGCTAGAGCTTTCAGCTTTTCAACCTCTACATAACTGTCATCAGGATTTCGGCTATAAGGGTGATACGACAGGTAAGCAACGAACTTAATGGCGTCATTTCTTTTTAATATCTCGAAATTCAAAATGTCTTACCCGAAGTATACGAGGTTAAGTCTTTTTGAAATTGGGAAAGTGCGTCGGCAGACAGGAATTAACTCTTCCTGTTTTGGAATGAACGGCTTTATGCCGGACGCTTTTGAAAACCCGGAGGGCTTGTCTTTCGAGAATACGGTTATTTTGTGATAGGGTTTGTATGACCTCTCTGTTTTTATCTAAATTTACTTTTTACAGCACATTGAAAACAGGAGTCAAAAAAAAAATTTCCTTGGGGAGAGATTGCTTTAAATCATGACAACACGGATTATCTAAATGAAATCGGATAAGAATTTCCTCAACGGCGTATGAATAATACCTTCATAACTTGTTCCGGAATAATCATCCAGCGTGATCACATATTTCGGATAATTATCTTTTATTGCCATCAGATTCCCAAATTCCCTCTCCATGGTTTGTTTCTCTGTTATTCTCAATGCTACCTGAACATAAATTTTCTCCCCTTGACGTTCACCAATAAAATCAATTTCTCTATCGTTTTGTTTTCCAATCAGAACTGAATAACCAATTGATTTAAGATGAAGATAGACTGCATTTTCGATAATCTGGCCCAAATCAAAGGGAGAAAACCCTGCAATTGAATTCCTTAAGCCAATATCGTTGAAGTAGTATTTCTCGCCAACTTCAAAGACCTTTTTGCCTTGAATATCAGATCGCTGAACGTTAGATATCAACATTGCCGTTGTAAGATAATTCAGATAGTTAAGGATAGCTGTAATGGAAATAGAGATATTTTGTGATTTCAAAAAATTACCAATCCCTCTTGCAGAAATGATGTTGCCTGTTTCATTTGCCAAATATTTAATAAGCCTAACTAGAAAATCAACGTTGCGCACCTCAAACCTCGATACAACATCCCGAAAAAGAATTGACTGGCTAATATTTTTCAGGTAATCAAAAACAGTTTCATCCGTAAGATCCAAATGAATTAAATAGGGAAGCCCACCATATTTCAGGTATTTATCGAGACTGTCTGTATTGTTTTCAAGCTTATGAAAAAGTAAAAATTCAGGATAACTCAACGCATAAACGGGAATCTCAATGTATCTGCCTCCCAGGTAAGTTCCCAGTTCTCCTGAAAGAATGTGCGCATTGCTCCCGGTACAATAAATATCATATCCTCCCTCAGCGAGAAGACTTCTTAACGTTTTCTCGAATTCGGGAACTATCTGAATTTCGTCGATCAAAAGGAAATTCAGTTCTCCCGCTTTTGATGCGGATTTTATGTAATTGTAAAGAGAATCAGAAGTTGTCAGTTTGTCAAATTCATTCGTTTCCAGATTGATGTAGATAATGTTGGGATTAGGATATTGCTCCTTAATGCTGTCCATTGCCTGAAACAAGAGATAGCTTTTACCAACCCTCCTTTGACCAATTAATACTTTTATTATCTCTTTGCCAATGTACCGATCGATGTTTTTCTTATAAATTTCTCTGGTAATGTAATTTTTCATTCAGCATGTATAAATAACAGATGTGCAAATATATCAGTTTTTGTCATTTATAACAAACGAAACCCCAATATTTATTTCTCTTGATTGATGCGGATAACAAACGAAAAATCATGAAATGATTATTTTAAGTTTAGTTTGTGCAGCAGGAGATCGCTTCATAAAATTAATTACTTTGCGTCGATGCCAGTAAAAAAACCTCGGCCGGTGCGGATTACAAATCCGCACCGTAATAAACAATAATATTATTTTACTACAATTACATCCAACAGTCCTTTCTCTCCGGCATAATCTATTGCACTACTATAAATTTAATCTTCGGCCTTAAAAACCAAACCATCTTCAACCGGATTTTGGTGTATATAATCTATTTTTTGACCGATAACGGAATTGCTCCAAAGCTCAACTGGTTTGTTGTCAGCTCGCCAAAAACGGAAACCTTCTTGTGTTTTAATTTGCTTCAGTAACCTTTCCTTTCGGCTTTCCTGAAAACTTTCAGAAATGGCCTTTACAATTTTGCCTTGCTGGTAAATCGTTTGAAATCACCTATTAATAATTCTGGTTTCAGTTCGCTGGCACTTCTAAAAATTAAATGAACATGGCTGGTCATTATACACCAGGAAAATATTTCCATATCTTTTTTCTTGTTGGCAGAAATGTAAACTATCAATTAAAATATTTTTGTATTCGTTTCTGGTAAACACATCAAACCACCCTACCACTGCAACACTTACAAAATAGACTCCCTCCGGATTATGAAATTTGCGATTACGGCTCATATGATAAGTTTACTAATAATTTCTGAAACTTAATAACGAATTATACAATAGCTCGATAAACCTAAACCACGCGATGCAACCTAAAATCCGCATGTCTCACTAATAATGGTGTAATTTTCATAAGAAGTTTCAAAAAAGTTTCTGAGATAGTCTTGAGCTGAAAGAGATTAAAAAAATTTGCCCTTTTTCCTCGACGTACATCAGTTTATCAGTCAGGAATTTGTATATAAAAAGAAAAATTAAGGTTGGTTAAGTACTATTTGCTATGGTGCTAACTGACCTTAAATCTCTGCTCTATCTTTGGAGTGATTGCCACACTCTGCGTTATCCCGTTATCACCATTTATTCGAATCACATCTTTTTCTTCGTGTTCAGAATTCTTATCACTCAATGATAACTGAATTTTCCTCTCCACACCAGAAAGCTCCACTTTAAACTTTCTTAGCACATCCTCTTTTCTCCACTCACTTTTAACCACTTCCTCCAAAACAGGAAGGTCTTTAGCCGCTTTTTCTGCATACAATTTATGACTCCCAATCAATGAAGGAATGCGTTCCAAAGCTTTCAAAAAATTAACTGCTGCAAGTTTTGGGTCTTTGGCTAAATGACCATTATTATATGTGTATTTTATTTTCCCTTCGCCTTCAACAAAAAATCGGTTCTCTTTAAAATCAAAACCATCTTTCATGCTGGCTTCGGTTTTTACGAGGATATTAAAACTGTAAAGCGTTCCAATCTTTTGGCATTCTCCATTTGTCTGTTTTCGTTCCTTTATCTCATTTAGTTTAATCCCTATTCCTTTTGGATTCGAGCCATTTACGCCATCTAACTGAACCGGATTAAGAAAAGTACCGTTATCGTCCTTCAGTACCTTATTTGTGAAATCTTTCCAATCGTTTTGCATTCGTGCAACCATATTATTGTGTCCTTCAGTACCTTTTTGAATATCATCCAATCGGTATCGGGCTGTCCATTTACTTCGATTAAAAGCTTGCCGCTCACTTTCTAATGCTGTGATTTGTTTTTCCAACTTTGTCTTTTCCAATAAATCGGTATTGCCTGAAAGAATTGCCACATATTCAGAAAAATTCACACCCGATTTTTCATCCATACTTCCTTCGTCAATGGTTCGTTTTCCCAGATTATTGTTTTTTAACTGCTGGATAAATAGTTGTTTGTTATGTAACAAATTGAACTTATAAGAATCAAGGCTTTTCTCAACTGCGTAAATGATTACATCCACCTTATTTTCAGCACAAAATTTTGCAATCTCATTTCCTTTTCGAATTGCCCTGCCCTCTCTTTGTTCCAAGTCAGAAGGTCGCCAGGGTGAATCCAAATGATGAAGTGCAACGGCTCGTTTTTGTGCATTCACCCCAGTTCCCAGCATATCTGTTGAGCCAAACAGAACCCGAATCCGTCCTTCGTTCATCGCTGCAATAATCGACTTCCTTGATTGCTCCGTTTTTGCTTCCTGAATAAACCGTATTTCATGAGCAGGGATATTATGGTCTTCAACCAGCTTTCGTTTTATTTCGCTGTATGGTGTCCACTTCCCAGGCTTGTATGTTCCTAAATCAGAGAACACAAACTGAGTTCCTTTATATTCGCCATACTGTCGATAATATTCCGATATTTTTGCGGCACAATGCGAAGCTTTATTATCAATATGGTCATCGTAATGAGGACTAATCATCCGCATGTCCAACGACATTTTACGGGCGTAGTTTGTGGCTATCAACATCTTCGCTTTCTCTTCCCGTTCAGAAAGAGGTGCTCTGCCCAATAAAGTCGCATCACCTGTTTTGGCAAATGAAACCAATTTCTGAATAAACACTTCTTGTTGCGGCGTTGGCGGAATATTGTACAAAATCTCATTCTTTTCGGGTCGGTCAATACCAATATCTTTTGCCGTTCTGAAATCAGTAATTTCATTATAAAAAGCTGCCAATTCAGGAACTTTAATAAAGTACCGAAAACGTTCTTTCTGAACAATTTCATTGGTCACGGAAAATTCATAATCGGTAGTTTTCTTGGCATAAACAGCGGCCCAGGCATCAAAGGTTTTTATTTGCTGCCGCTCCATTTCTTTTGGGCGGAGATACTTAAACAACAGAAATAACTCGGTAAGGGAATTGGAAATGGTTGTTCCTGACAAAAACGTTGCACCCAAATCCTTACCTGTTCTTTCCTGGATGGTTCTGATTGCAAAAAGCATATTCAACGCCCGTTGGCTACCCTGTGGATTTCCCATTCCTGCAACCCTATCGTGACGTGTATTAAACATTAGGTTTTTGAAACGGTGACTCTCATCCACAAAAAGGTGGTCGATTCCCAACATTTTAAAATCTACAAAATCATCTTTTTTGTTTTCTATATCATAGGCAATTGTTTTTAGCTTTACTTCCAAGTTCTGCTGTCTTTTTATCAATCCTTTTAACATTCCACGAGATACTTCACCTCCCTGTTGACGGACTACATAAAGATTTTCCTCCACACTATCCAGTTCAGCCTGAAGAATCTGTTGCTGCACTTTCGGTGATTGTGGTATCATTCCAAATTGTTCATGTGTTAAAATAACTGCATCCCATGAGTTGTTTTTAATGTCGTGAAAAATCTTCATCCGCTTTGAAGGGGTAAAATCCTGTTTGCCGGGATAAAGGATTTTTGCATACGGATAGGCTGTCCTAAAAGTTTGGGCAATCTCGTGAATATTGGCTTTCAACCCAACAATCATTGGTTTATTGGCCAGTTTAAGGCGTTTCATTTCGTAGGCACCGCAACACATGACCAAGGTTTTTCCTGAACCAACTTCATGGTCGCAAATACCACCCCCGTTTTGTTTCAGCATCCACACGGCATCTTTCTGACTGGAATACAAGTTGGGGATTCCCAATGCTTTTATATCGAGGTTTGGAAAGGTTTGGTGCGAACCATCATATTTGGGACGGACATAACAATTGTACGTTGAATTATATAAATCTGTCAGTCGTTCTTTAAACTCTGGTTTTTGTTGATTCAACCATTCTGAAAATCCATTCCTTATTTCATCAATTTTACTGTTGGCCAGTTGTATGGCTTCGGCATCTCTTACTTTTACTTCCTTATCATCAACAATTATGTTTTTTGTAATATTTGGCGTGGTGTTGACCAGAGCGTGTTTCATCAGTGCCACCCCGTCGAACAACCTGCTTTGCGATTTTATGGCATATTTCTCGTAGATATTGGCATTAGTAAACTGAGCCTTTACCGAGAATTCGTCAACTGATGGTGAGAAGTGAATATTTGTTTCTGTTTTAAATAAATGCGATGCATACTGGCTGTAAATATTTGCAGGAATCCACCGTTCCCCGAAATTAAAATCCAATTCATCAAAAGGAATTGGTTGCGGTTTTGCATTTTGCAAGGCTTTTAATGATTCTTGTGCTGGAATATCGTTGGGATGTATTTTCAAATGGTCACCAATCTTCTCCGCTTTTTCTACTACATTCCCGGCTATAAACTTGTCTGCAACTTCGTAATTCTGAACCAGCGGATTATAATAAATACGACCGTGAAGTTCATCAACCAATTCTTCCCTGCTCTTTCCTTCCAATAGCGAAAGCATGTAGGTAGTATTTACTTCACCAAATTTGTTCAGTGATGCTGCAAGGGCTTCTTCAGAGTTTTCAACCTGTTCCAATTGATTGGAATTAAATGCAACCGGATGATTAAAAATATCTGCTTTATGCAGTTCTCCATTGATGCCTCTTTCCAAAGCCAGAATTTCATTTGCCCCCGAATCCATCTTTAATAATCCAAGATTCTTTGAATTATTCAGCTGTCCATACTTCGCAACAAAACTATCGTAATGAGAATTCAGCAATTGACGGCTGGCACTATCTTCCTTTAGGTCGTTGGCTTCGTTATTATATAATTGGTGATAGCTATCTCTGATATTTATATAAAGCATTGCTTTGGATTGTTGGATTGGATTTAATCTCAACTGCTTGAAAGTTGCACGGTCCCCATCCAGTTCTTTTAGAAAACCGACCTGTCCGCTATCCTTTACCAAACTTCCTGCTTTGTGATGTGCTTTTAAAATTTCGGAAAACTTCCTTGTCTCTTGTAATTGAGTTTTTTCAATAGTAGTTTCTTTTCCCTTGTTATTGTTCGGTCGGGAAAACAGGTTAAGCTGTTTGCCTTTAGTTTTTCGTGATTGGTGTTTCCTTATCGGTTTATGTTGAGTTCGTTCTTGCGGGCTAAAATCAAATAAATCGTATAGTGTAATCGAAGGTTGCTGAATGTTTACTGAGTTTGGTTTTACAGTTTTTTTTTGAGGATGGACTGATTCGGTTATTGATTTTTTCTCCTGAAATAAAGTTAAGTTGAGGTTTTTAGCCAAATCTGTTTGAAGCATTTTTTTCAGGTCGTCAGCAATTCCATTTATTCCTCCTTTATGAATAAAAACCTGAGCCGGTTTTCCGTAGGGGTCGGTATCAATAAACCCTTCAGTATGTACTACTCTCTGGAAATTATTGAAATAAGCATTGTTGTAAACTCCCGAACTGAGTTTTTCGCTTCTAACAAAATCCTTTTCTTTGGGAGTGAGTTGATTCTTTTGGCTGTTTTTCTGTAGAACTATCAAATCGCTCCCCACCTCTGTTCCTGCATATTCGCGAAATAAATTATTGGGCAATCGAATAGATGAAACCAGATTACTGTTTTCCATCAACCACTTGCGGACCGGTTCATTTTTTGGGGAGTTCATTACTCCCTGCGAAGTGATAAATGCAAGAATCCCGCCTTCTCGAAGCGTTTCAATTCCCTTTAAAAAGAAATAGTTGTGAATACTCCTGCTTGCCTGTTGTTTTACTTTATTCTTACTCTTCAAAAATGAAATATCAAAAGCTGCGACGTCTCCAAAAGGAATATTGGACGAAACCACATCGAAATAATTATTAAATCGGCTTTCAATTTCCTCGAAGCCCATTACCCTCATTCTGTCGTTGGGGTATAAATGTGAAAGGATTTTTCCGGTAAGTAAATCCTTTTCAATTCCTGTTGTTTGGACTGTCTCGTTTTGATTTTTAAATGCTGAAATAAATTCTCCCAAACCTGCTGACGGGTCAAGGAACTTCGTTGGTGAAACACCGTTTTTTTGCAACGATTCAGCTAAAACCTGAACCACTTCGGGGGGTGTATAAAAAGCGGTTAAGATGGAGTTCTTCAGGCTGCCCAGATATTGTTTGTATTGTTGCTCCGAAGTTGAGTTTTTCTTTAGTGTATCGTGCAGCTCTGCAACCAATGGGAAAAGTTCCACTTCTGAATTTGGCCAATGAACAATATCCGAAAGTTCATCTACCGGATTCAGAATACATTTTAAAGCCCCGAAACCTACATATTGTTTCAGGGCTTTGGTTTCTTCCGGGCTTGGGCTTCGATTCTCTTTTTCCAAAAGGAAACAGAGTTTTATCGCCTCAATATTTGTCCTGAGATGTTTCTCTTTATTGAAGCTCATTTTCTTCGAAGTAAATTGAAAGGACTCCCGTTAGTTCAGTGTAAAGGCTGTTAAACATATCACTGAAAGCAAAATTGTCCGACAGCGGGTATTTCGCAAAAACAGCATCGCACTCTGGAAGTAGCCTAATGGCAATGTCTTTTGCCTCTCCTATAGGAACTGTTCCTGAAAACTCATTCCAAAGAATGGTAACTAGCATATCGTGTTTTGAAAAATGAAGCCCTTTGTAAAGGACTTCGTGAGCCAGTTCCTCTGCTTCCTGGTGGTTATGCCCGTTTGTTATTGCTTCGGAATAAATCTCTGCTGCATGGTCGCCACGCGTGTTTAAAAACTTGGTATCTCCCGTTAATTCAGGATGGCTTTCATATAGAAAATGGAGCAAGGAGAGTTTAAACCATGATAGTTCTTTTTGTGTATTGTTCATGACTTTGGATTTTGTGTGAAAAATTATGTTTGATGATGGAGAAGAAAAGGCGTCCGGGATTCCCGAACGCCAACCACAGTTATATGGTTTTGCAATGTTTTAGGTCTTACATTGAATGTGACTTCGAACGGTTGCGCGTTGCAGTTTGCTGACGCTCGGAAGGTTTTACCTGTTCTTTTGCAAGCGGCTCTTTTATATCTTTGGTTGCCTCGTTGGTTTTACCTCCTGAATTGACGGCTACCTGTGTTTCACTTTTGTTGTCTGGTTTTATCTCTGCACCTTTTGCCTGGGCTTTATCGGGATTCCACTTATAAAAATCGAGTTTGCCTTTTTCGTCATTTATTTTAATGTAGGCATTAAACTCCTGGCCCTTTTTGTCTTTCATCCCGGTCACATAAATGGTTTCACGCTTTTCCAGTTTTTGTTGCTGTTCTTCGTTCAAATCTTTTCCAAGCAAAGAACCTGGAATTCGAACTGGTTTCTGTTCACTGGTTTTTTCTTCTTGTTTTTGTTGCTGGTTGAAACGGAAACCTATACCACGTTTATCGGCATCAACTTGTAAGTGGGCATTAAATTCCTTTCCGCTCCTTGCTGTCATTCCTTCCACGTACACAGCTTTACCTTCTGCCAATTCCTTCTTTTGGTTCTCATCCAACTGAACTCCTTTTATGGTATCCGGGATTTTGATTTTATCAGCACGGGCAGCAACCAATTCATTGGTCAACTTATCGATGGATAGAAATACCGGTGTTGTTACACCTTCTTTGTATTGTGGGTGAATTACTCGTCCGGAATTACCCGTTTTTAGAAGGTTGTTTTTATCATCATCAGTCAAGGTTACACCGAAATAAGGTCTGTCCAGTTCCGGCTTATTTCGTACTGCATGAACAACTACCTTGAAATTATCATCAGCATCTTTTCTAAATGCAAGTCGGGCATCGGTGCGAATGGTTAGGTCCTCGGTTTTTAATGTGATTGGGATTAGACCAGGCGACTTTTGATAATTAAGCATGGCATCGAGATTTTTGGTATTTTTCAAAAAGTCTTTCGATACGCCCAGTTTCTCCAACTGTTTCCAGTCGATTTTGCTTTCGTCAATCAAGTTACCCTTCTCCTGCTTCTCTTCCTTTTTCACAAACTGTTCAGGCTTAACTATGTGTTTTTCCAACATCTCTTTATTTGTTGGAGTTTCTGGTGTTTTAAGCATCTTGTCCAGCACAGTTGCTGTTTTCTCCACCAAATTAGCAGGCACTTTGAAAAATTGAAAATCGGTAGGATTTTTATACTGCCTCTGAAAATTAGTAAAGAAATTTTCCAAAGGATTTCCGTGCCGGTCGATTTTCAAAAAACTGTCAGAATTGGCTTGTTTCGGAATTTCCGTTTTTAACTTACCGTTTTTATCAAAACCATTTACAGCTTTTAGTTTACTCTCACTTTTTTCTTTTACCAGAAGTACATCCTGGTCCTTTAATTTTTGTTCCATAATACATTTCTTTTAATGTTAATAACTTAAATGTATTGGAGTTTTTTCTTAAAATATTGGTTTTCAGGAGAAGTGGCAGTGTTTGTCTTTATGACGGTAGTATCTGTCTAAAAAACATAAAAATTGGTCTGAAATAAAATATGTCTTGTCCAATTTTTTCACTAATTTGTAGGAGAAAGAAACTGAAAAGTCAAAAGTGCATATGACTATCATTAAAAGAAATTAAGCTTAATTATTCTGCTAAATATTTCTTCCAGAAAGTCCTCAATTGGGACAATTTTCATTAAAAGTGGTATAAATATTGTGCGATTTTCTCTTCAATTAAATTGTGCTCCTTCTGTCGATTTATGGTTGTGATAACAGACTCTTAACCTAATTATCAATACAGGCTATTCCATAGATTTTTAACAAAATCCTCTACGATAAGTGATTTATAACGTTTTAAATAAAGTTCAAACCCGACGGCTCTATGAGAAAACTCTCAGATACGAGATTTTTTCAGGTTCTGGTATATTCTTCAGAACCCGAAGCCGATGCGCAAAAGATTAACGAGTATTATAAAGAGTTTTCGTCCACCTTATTTCATGAAAGTGAGCATGCTACAAATCTGATTGGATTTGTAAATGAACTATGTTTTGCACGTGTTGAGTTAAAGCCTTTAATCGAGAACATGGACGACATCGACCAACACTTGCCTAAGTTCAAATACTATAAAAAGGTACTTGACTTACTGGATTTTCAAATAACCTTCACAGAAAAGAGGTTTAAATATGACAACAATTCAAATAAAACCTCACAGTACCAAGATACGTATAAAAACAGAACACCGACTATTCCAGAGAATTCTTCGCACGGAGAAAATACTTACAATTCTAAAAATCACAAAATTCGTTGGACAGGTTCAAATATTGAATTAGTAGAATTGGGATATGCATTATTTGCTTCTGATAGCATTAACGATGGTGATGTGCAGATAAATACAATAATGGAATTCTTATCTGATATTTTTGATTTTGACATAAAAGGATTTTATCATGCTTATTGTGACATCAGAGACCGCATGGATAATAAAACAATCTATATCAACAAATTGGAAAAGAATTTATTATTGAAAATGGAAAAAGATGATATCAAAAAAGACAAAAGGAGATAAATAAGCGATTGATATTTACAACTCATAAAACCGAACAACTACTAGTTTACCAAATGTGCCAACTCAGGGTCATTCTTAATCCTATCCATTTCATCAGCAACAATTTGTTTAGTTTCCTCCTTTATCCTAT
>Ga0307929_1002193_pt1 | contig 13118 bp, 16 predicted proteins | sample AceLakmetage1330_FD_203160 | JGI IMG/M metagenome (GOLD analysis project Ga0307929, IMG submission 203160) | Saline water microbial communities from Ace Lake, Antarctica - #1330 | ecosystem: Environmental > Aquatic > Non-marine Saline and Alkaline > Saline | place: Antarctica: Ace Lake...
TTTTGTCGCGAGCTTCCAGGGCACAAAAAACACCACTTGCAGAACAACCACAAGTAGCGTCGCATGAATCACTTAAGATGGTGGGCGATGAGGGACTCGAACCCCCGACCCTCTGGGTGTAAACCAGATGCTCTAGCCAACTGAGCTAATCGCCCACAAAAGTGGGAAAGAACTGCATAAACTACCGAACCCCCATCAAATGTCAAGACACAGGACCAGACAAAACATATGCACCCCCACTCCCCCTCCGCTTCCTTTGCTACCTCTTTGTTCAAACCAGCAGAGTCTATCAGCTCCAAACCCCAAACCCAGAACGCGAAACCCAGAACTCTCGTTCCCCATTTCAGCTTTTAGCTTTCCAAATTTCAGCTTTCCTCCCCACTCGCCCCCCACCCGCTTTAGCAAAGCTTGAACACCACCCTCGATGCAAGTAGTATATAGGCATGGAACGGGTTGTACATATTTCGCATTCATTCAAGGCCGCTGATGAGTGGGACCGCACCCAACAGCGTTCAATGTCAGCCTCGCAGCGGATTCATGCTGCACGCGTCCTACAGCGCAAGGCTTACGGGCACCCAAAGGAAATCAGATCATGCCGAAAGAGCAATTAGACGCCTCCGCATTTTCGCCTGATATGACTGAATTCCTTCTACTTCTCCACAAACACCACGTGCGCTATCTCATTGTTGGAGGAGAGGCCGTCATCTACTACGGCTATGCGAGACTAACAGGTGACATGGATATCTTCTATGATCGAGAGGGAGAGAACGTCACCCGTCTTTACGCAGCCTTGACCGAATTTTGGCAAGGGCCTGCCCCCGGCATTGATGATGCTGCTGAGCTTCTTCAACCAGATCTTGTTGTGCAATTCGGGGTCCCACCAAACCGACTTGATCTCATCAACACCATTGATGGCGTCACTTTTGAGAAGGCGTGGGGCGGCCGAACATCTGTTGCACTCAGCGGACCAGAGAGGGCCACCAACATCAACTATGTCGGACTAAGCGAACTGATCAGCAACAAGCGGGCATCAGGACGCCCAAAGGACCAGGATGACTTACTCCACCTTGGCCCCCCGACACCTTAAACTCCGCCAACACAATTTCAGCACCCTCCACAGTCCACATCTCAAATCCCCACCCCATTTCAGCTTTCAGCTTTCCCAATTTCAGCTTTTCCCCCACTCCCCCTCAGCGTCCTTTGCTACCTCTTTGTTCAAACCAGCAGAGCCCCAGCACCCCTTAACGTCTAACTATTTCAAATTTACTTTCTAGCTTTACTCCAAGCCCCCCTCAACGGATACTTGACAACAACAGGAGCAACCATGGCGACCGTTGAAGAAAACATTGAAGATGTACTCAAGCATCACGCATACATCAGCTTGGCAATCCTCTTCGGATCACATGCAACTGGACGGGCCACGGCAACAAGTGATCTCGATCTTGCAGTCGCCGCAGAACGCCCGCTCTCTGCCGCAGAGAAAATGTCACTAATCGACGACCTAGCAGAAAACTTCGGTTGCCCAATCGACATCATCGACCTTACGGCTGTTTCAGGCCCAATTCTGCAACAGTCGCTCTGCAACGGCCGCATTCTCCTCAACAAACACCCTAACCTGTACGCAAAACTGATGCTGAAAATGTGGTACAATCAAGCCGACTTCATGCCCTATTACAACAGAACACTAAGAAAACGTGTGGAGGCATTCGCTCATGGATGAAACGGTAATCCTATCCAAACTCGATGCTTTAAGCCGCTGCATTGCGCGGATCCGCGCCAAAACCCCAACGTCAGTCGACGCGCTGATCGGTGATTACGATTGCCAGGACATCATCAGCATCAACTTGGAACGGGCGATTCAAACCTGTGTCGACATTGCTGCACACATTCTAGCCGACCGCAACATACCAGCGGCCGCAACAATGGCGGATGGTTTCGATCTTCTCTACAAACAGGAGATCATCCCAGAAGAACTTGCCACTCGCCTAAAGAAAGCAGTCGGTTTCCGCAACATATCCGTCCACACATATCATGCCATAGACTGGAATATCGTATATTCAATCATCACAAAGCGCATCGAAGACTTCCCTGAATTCGCCCGCCACATCACCTCAACAATCCCCAGCCAGTAGAGACACCCAAACCCAGAGCTCTGAAATTTGTTTCCCATTTCAGCTTTCCCAATTTGCCACTTCGTTGCCGGCAATAACCGGCCAGTTGCCTTCGGCTGCGCAACTTTCAGCTTTTCTCCCCCCTTTGCTATCTTTGCTACCTCTTTGTTCAAACCAGCAGAGCCCCAGCAGACGACGAGTATTTCGACATTCAGCTTTCAAATTTCCAATTTCCAATTTACTATCTTTTCATGATTGATATCGCATCACCAGAGCCCATGTCGCTTGAAGACGCTGTCTATAACTGCGTGGCCAAGAAGACCACCCCATTCACGACGGATGACGCCCTGCCTGACATTGTCAGCCGCATGACTGCACCCCCATCCGATTCTTGGACTGCCGTTGACGAAGAACTGATGGAAAGCGAATGGCTTTTTTACGATGAAATGAAAGACATATACGTCCCTCGGTGCCGGTTTTTCAAGGGCGCGCAGTTTCTCATCGCGCCACAACCAGAAGAAATAGAGGCAAATATCCTTATTCCGGGACATCGCTTCATGCCATTTCTACAGCGCGACGTTTTCCCCGCGGCCTGCCAATTGTCAATTGATAATGACTCCCCCATCCAAATGCGTATCGACCAAAAACCCATTCAGGATCTCTTCCTCTACCTCTCCCTTTACGGTCACCACGGTGCGCTCCAATACCTCGCCGCCGACCAAGACAGCAACCACGACATCCTGGACGGCGACCTGAACAGCAACCCAGAGGTTGCCCTCACGGTTTTCGATATGACCGATGTATACGCGCGACACAGCTTCAAACCCAGCGACACTTTTTTGTGTACCGTCAAAGACTGGGCTCTCGGAATCTATGAGATGAAGGTCGTTCCGGGCATCCCCGATACCCTTGAACTCCGCATTCAGAAATGGATTGAGGATATGGATGCCGCCATCTACCAGGCATGGGAAGAGGGTGACTACTTTGGCGACATCTCCGGCCAGCTCTCAGAAGCCCTCTTCATGGGCCCCAAATCACTATACAAAAATCCACCCCTGCACCTCGGCGGCTTTCTAGCGAGAAGCAAAAAAATCGCTATTGACCAAACCCCGCTGGGCATCCTTCTCACCCATACAGACACCTCGCCCGACTGCCTAATCGACCGGGCCGCAGAAGCTGCAAGGACTCCCATAACCGGTCGACGTGATTCCCTTGAAGCCATCCTGAATGATCTTGGTCTCTCAACAACGCATGACGAAATCGAGGCATACATGCGTGACGCCTGCTCACGTGGTGAGAAAACACTTGATGCGGCTATGCTAAGGGTCTTCTCAGGCCGTCAAGAGACGACATTCTATAACAAGGCGCAGATCGACAGCTTCGAAACATTTATCAACAAGCTCTGGGATGATGTGTGCGCCAACTTCACCCCAAAACACGATAAAGAAATAGCCCCCCTGCGCCTACGCATTCTCGATATGCTCAACAAACACACCATCTGGCTCCGGGATTGCGATAACCGAAACATCCCCGTCGTAGATCTACCCGAAGCCCCAACCATGGCTCTCGGATCACTTACAGGCATTCTCTCACAGACTCTCGGCATACTCAATCGTGACGAAGATTCCTCGAAAATAGAGATCCACGAGATAAACGAGACGCTCGATCTCATGGAAAAACACTTTAACACGGTATTCTCCGAACTTGAGAAAGTCACATCCGCGACATCGGGCCCTGAACTTCGTATACTCCCCTCCCCTCCCCCCGAGAGCGAAAGCATCTACCAACTCAAGGTCACGCTAAAAGGCATTCGACCACCAATATGGCGCCGACTCCTTGTTTCAGGAGGAATTACACTGGAATACCTCCACTTCATCATCCAGACCGCGATGGGTTGGGACGACTGTCACCTGCACGATTTTCAGATCGACGGCGTCCGTTACGCACCCGACGGTGCGGACGACTTCTTTGACATGGATGAACAAGAATCCGAAACCGGTGTCCTGCTCTGTCAGGTAGCCGATGAAGGTTCAAAAATCCTCTACACATACGACTATGGCGATGGCTGGGAGCACACCATCACGGTTGAGAAGGTCTTGCCGAAAGACAAAGAGCCCCACATCCCCCAATGCATCAAAGGCCGTCGCGCCTGCCCACCCGAAGACTGTGGAGGCCCCTGGGGATACGAGAACCTGCTGGAAATCCTCAGCAACCCAAAGGACCCTGAGCACAACGACATGTCAGAATGGGCTCCCACCAACTTCGCCCCCGAAGCCATAGACTTCACCACCATCAACACTCAACTCAAACACCTCATCCCTTTCTAACCCAGAACCCGAAACTCGAAACATCTAACTTCCAAGGAAAGATCCAAAACTAGGTTATTGGACGTTTAGATCCTTTGAGAACTCTGGCTCAATTCCATGTCTGTCAGGCATTCCTGCCTGACCTGATCGGACAAGAATGCCCGACCTACATAGAGAACCAGAGGCTTGACTGAAACCATATCACGTCCACAGTCTACTCCCAAAAACCCCGAACCCGGAACAAAGAACACTCATCCCCATTTCACCTTTCAGCTTTCCCAATTTCAGCTTTTCTTTCAGCTCCACGAGCGCCCACGGCGTCCTACTAAAGCATATTCATGTTCATCTGATCGGGCCGGCAGACAGCGATAGCAAATCCGTTGCTGCTAATCATGTAGGGCTGATCGACAAGCGGAGAAACGATAAAATTCTTCCCCGCCGGATGCAGCTCTCGAAATGCCGTCAGCGCTTTAGGATTAAACCGATCAGGACGAATCTTAGCTTCTATGGCATCCGCTTTGCCACCACCAGCATCGACAACAAAGTCGAGCTCACGCTGACTTTTGTCTCTCCAATAGTGGATCGAGCGGCGGGGGTGAACCGCCAACAGCTCATCGAGAACCAGATTCTCCCACAATACCCCCCGGTCTGACTCTCTGATGGACTCCCATCCTTGCACATAAGCAACCAGCCCCGTATCAAAGGCGTAGATCTTGGGTTGCCGAACAATTTCACGGTGGCCGCCACCGTGATAGGGTGGAATTCGGATAATAGCATGGGCGATTTCCATGGCATCCAGATGAGACATAACCGTCGGGCGACTCATACCGGACTCCTTCGCAAGATCGCTGACATCCAGTTGACCTCCATTGCGCAGACAGACAAGCTGGAGCAATGATAGAAAGCCGATCCTGTTCCGAATACCGAACAACTCGAGGATATCGCGGGCATAGAAACTGTCGATCCAGTCCTCGTAGAAGCCTGAATCGGGGTTTGACGCCAGCAACCGTTCTGGAAAGCCACCGTGAAGCAGCCGACGATCAAGATCGCAGGCAAACCGACCAATACACTCTTGCCATAGTACGGGTGGCAGTCTCAGAGATCGCTTACGGTCTGTAAGCGAATCCCGGAACTTTCGGGTAGCGTCCAGAGTAGATGAACCTGTGGCGAGAATGCGCAAACGGGGAAACTCATCTGCGGCGATTTTGAGCAAGAGACTTGGATCCGGTAGACGATGCACTTCATCAAGTACCACCGTTCTCGCTGGCGATTGTTGAGACAGAAAGAACTCCGGATCCTGTAGCTGTCGCTGCACCGAGGGAAGATCACAATTGAGATAGTTGTGATTCGGCAGCTGTTGGCACAAACAGGTCTTTCCAATACGGCGAACACCAGAAAGCCAGACAATAGACTTCTCCGTCCACAACTCTTGCAGCCTTCCAAGCCAATACACCCTCGTCTTCATGCATCCCTATTTGACATATAGACGACCATATGTCAAATAGATAATTCATCCGCACGCTGAATCAGTCAACGTGCAACTGCCGACTTATCCAACTTCGGCCGCCACATCACCTCAGCAATCCTTAACCAAAAGAAACACTGACACCACTCTCCACAGCTCGCCCGCCTGCTTTTGCCGGATTGCGGCGTGGCCCACAGCCTGTGGTCTCCCCTATTTCCCAATTTCAGCTTTCAGCTTTTCTCTCCTCTCCTCCGCTCCCTTTGCTTCCTCCCATGACACGCCGTATGGCACAAAAGGCGGCTGTTCAAACCAGCAGAGCCTATCAGCTCCAAACCCCGAACCCAGAACGCGGAACCCAGAACTCTCATTCTCAATTTCAGCTTTTTCCCCACTCCCCCCCCTCTGCTCCCTCTCCGACTATCCCTGCCGGAGTTCCCAACCTATTCAAACTCCCTGCTACCCCATCCTGACGAACAAAGACGAATGGTTCATCGAAACAAACCCAATAAACTCGGCCTTCGTGCTGATATTCGGGAACCTCAATGCAGCCAGGGGTCACATGCAGCTATCGTGGCAGAGCGCCGTGATCCGCACGTACAGAGTGCTGATCGGAAGCAACATCACCGATGCGACAACCGTCCTCACAAACGGAATCACCTCGACGCCACGAACCAACACGATTGCGGTAGGCACCGACTGGCCAAAGCAGGGATATTTCAGGATAGAGGTGGAGTAATCCTCCACCTCTGATCACTCGTCATCAACACGGGAAAATTCTCTACTTTCTCGTGCAGCCTTCTACGCTGCCCCGTTTTGCGTTGGCAATAACAAGAAAGTGATTGCCCGACACACGGTCAGGGGGTACGTTGCCCCTAGGTAAACTGATGTAGTTTGGCGGCAGGAGACTCCGCCCGCAGAACTAAAACAGCACAAGTGACTGAATATGGCAGAACGGCTGGACAAGAACGCGAACTGCAGAAAGAAGGGCAGTATATCGGGAATGCATGGTAGGGGCCAGCAGACTCCCTTGCATCAAGATATAACGTCTTCGTTCGCACTTGACCGCTGGGCATGCCGAGTAGTTTCAGTGGTGATCCTGTCTCTGAGCATCGCCACATTGGTCATGAATGCAGACCGATGGATCAGTGACTTCTCCGCAATAAAGCCCGCAGGGAAGAACCTGATGTCTATCTTTCGCAGCGACGTTGACGGAAACTCGCCCATGCTGGGGACGCTCTTGCACGACTACTATCCCTCCACCATCAAACTCCACTTCCCCGAGGCACAGACCGATGAATGGGCGCAGTACTACGCCCACTTCCGATTCCGGCAGGATAGCCTAATCGAGTTTGCCTATCCGATGACCATTGTTGTGGACACATACAAATGTTTCGTAACCAAAGATGGGATCGACGCATTGAAGCGGAGAGCCTTTCATTCGCAACGAGCCAACAACTTGACATACTACCTGGTTCGAGAGAGACACCCATCCGGAGACATGGGTATCTACATATTCAACAACGAGTTTGTCGTAGCGCCTTTGGCAAGAAAGTAGAAGGACAGTCATCCAAATGATATCTCAGTTGCTATATAATGTATTCCTGTTCACGCTAGGCTTCATGATCCTCGCTCCGTGGCCCGTCCTATCACCCCACCTATGCGGGATGCTCGGGCTATTTGCAGGTTTCGCAGCATGGTCAATCCTCTCTATTGTGATATTTGTGCTCCGGGTGCCTTACGTGCTACCCGTCATGTTATTGGCTTGCCTTGCACTCGTTGCTATTGGCATCACTCTCCAGAAGAGCACGCTAAAGGAAAGAGGTTTTTTGCGGCAACGCGTGACATGGTTTGCCGTCTACCTCGTTGTCTTTGTAGCCGTGAGCATTGCTGCAAGCACAACCTGCTACCTGTTCTTCACCCCTGATTCATACGTTTACATCGCAGGTGCAGGGGCACTCATCGAGCAGAGCGGATCGCTGCAGCCGCCTAACTGCGGCCCCGAGTTGGTAGCAACCATGGCCAGTGCAGGCCCAATTGCCTTGGCCGCCCTTTGGGCCGGCAGCCGATTGTTTGGGGTCGAGTTCTGGTACAGTTGCGTACCAATCGCTGCGTTTTGGTTCCTTGCCGCATTTACCCGGCTGACCTTCATGGACCTGGCGTCAACGGTGCAACAGAGGCGACAGAGAATTATCCTGGCGCTGCTTGCCTCTGCACTTCTCCTATCCGTTCCCTCTTTCCTATACAATTCGCACTATCTGCACAGCAACCTGCTAACAGGCTTCTTCTACGCTTTCTCCTTGGTCGGAGTTTCTCTGTACCGACAAGAGAGAACGAGATTCTGGTTGGTCTTTTCGGCGGTATCCCTCTCCTTTTGCCTGCTCCTGCGCACGGAAATGGTTCAATATGCGGCTATCCCCGTCGCCCTCGCAATCGGCACCCACGGGATCCGCAAGGAGGAATACCTGGCATTTCTGCTCCCCCTCCTCTCAGTGGGCGTCATGTCCCAGGTTCTCAAGACCATGGCCGGCCACAGCGGCCACGACCCAAACACCATCCAGTGGGGGTTCCTTGGCATCTATGCGCTGTCATATGTCATCATTCACCTGCGATGGACAAAGGTGAACCTGGCCCCCTTAGTGCCAAGGGCCGCAGCCACACTGTTGGTCCTGATCGTTCTGTACTCTCTCTTCTTTAATCACGGTGGTATGGTCCGATCCCTGAGTGGCCTTCTGCATGTTGTATCCTACCGAGAGGGGCTGCTGGAAGGAGGCGCGTGGGGAGGTATTTGGCTGTTCATTGCCGCTTGTGCAGTTCTGAACGCAACGTTCGTACACAGCCGATCATTCAGGCTCTACGGGTTCGCGCTTATTGTCTATTTCACCGTCCGCGCGCTCATCTACTCTCTCCCCTTCTTCCCCAACGTGGAAATCAACCAGTACAACAGTGGTGCCAGAATCCTCTTCCATATCCTTCCTGTGGCCATCATCGGATCGGTCCATATCTTAGGGGCTTCACTTGGCAGCTTCAGCGCTCTGATCGATACTGCGGAAAGCAGCGAAAGCCCCGGGCCACCATAGGGCAGTACAGGCCGTTCAAACTTCCACATTGAAGACCTCTGCACGTGAGAGTACGTTGCACCCATGAACAGGTACTCGAAATCGTTAAAACGACATGGCATCAAGGTGGTCGGCGCCGCGCTCTTCTTCTGGCTACTATTCAAGAGCGACCTTTCAGGCATACAGAACCATCTTGCTTCAGCAAACCCCGCTTTGTACTTCGGTGCTGTCATTCTGTTCATACCTTCGATGTGGCTGAAAGCTCTGCGCTGGCGCGCCATCCTTCTCTCTTGCTCCGAGGCTGCGTATTCCGGTCGAATCGGCCGCCGATTCTGGGATGATATCGGCCGGGAATCAGAGCGTAGCGACGCTGGTAATTGTGATTTATAGAAGTGGCCGATAAGAGTCAAGATTCCATTGGTCTCCCGGCTCCATCGGAGCTTGGCTTGGTGGTCTTGTGTCAGCGCCGTCGGAGCCTGATACACAGAAGAAATCGGCGTGCTCGAAAATAATGTCGACCAGAACACGAGAAGCAGAATAACCACTACCAACGCATAGAGAAGAGCCGGCGCAGCATATTGTCGAAGTCGCAAATGCATGACAGCACGCGTTATGGGCACTTCTAGAACAAGTCTATGCCGAACCTGCGGTGGACAGGACCGCACGGCTATTTCGTGTCGCTGTCCATGGTGTTTGGCGAGATGTCTTCATCTCGACCTACTGTACGGAAATTGAATCAGAGTCGTGATCGCCTGTTCAGATTAAGGAGAACTAGAAGTTCTTCGAAGAGGGGCTTCTTGTGTTTGCAACCAGGGAATTAATGGGTGTCCGCCGCCTCGTCTCGCGACTGGTCGATGTGGACAACCGAGCAGATATCGAACCCGAGCCGTCGAAGAGGGGTGTGGCCAAGAGCACGACCAATGGGTAACCACCAAGTAGGCGCTTTGTTGGGCACCATTCAACCCTCCACATTTACATGGACATTGACAAGCCCTGCTTCGGCGAACAATCTGCGCATGTAGGATCGAGTGAATTGCTTTGCCATACGTTCTTCCGGCTTGATTGTGGAAAACAAGAACATTAACGGGTTGTTTCTGTTCGGCTCAAAAGAGATAACAGCTTTACGTGCGGCCCTGCTCATCTCCACAAGAGTTTGCTTACGCTCAGGTTCAGCTAGGTGATGCAGTAAATGTGCGGCTACGACAACATCAAAACTCTTGTCGGGGAATGGGAGATCCGTGCAGGAGCCAAGGTACTTCTCCATGCACGGATTGACTTCCAACATCTGACTAGAGTAGTCGAGCCCGGCAACAGATCGGAATCGACGCTGCAGTGCCCATTGCAGAAAGCCATTTCCACATCCCACATCCAGCACTGAAGCGTCCTTCGGATTGTCAATGGAGGAAGCAACGATACCAGCCAGCGGCTCAAACGTGGCGCGGACGACAGGATGGTCTGGCTTGCGTCGCGCACGTTTGTCCTCCGACCAGTGGCTGTCTTGAATTTCTTGTGTCTTCTGTTGGTTTTCCATCATACCTCGTCCTCCGGCGAACGTGTTATTGACCGGCAATAGTTTGTCCTGTTATCCACGGATTATTGCTAGACAACGTGCTCATCTGCCTGTTATCAAAGCCAAATGCTAGGAAACACATGCAAAATTCATCAGGGCCTTCCGTATTGCCAGCCACCCCCCTTTAGCTCTGCGCTTACTCTACCTGCTAGCTGACACCTGTCCAGATGTTTCTCTGAGTGCTGACAGCGGACATTTTTCTGACTGGTTATCCAGAAGCGACGACCAGGAATTGTCGAGGCGGGCTCACGGAGGAAGCGCTCAATCTCGCAGATGGGGGTGGGTGGGGACATACCCACTGTGGTGATGACGTGGAATCTCCGCATGCAGGATAGCGTTTGTTGGGTGAGGGCACTGATTCTGTTGGTTGGGAGGGGCAGTTTCTGAGTTGTCGTTGGGAGGATATTCCTGTTGCGAGCAGACCTTTGGCCTCACCGGCCAGGTTGGCGGCGGGTGCGGCGGTTTGCTGTGCGGGTAACCTTCCGTAGTGATACGGAACAGACAAAGAGAGCATCTGAACCTATAAGAGGCATGGCAATGGCAGGCGCTTCTATCAACCGGGACGTGCTGTAGAGACAGAGGACGAGGGCAGATGAATAGACGCGATATGGTGAAACTGACCCAGGACCATCAGGCGCCGCCCTACGTGGCATGGTCATTTGACTTCACAGGTGAAGCGGCTGATAAGCTGCGGGGTTGAGGATCTGGGTCCGTTGATGGGCTATCACCTACTGGAAACGGAAAATCAGAGCGGGGCTAGTTCTGCACCGCGTTGGGCAACGATCTCTTCTGGGATATGTTCGGGGGCGTGTGGGATCGAAGAGTGAATAAGGACACAGGGATCGTCAAAGCCCCCCCAGTTGATGGAGCCCAGCCTCAAGGACTACAGCTTCCCCGACCCGCTGGATTGCCTCCTTGTGTTCAATATCGGGTTTTTGCTTTACGAGCGGGCATGGACGCTGCGGGGAATGGAAAAGCTGATGATGGACTTCATCGAGCACCCCGAGAGTGTTGCCGAACTGAAGGCGAAACTGGACGAGCTCACGAAGAGTGGGAGGATTGCTCCTGCGAGGTGAAAGGGCAGCGTGCGTGACCGCACCGGAGGCGGGGGGATCTGCCAACACGGTTCTGCTTGTAGGTCTTGCGTTTCCTGCCCTGTTCTGACATAGTCTCGAGCACGTATCTTTTTTCAATGGGCAGTTGTGGCGGGCGCGTGCCCGCGCGGTCTCAGACACGATTGTGGACTTTGCGACAGGGGAAGACTCTGTCACGGAATGGACAATGTTTCAAAAACACTATATTGAGTACCAGCTACGGCACAACCTGCAGCACCTCATCCTTCACGTAACGAATCGATGCAACTGCAGATGTAAACACTGCTTCGTCGATTTCACGAATCCGCAGGACTTGCCGCTTGATGTCTGCCAGTCTCTTGCGAAGCAAGTCGGGCGCTTGTTTTGGCTTGATATTGGGGGTGGCGAGCCGTTCCTGCGGAACGATTTGCCGGAGATTGTCTCGGCTTTTGATGCGAGCGTGGTGATGATCCCCAGCAACGGCGTGTTACGGGAACGAACAGTCGAGCTTGTGAAGACGATACGCAAGAGCACAAATTCAGAACTCGCGATTTCGCTTAGCCTAGATGGAATGCAGCAGACAAATGACAGCATCAGGGGAGACGGGGGTTGGGATGCAGTGTGGTCCACCTTCGAAGATCTGCGTGGTATTGAAGGTGTTTCAGTCAAGATCAACACTGTGCTAACACGCGAGAACAGCGGCGAAATCCTCGATCTCATGGACGAGGTCAAGAAGCACAAACCCGACATGCATTCGGTGATTCTGCTGAGGGGTAACCCGCGTGACTCGTCTGTCTTGCTGCCCCCCGCCGATGAGTTGACAAGACTTGGTCCTGAGATTCTACGAAGACTCGGTAACTACGATTACGGACGCAATCCAATTTCGGCGCGCATTCTGCGCAACTACCACAGGTATCAATGGAAACTGTCGCTCAGTATTCTTGAGGAGAAGAGGCAGGTGATTCCCTGCCTGAGCGGAAGTGCGCATATGGTCGTACTCGCTGACGGCTCGGTTTCCTCTTGTGAAATGCTGCCATCGGTGGGTAATGTCACAGAGCAGTCGTGGGGCACGATCATGCAGAGTGGTGCTTTTAAGAACCAACTACGGTCGATCCGAGAAAAAAAATGCTACTGCACACACAACTGCGCGTTACTCGACAGCATTCTTTTCAGACCGGCAAGCGTTCCCCATCTGTTGGTTCCGTCACGTCTGTAGATCGTGGGTTGCCGGTGGGGCTTGAGCAGGTACAGAATATCCTTTGTTTGACGGAGTGTGTCGCCATGGAAAACGAAGTGAATTCCGACGTGCGGTTGACTGACGCAGGGCTGTCAACGTGCGTGTTGATACCCTACAAGAACGGCGTCGCAACTCTTGTCAACTGCCTGTCGGCTATCTTGCAGGAATTCCCCCCAGACAGTAAGCGTCCGGTCGAGCACCCCCTAGTCAGTTGATCGTCACTGGCATATTATGACTGGGGGTTATGCGATCTTCCGTTGTGTATGTTCGGCAAGCCACTTGGCTGGCGTCAGCAAATGG
>Ga0307929_1002194_pt1 | contig 13117 bp, 11 predicted proteins | sample AceLakmetage1330_FD_203160 | JGI IMG/M metagenome (GOLD analysis project Ga0307929, IMG submission 203160) | Saline water microbial communities from Ace Lake, Antarctica - #1330 | ecosystem: Environmental > Aquatic > Non-marine Saline and Alkaline > Saline | place: Antarctica: Ace Lake...
CAATATCGAAATAATGCCTTCATTAATGGGATGCTCAGTGTTAAAATTGCATACACCTGGATGACTTATAACGGAGATAGCAACTCGTCTCTGGCATATCAAATGTTGGAAGCACTAAAACCCGGACACAACATGGTATATTCTGTCAATTTCCAAAAACGTTTAGCTAACGGATTGCAGATTAATCTCAATTATCAGGGACGCAAACCGGCTGACAGAAAATTTATTCACTCCGGCGGAGTACAAGTTCGGGCATACTTTTAACCTATCAGATTCAAAGCTGCAAAAAATAATTTCATTATGCAGGATTAATGTTATTTTTGCATAAATATTAAACAGTAGCATGAACATGAAACGGATTAAAATCAGAGAACTCCTTGAAACAAAAGGACAAAATCAGGAAGTAAAAGCCATGGGCTGGGTTAGAACGAAACGTGGAAGTAAAAACGTTGCTTTTCTTGCCCTCAACGATGGTTCAAGCATAAAAAACATTCAAGTCGTTATTGATTTTGATAAAATCTCTGCAGATTTATTGGAAAATGTACACAGCGGCGCATCCGTGGCAGTGGTTGGAAAACTTGTTCCCTCACAAGGACAAGGACAAAGCGTTGAAATTGAAGCCGACACACTTGAACTGCTCGGAAAAGCTGATCCGGACAGTTTCCCAATTCAACCAAAAAAACACAGTCTTGAATTTTTACGGGAAAATGCACATCTCCGTTTCCGCACAAACCTTTTTGGCGCCATTACACGCATCCGCCATGCAATGATTTTTGCAGTTCATAAATTCTTCAATGATAAAGGATTTTATAACATTCACACGCCAATTATTACTGCTTCTGATGCAGAAGGCGCAGGTGAAATGTTTCGCTTAACAACACTAGATTTAGATAATCTACCACGCAATGATGAAAATGAAATCGACTTTAAACAAGATTTTTTCGGTCGAAGCAGCCACCTGACCGTTTCTGGACAACTGGAAGCAGAGCTGGCAGCACTTGCAATGTCTGAAGTTTACACCTTCGGGCCAACATTCCGCGCTGAAAACTCAAATACCGTTCGTCACCTTGCTGAATTCTGGATGATTGAACCGGAAATGGCTTTTTGCGACATTCACGATGACATGGATTTAGCGGAAGAAATGTTACAATATCTTGTAAAATATGCCTTAGATAATTGCGAGGATGATCTCCAGTTTCTACACGAAAGACGCGCGAAAGAAAACGCTCAAAAACCGCAAAACGAAAGAGATGAATTGGAACTCATAGACCGCCTCAATTTTGTGGTTGAAAATAAATTTATACGCCTGACTTATACCGAAGCAATCGAAATTCTAAAAAACTCAAAACCCAATAAGAAAAAGCAATTTCAATATCTGATTGAAGGCTGGGGGACAGACTTGCAGAGTGAACACGAACGCTATCTCGTTGAGAAACATTTCAAAAAACCAGTCATTCTAACCGATTATCCCAAAGACATCAAAGCGTTTTACATGAAACTCAATGATGACGATAAAACAGTTAGAGCAATGGATGTTTTATTTCCGCAAATTGGAGAAATCATCGGCGGTTCGCAGCGCGAAGAGGACCTTGAAATGCTTCAAAAACGCATGCGCGAAATGAATGTGCCCGAAGATGAAATGTGGTGGTATATGGATACCCGAAAATTCGGAACCGTTCCACACAGCGGATTTGGCCTTGGATTTGAACGACTTATGCTTTTCGTTACCGGAATGTCAAACATCCGTGACGTGATTCCTTTCCCGCGTACACCAAAAAATGTTGAGTTTTAAGATTTTTTTTGTATCTTTAGAAGAAACAATAAATACGCATATGCTTAACCAAAGATTACAACAAAGATTGCAACAAAAGTTGTCGCCGCAGCAAATCCAAATGATTAAGCTGCTGGAACTACCCAGTTTACAACTTGAGCAGCGTGTGAAAAAAGAACTGGAAGAAAATCCTGCGCTGGAAGAAGGCACAGAACAAGACGAACTGGATACTCAGGAAGAATCACAAGAAAACGACGAGCAAGATGAATTTTCATTGGAAGATTATATATCCGATGACGACACGCCGGATTACAGGCTGACAACAAATAATTATTCAAAAGACGACGAACCAAAACACGCGCCTGTCAGTAACGGGCAATCATTTCTCGACCTGTTAACCGAACAACTTCAACTCAAAAGTATCAAACAAGAAACTTTTCTACTAGCAAAATATTTGCTCGGCAGTTTAGATGTTGATGGCTATTTGCGACGCGACCTTGAAGATATCGTGGATGATTTGGCATTTTCGCAAAACATCCAGGTAGAAATCGAACAACTTGAAACTGCTTTGCGTGCCATCCAAAGCCTTGACCCTCCTGGTGTTGGCGCACGCAATCTTCAGGAATGCCTGCTAATTCAGCTTAATCGGAAAGAAAATCAAACAGACAACGTTAAACTTGCATATCGAATTCTCGATGAATATTTTGAATCATTTACGAAAAAACATTACGAACGCATCATCACAAAATTAAAAATTACAATCGATAACCTTAAAGATGCGCTTGGTGTTATCGTAAAACTAAATCCGAAACCGGGAGCCTCTGCATCTGAAAATGTTTCCATGCAAACAATAATTCCCGATTTCATTGTTAACATTAAAGACGGAAAAATTGAATTGAGTTTAACATCAAGAAATGCACCAGAGCTTCATGTCAGCAGAAATTATGCTGATATGCTAAAAACCTATCATCATCAAAAAAAGAAAACCAGAGAAAACAAAGAAGCTGTGATGTTTGTAAGACAAAAACTGGATGCAGCAAAATGGTTTATCGAAGCAATAAAACAACGGCAAAACACGCTCATTGTTACTATGCAGGCAATTATAGATTACCAAGAAGAATTTTTCCTTGAAGGCGATGAAGCCCTGCTGAAACCCATGATTTTAAAAGACATTGCCGATGCCACAAATCTTGACATTTCAACCATTTCACGGGTTGCAAACAGTAAATATGTACAAACTCCTTACGGAAATTACTTGCTAAAATATTTCTTCTCGGAAAGCATGCAAAAAGAAGATGGCGAAAAGGTTTCTACCAGACAAATAAAACAAATTCTCATGCAACTCATTGAGAATGAAGACAAGAAAAAACCTCTGACTGATGAAAAACTCGCCAGCTTACTGAAAGAACAAGGATTTTTAATTGCCCGAAGAACTGTTGCAAAATACCGTGAACAACTAAATATCCCTGTCGGAAGATTGCGTAAAGAACTTTAAACTTATGACAACAGCCAAAATTCTTAAACCTATCACCTGGCTATTTCATCCGTTGCTAATTCCACTGCTGGCAAGCCTCTTGGTTTTTTCAAGCGGACATTACTTGCAGTTCATTGACACTAAAATTATAAAACTTATTTTACTTATTGTCTTTACATTAAGTATCGTTTTGCCGGTATTGGTCATTCCGCTTTTTTACCTTCAGTCAATTATTCCAGAGCTAAAAATGGGAACAAAAAAATCACGCATCATTGCACTAACAATTACTTTGACCTCCTATATTCTCGGCCTGTTCTTAATGCAACGATACGGATTTCCAATTATCATAATCAAACTATTTTATGCCCTTTCCTTAAATCTCGCTCTTTTGATTGTGGCACAATTTTTCACGAAATTAAATTTCCATGCTGTAGGCTGGGGTAGCATGATTGGCTTAACACTATTTTTAAGTATTTTTTTTGGATTGGAATTAAGATTAGTTTTTGCAATTATTCTGCTCATTAGTGGAATTGTCGGTAGCATTATGCTCATTCTGAAAACCTGCAACCCAAAAGAACTCTATCCTGCTTATTTACTTGGGATATTTGGCATGATGATTAGTATGTTCGTACTTTACATTCAATAATAGTTAATGAATATTCCCGACATCAGTTAGGTAATCTGATGATGAAATACTATTTTTACAAAAAAAAATAACATGAATATTCTGGTTTTAGGCTCAGGTGGACGTGAGCATGCAATCGCTTGGAAAATCGCACAATCCCCAAAATGTGAAACGCTTTTTATTGCTCCCGGTAATGCCGGGACAGAAACAATAGGAAAGAACATTCCAATAAAACCAACTGATTTTGAAGCAATCAAAATACTCTGCATAAAAAATGAAATTCATATGCTTGTGGTTGGTCCTGAAGACCCACTCGTAAAAGGAATCGTGGATTTCTTTCTGCACGATGCAAAACTGAAAAATGTGTTAATCATCGGCCCCGATAAACTTGCAGCTCAACTTGAAGGAAGCAAGCAGTTTGCAAAGAAATTCATGAATAAATATCGAATTCCAACTGCCGGATACTTTTCTGCAACCAAAGTAAATCTAAAAGAAGCCAATGCGTTTCTCAACAAACAAAATCCCCCATTTGTACTTAAAGCAGATGGGCTTGCAGCCGGAAAAGGCGTTTTAATTATTGAAGACCGTAACGAAGCCAAAGCCTCCTTAGAGGAAATGTTAGCCGGAAAATTCGGCGATGCATCCAAAACCGTCATTATAGAGCAATTCCTTGACGGGATTGAACTTTCTGTTTTTGCACTAACCGACGGCAAATCCTTCATCAAACTCCCTGAAGCTAAAGATTATAAGCGAATTGGAGAAAAAGACACCGGACTTAACACAGGGGGCATGGGCTCGGTTTCCCCTGTGCCATTTGCGGATAATGAATTCATGCGTAAAGTTGAAAATAACATTATCAAACCGACAATTCGCGGAATTGAAAATGAGGCAATGAATTATAAAGGCTTCGTCTTTTTCGGATTGATTAATGTAAAGGGTGAACCTTATGTAATAGAATATAATGTCAGAATGGGAGACCCGGAAACAGAATCGGTAATTCCTCGCATAAAATCTGACCTAATCGACTTACTCATTGCAACTGCAGAACAATCACTCAATACGGCTTCCATTGAAATCGATGAACATACTGCTGCTACTGTAATGCTAGTCTCAGGAGGCTATCCCGAAGCTTATGAAAAGCAAAAACAAATTTCCGGATTGGACAAGGTGGAAAACAGTTTACTCTTTCATGCCGGCACAAAATTAGAAAAACAGAATGTACTAACAGCAGGCGGACGTGTAATTGCGATAACATCACTTGCAGACAACATGAAAGACGCACTGACATTATCCTATCAATCGGCTGAAAAAATCAGCTTCGATAAAAAATATTATCGTAAAGACATCGGGTTTGACTTATAAACTATGAAAAAGGAACTCGGCATCGCCAAAAACAAACCGATTGTACTTGCATCACTAATTATTGTATGCTTGGCAATTGTTAGTTTACAGTTTCTGTTCCCTGATAACAATCAAATATACGAGGTCGATTCCTTAAGAATTGCAAATTCATGGCTAAATGGTATAAATGTTTCCCATCCCTGGTTGGTTCTATCTGCAATTCCATTTGTGTTTGTCAATTTATTTTTGGCATATCACATAAACAGTCAATTCAATATCATTAGCAATGCATATTATCTCCCGTCATGGATTTATCTGATAATCAGTTTCAACGATTATCGTCTGTTTCATCTTTCTGCAGAGCTTATCAGTTCAAGCATTTTTTTGCTGAGCATTTTCCTTTTTCTGCTTATAAATAATTCCTCAAAGAAACACAGTAAATTATTCTGGACAGGACTTTTTTTGGCAATAGCAAGTTTGTTTTTACCACAGACACTTCTCTATATCCCGCTATTCATTGTTGGTTTAACCATCTTTAATCAATTAAACCTAAGAAACACGCTCAATTTTTTGCTGGGAACCTTCAGTATCTATTTTATACTCTGCATATGGAGTTTTTTAACGGACAATTTAATGCTATGGCATCAGCATTTCTTGTTCAATCAAGTATTTAGTGGTTTGGTAATTCCAGAATTCACTGTGTTGTTTTTGGATTTTCTCTTAGCATTTTTAAGCATTGCCAGCTTGGTATTTCTTTCATTAAATTCGGGATTTTTAAAAGTAAGCAAACGAAAACATTTATCATTTATAGTGATTTTTCTCTTTTTTGGAGTTTTTGCATATGTTATGGACGGGTTTTGCATTTACAACCGCTTTTTCCTTGCATTACCAATGTCATACATTTTCGTCAACTATCTTTTAAACACGAAAGCCCGATTTCTCCCAAGAACATTAACTTGGATAATTTTTATCTTTTTTATTATCTCACAAACACTTTCAATATTCAGCAGTTTATCAGGCAATACCTAAATTGAGAAAATAAAAGAAACATTAAACCGTTTAATGCTCTAAAGATATCAAAGTGAATATATACAATCAAAAACGCCGTTGGAAGCTTTTACTATTTTTTGTTGCCATATTAATTGGTGCAGGTTCGTTGTTTTACACAAATTATTTAATGAAAAAACTGTCCGACGAAGAAAGAAAGCGCGTTGAACTTTGGGCAATAGCAAATGAAGAAATCCAAAAATCCAATCCCGATCAGGATGTCTCCTTTGTTTTTCATGTTTTACTTAGTAACAATACCATTCCAGTGATATTAGCAAATCCTAAGGACAGTATTATTTCATACAGAAATCTGGATTCTCTCAAAATGCAAAATCCGCAATTCAGACACAAAACACTTGAGGATATGAAAAGAAATCATACTCCGATTGAAATTGAATTGCTAAACGGAAAACGGAATTTCATTTACTTCAACGATTCAACTTTAATTACCCAGTTATATTACTATCCATTTATCCAACTGGCAATCATTTCACTTTTCATACTGGTTTCTTATCTGGCATTCAGTACCTCCCGTAAATCCGAACAGAACCACGTGTGGCTAGGCATGTCAAAAGAAACCGCACACCAATTAGGTACACCAATTTCATCGCTCATGGGATGGGTGGAAGTCCTGAAACTTGAAAACCCTGAAAACCCAAACATTGCGGAAATTGAAAAAGATGTTAAACGTCTGGAACGCGTAGCAGAACGATTCTCTAAAATCGGTTCGACACCGGCACTAAAAAAAGAACCAATACAAAAAGCGTTGAAATCTGCAATTAAATACATTAAAAACAGAAGCTCACAAAAAATACAATTTGATATTAATATCCAGGATAAAAACACGATTCAAATTCCACTCAGTCTTAATCTTTTTGAGTGGGTCATTGAAAATATTTGTCGAAATGCCATTGACGCAATGAATGGTGAGGGAAAAATCACTATCAATTTATCCGAATTAGAAAATCAGGTTTATATTGACATCAGCGATACAGGCAAGGGAATTTCAAAATCAAAGCAAAAAACCGTTTTCCAACCAGGATACACAACAAAACAAAGAGGATGGGGTTTAGGATTATCCCTAAGCAAACGAATTATTGAAGAATACCACAACGGTCGAATTTCCATTAAACAATCTGACCCCAAAACCGGAACAACATTCCGCATTATCCTGAACAAATAAGGGGATTTCAGATATTATTATGATTTTTTTTGAAAATCTTATGTCTGTTAGCAAGTTATTTTATAAGTTTGCACACAATTTTTATTTAGGTGAAAAGTAAAGATTTAACATATCAGATTCAGCATTCAGAATTAGAGAATGGAGAGCATCAGTTTGATTTTCAAATTGATGACAAACTATTCTTGCGTTTTGAAAATGAAGAAATTCGGAATGTAAAGTTGAAACTGTCTGCAAAACTTACGCGAAAATCTGACGATTTTTTGCTTTTTTTGGATGCAGACGGAGATTTTGAGATGCAATGTGACAGATGCCTCGACTTTTTCTCACAGCACATGGATTTACATCATGAGGTTGTAATACGCCTTGATGAAACAACGAACTTTGACACAGATGAAGACTTTGTAACATTGGACAGAACCGATAATTATCTTGACATTGCTTATTTTATTTATGAAATGGTAATGCTTTCCCTGCCAATCCGAAAAGTTCATCCTGAAGATGAAAATGGAAATTCCATGTGTAATCCGGAAGTTGTTAAATTCATTGCCGGAGAATCACATATCACAGAAGAAGATGCAGAGGTTATCGATTCCGCAAAGTCTGATGAAAACTGGAAAGAGAAATTAAAAGATTTATACAATAATTAAATACGGGAAAAATGGCACATCCGAAGAGAAAACAATCAAAAACAAGAAGAGACAAACGCAGAACGCATTATAAAGCTCAAGCAGCTACTATGGCAACTTGTCAAAATTGCGGCGCAACAATTCGTTATCACCATGTTTGCCCGGAATGCGGACATTATAAGGGAATGTTAGCAATAAACAAGGAAGCTGAGCTTAGATAGGCTTTAAATGAGGATTGGCCTCGACATAATGGGTGGCGACTTTGCCCCGGATGCGTGCATCGATGGAGCAATTCTGGCTCTCGACAAAATGAACACAGACGATGCAATCGTCCTGATTGGTTCAAGACAATTGATTCTGAATGAGCTTTCAAAACGAAAGTGCAATCCAGAAGCATTTGTTATTGTCGATGCGCCAGAAGTTATCCAAATGAACGACCACCCCGCAAAAGCTTTCCAACAAAAACAAAACTCAAGCCTGGTAACGGGATATAAACTTCTTAGAACTAAGGAAATTGATGGATTTGCCAGCGCAGGAAATACTGGGGCAATGATGGTCGGGGCAATGAAGGCAATCAAACCCATACCGGGCGTTCTGAGACCGGCAATTGCAAGTTTTGTCCCTACAACCAACGGAAAACAAAATATCCTGTTGGATGTCGGACTCAACCCTGACAGCAAACCCGATGTTTTGTATCAATACGGAATATTAGGTTCCATTTTTTATCAGTTTATTTTTGGTGTTGAAAACCCAAAAGTCAGCTTGTTAAACATCGGTAAAGAAGAAGGAAAAGGCAACCTTATTTCAAAATCAGCGTTTGATTTGATGAAAGATAATCCCGATTTTAATTTTGTCGGAAACATTGAAGGTCACGAACTTTTTGATACTGAAGTAACCGATGTCATTGTAGCAGATGGATTTGTCGGAAATATACTACTAAAACAAACTGAATCATTTTATGCCCTGCTGAAAAACCGAGACGTTGAAGACGATTACTTTGAACGATTTAATTATGAAATCTACGGCGGGACACCGATTTTAGGCATTAACGAAAATGTGGTAATTGGTCATGGGATAAGCAATGCCCGTGCAATTTCAAATATGATTATGCAAACCAGAAAAATGGTTAATGCAAAATTGTCTTTACGAATTAAAGATTTTTTTAATTATGAGTAAATATAATGCAATTATTACGGGCGTCGGTGGATATGTCCCTGAATACATTATGACAAATCAGGAGTTAGCTCAAAAAGTTGAAACAACTGATGAGTGGATTATGTCTCGTATTGGTATTAAAGAACGCCGTATCCTCAAAGAAGAAAACGAGGGTACTTCGTTTATGGGAGCAAAAGCAGTACAACAACTGCTCGAAAAAACCAATACAAACCCCGACGATATCGATATGCTGATTTGCGGTATTGTAACACCAGATATGCAATTTCCGGCAACAGCAAACATCATTTCTGATAAAGTAGGTATTAAAAATGCCTTCGGATTTGACCTCAATGCAGGCTGCTCAAGCTTTTTATTTGCACTCAACACTGCATCCAAATATGTTGAATCCGGAACTCATAAAAAAGTAATCGTAGTTGGTGCCGATAAAATGTCGTCAATCACCGATTATACTGACCGAGCTACCTGTCCGATCTTTGGAGATGGCGCAGCAGCAGTACTTCTGGAACCATCTGAAGATAAAAATTTTGGAATCATTGATTCCGAAATGCAAGTGGATGGCTCGGGACGAAAACACTTACACCAAGTTGCCGGTGGGTCTCAAAAACCAGCATCGTTTGAAACAGTCCTGAATCGTGAACACTTCATTTATCAAGAAGGACAACCCGTTTTTAAAGCAGCAGTTTCTAAAATGGCAGATGTATCTGTGAACATGATGAAAAAACATGATATCGACCCCGACGAATTAAACTGGTTTGTTCCTCATCAGGCAAACATGCGAATTATTGAAGCAACCGCAAAACGCATGGGCATTTCCAAAGACATTGTCATGATTAATATCCATAAATTTGGAAATACAACCTCCGCAACGATTCCATTATTGTTATGGGAATGGGAAGACAAGCTTAAAAAAGGAGACCAAATTATCATTGCAACCTTCGGTGCCGGATTTGCATGGGGAGCAACCTATCTAAAGTGGGCTTACAACGCATAATATAAAACAAAAACATCATACTTATAAAGGTTGAAAAATAAGATTTCAACCTTTTTTTTTATGTATGTATATTTTTGCAGAGTTTTAACTATTTTTGTCAATTAAGCAAAAAACCATGTACGAATACATTAAAGGAAAAATAACAGACTTGAATCCATCCTTCGCGGTACTTGAAAACCAAGGTGTTGGATATTTTATGAATATCTCTGTAAATACATTTACTGAATTAAAAAACGGACAAGAAGCCTTGTTCTGGATTCATCATGTAGTTCGCGAAGATGCTGAGCAACTTTTCGGGTTTACAACAAAAAAAGAACGCGAATTATTCAGACTGCTCATTACTGTCAATGGTGTGGGTGCAAATACCGCTAGAATGATGCTCTCAACAATGAGCCCCGACCAGCTTACCAGTGCAATTCAGCACGATGATGTCAATACACTTCAAAGCATTAAGGGAATTGGAGCCAAAACAGCCCAACGAATTATTATTGACCTGAGAGATAAAATCAGCGAAAAAATTAATGATGATGTAAATATTTTAAACCCAAGAGGCAATACAATTCAAAACGAAGCGTTTGAAGCATTAGCTATGCTTGGTTTTGGCAAAAAACAAATTGAAAATGCCCTAAGAAAAGTCGTAGCTAAAAACCCAGATATTTCTGTGGAAGAATTAGTTAAATTTGCATTGAAGCAATTATAATCGTAATAACAGGGCGTGAAGCGAAACCAAAAATATCTCCTGTATTCCTTGCTCATTTTTGTGTTTGCAGGCAAATTATCAGCATCTGAAAAACAAAATGATGCCCTGAACTTTGCGCTACCACAAAGCGTAAATGACACAATACCCGACAATGATACCATAGAAATTCAAGATGTTGATTTGCCCTATGAATTTGAAGGAGACGGCAACAATCCAAATGAAAATCAAGATAATTCACCGCTCTACGGTTCTGACCCGTCCAATATCCAAACAAAAGTCGTTTACGACCCAAAAACCGGAAGTTATGTTTTCCGCAGAGTACTCGGTGACAGCACAGACATTGAAACACCCTATTCAATGTCAATGGAGGACTACATCAATTACGACTTTGAAAAAGGAATGCAGGAATATTGGAGACAACGTTATAAAAACTCCAGCTTTGAAACACAATCCAGCTTAATCCCTAAACTTAAAGTCGGTGGAGAAGCCTTTGACCGTATCTTCGGAAGCAATACCATTGACATAAAACCACAAGGCTCTGCAGAACTGCGTTTTGGAATAAATATCTCAACAGTTAAAAACCCTAGCTTGCCGGTTAAAATGCAACGACAGACAATTTTCGATTTTGAAGAAAAAATCCAAATGAATGTCGTTGGGCAAATTGGAGACAAAATGAAACTCAATGTCCAGTACGATACTGAAGCTGCATTCGACTTTGAAAACTCAGTGAAAATTGAATACACCGGACACGAAGATGAAATCATTCAAAAAATTGAAGCAGGAAATGTTTCGCTCCCATTAACAGGCTCATTAATTCAGGGAAGCCAATCACTGTTTGGATTTAAAACGGAACTAAAATTCGGACGCCTTACCATGACAAGTATTTTCTCACAACAAAAAGGAGAAACGTCAACAATTACAGTTGAAGGTGGGGCGCAACTTCAAGAATTTGAAATTGATGCAGATGAGTACGAAGAAAATAAACACTTTTTCCTAGCACACTATTTTAAAGAAAACTATGCCCGCGCATTAGCAAATCTGCCTGTAATTAATTCCGGAATCAACATTACCCGTATTGAAGTTTGGGTAACAAATACAAGCGGCGATTTTGAAAACGCCAGAAACATCATCGCATTTCCTGACCTCGGAGAAAGCAACACCAATGACATACAATCCGACTATGCAGATACCTACATGGAAATCACACGAGTCCCCAGCGATTCAGCCAATAACCTTTTAGATATCGATCAAGTTCCAGGTGTTAGAGACATTAACCAAGCAAGCTCAACCTTGATTGATCTTGAAATGTCAGGTGGTGTGGACTTTGAAAAAATCGAATCAGCAAGAATGCTAACCACCACAGAATACACTTTTAATTCACAACTTGGTTATATTTCATTGAATTCCAGATTGGCATCAGATCAAGTGATGGCTGTTGCTTTTGAATATACCATGAACGGAAAAACTTACCGTGTCGGTGAATTTGCAAACGGCGGAGTCTCTGCACCGGACGCTCTCATCCTGAAAGTCATCAAAGGAACAACCTTAACCCCAAAATTAAAAACCTGGGATCTGATGATGAAAAACATTTATGCAATTGGTGCTTATCAGGTAAACAATGAGGATTTTGTGCTGGATGTTATGTACAGAAACGATAAAACCGGAACCGCAATTAATTATATCCCTGCCGGAGCAATTGATTCTGAAATTCTTTTGCGTGTTATGAACCTTGACAATCTAAACACGCAACTTGACCCCTACCCTGACGGACAATATGACTTTATCAACAACATTACCATTGTCCCGCAAAATGGACGTGTAATTTTCCCGGTGAGAGAACCTTTTGGTTCACATCTGCGCGAGAAAATTATTGGTGGTATCATTGATAATGAAGAGATTGCCGAGCAATATGTTTTTCAGGAATTATACGACTCCACACAAAGCACAGCACGACAAATTGCAGAAAAAAACAAATTTTATCTGGCAGGTCATTACAAATCCAGCAGCGGCTCAGAAATCAGCCTAAACGCCATTAATATTCCGGAAGGATCAATTGTTGTTACTGCTGGTGGAATGCAACTGCAAGAAAATGCTGATTACACTGTTGACTACAATCTGGGAAGAGTAAAAATTATCAATGAAGGAATTCTAGAGTCCGGAACACCTATTAATATCTCACTAGA
>Ga0307929_1002195_pt1 | contig 13116 bp, 11 predicted proteins | sample AceLakmetage1330_FD_203160 | JGI IMG/M metagenome (GOLD analysis project Ga0307929, IMG submission 203160) | Saline water microbial communities from Ace Lake, Antarctica - #1330 | ecosystem: Environmental > Aquatic > Non-marine Saline and Alkaline > Saline | place: Antarctica: Ace Lake...
CTCTTCATCCGTGGGACATGAGTTGTTCCTATAAACGCAAATCCGAGATGAACCATTTTTACCGCGGCCCGGGAGTGCTGCGGCAATACACCGCACACACGGCAAGTTTCAAGAGTTGAGAGATCCCTATCCATATTTCAAAAAAAAAGCGGCCTTCGTTCTCTTGCTTTCCTCTATGTGAAGATTCTTCGGTTGGAACAAGAAGGAATAATTTTCCACATAGAGAGTTCGAAGCAAACGAAGGGGTTCAGGATCATGACTGCTTATCTTTCATTGCCTAATTCTATGAACTTGTTGTTTGCGGCCTTCGTTCTCTTGCTTTCCTCTGTGTGAAGATTCTTCGGTTGAAAAAAGGAAAAGAAAAGGTGTCCGTGCATGCATCCATGCATTTCCCCGTTGCCTCAATTCGACCCTGCCCAAAAAAGAATCAGCCCAGTGAAGTAGAATTTCACGGGCCAGGGAGGGCGGAGAACTGTGAAAAGGTTAATGGCTGAATCATTCGAGATAAGGCTAGTTCGCAGTGAGCACATTTTCCACTTGGCGGAAAATGGCTTCTGCTTCCGATATGAATCGTTCGGCCTCGCCTGCCGGGGGTTCAGAGATTCCTCCAGGATAACGCACATCGACAGCAAACTCTGATAGCTCTTCACAAACTGAACGGTGCATTGAAAATTCCGGCTTAATTTGGACGGCTTCTGCCAACAGAACCATTAGGTCGTGTGTTTTACCGAAAGATATTTTATGCCATGTCAAAAACCCCTTAAGAGATTTTTCAACGGTTTGCTGAGCATGAAAGCACGGGACGTCTGTGATGCCATACTCAGATTCGAGCACTGCTTTTGCCGACAACAGATCGTTTTTGGCTTTGTGTAGCCACTCTTTTGCAAATTCCTGCTCAGGCAGCATACAGCACCTTTCCGGTCATATACGCGTTAGTCAGGACATGGTTCGGAACCCCATTCCACCGCGCAACCTCTTCCGGGGTGTAAACCAAGATATCCATTGCTGTCTTGGGCGGCCAAAACAGCTTGCGAACGGATGCACTGCGTTTGTAGCGCGGTTCTCCGCTCTGCATGATAATGAGCAGATCCAAGTCGCTGTCATCCGTAGCCGTTCCTTCTGCGTAGCTCCCGAATAACAGAACTTGTTGCGGATGCAAAGACTCGGCAATCTCAGAGGCAATCTGCTGAATCTCTGTAACGGTTAACTTCATGACTCGAAATCTACGGTTAAGCTGCCCTGAAAGCAATCTTTTCTGACGAATGGCGCCCAAGAAAGGGGTCCGTGCCGGTGGAGTCATCTGCGATCTCTCACGACCGCCGCGCGAGCAATGCGACGCATAATTTCCAGAGGAAATAATGAGCACAGCGAATGGTTCACCAGAGGCTGGCGCAACGCGACGGCAAAGAGCGAAGTGAATGGCAACGCACGAAGGGCACGAAGTTAAAAGCGGCTCAGAAAATCCTGATAGGCGCGGGCGATACCCTCTTTGAGGGTTACTTTCGCGCTCCATCCGAGGGCGTTGATGCGCGAAGAATCCATGAGCTTGCGCGGGGTACCGTCCGGCTTGGAGGTGTCCCACTCGAGTTCGCCTTCAAAGCCAATGACGTCCCGAACCGTTTCGGCCAGCTCTTTGATGGTGACTTCTTGACTCGATCCGACGTTGATATGCGATTGCACTGTGCCGGAGTCATCTGTGAAGGCCATTTCTTTATAATTCGCATTTTCTACAAGAAAAACACAGGCCTCGGCGAGATCATCGGAGTAGAGGAACTCGCGAAACGGCGAACCGCTTCCCCAGAGAGCGAGGCGGACGCCTTGCGGCTCTGTAGAATGTGGGATGTGGGATGTAGAAGGTGTGATGCCGGACTTTTCCAACCATTGGAGGAGAGCGTCCTTGTGGGATGTGGGATGTGAGATGTGAGATGACTGTTTACTTCCCACGTCCAACGTTCCACTTCCCACAAGCCGTTTTTCGTATTCGAAAATGCGGCGCAGCTCGTCGAAATCGCTATTCTCAAGCGATTTCGCGAGGTGCATCTTACGGATCATGGCGGGAAGGACGTGGGAGTTTTCGGGGTGATAGTTGTCACCGGGCCCGTACATGTTGGTCGGCATCGCGGAAATGAAGTTGGTGCCGTACTGACGGTTATAGGCATCGCACATGCGAACCCCGGCAATTTTGGCGATGGCGTAGGGCTCATTGGTCGACTCCAAAGGCCCTGTGAGAAGCGCCTCTTCTTTAAGAGGCTGATCCGCCAGCTTGGGATAAATGCAGCTCGACCCCAGGAAGAGAAGTTTTTCCACGCCATGCTCTTTAGCGGCATGAATGACGTTCATTTCGATCATGAGGTTTTCGTAAATGAACTGCCCACGATAGGTGTCGTTGGCATAAATTCCACCGACTTTCGCCGCCACCAGCACCACCACCTCTGGCTTCTCTTTAGCGAAGAAATCCTCAACGGCCTGCTGGTTCATTAAATTCAACTCGTCAATGGAACGACCCATTAGGTTCGTGTAGCCGTGCCGCTCAAAGGCACGCCATATTCCGCCACCGACAAGACCTAAGTGGCCGGCTACATAAATTTTTGACTTTTTATTCATAAAACTTCCATGTTTTTTACCGCTAATACACGCCAATAGACGCCAACCAGATAGCCGTAAGATTTGGTTTGACCACTAATTTTCACTAATTATCCGCTATTGCCAATGGCAGCGGGCGGCATTTTCTCTGTTCACATAAGGTGGCTTCTAATCGAAGCCCTCTTTTCCCTCTGTATCTAAAAGAATACACGATACGGATTCGAAGCAGAGAGTTCAAAAGCGAACGGGTTCGTGATTGAGCTCTCTACTCTGAATCAAGCCCTGCGCGCAGGGCTGCTCTGTGCAGCAGAGCACCGTTTGTTCCTCATTGGCCGATTAGGAAAATGCTACCGCTTCGCAACAAACACCTCCCGGCAGCCATCACGCCTGTGGCGTGATAAATTGCGTCGCCGGCAAATTAGTGTGGATTAGTGGTTAAAACTCTCCATTATGCGCAGGGATGTGGTCTGCGACCGCCCCGTTTATTTCCCCATCCGTGTAAATCTGTGTTATCCGTGGTTAGGCTCTCCACTCTCTATTTCTCTGACTGCCTCTGGCGATAGCGGTTGTAAAAACACATTCACGTCTATCAACTCGCCAACGTAACAACTGTCGCCGCCTCCGGCGGCTCAGCTCCGCGAGATCTGCAGCCCGGTTTGGGAAACTTCGAGGTCGACAAAGCGGGCGTTTTTGTTGGGCGGGTTTTCTGTCAGCCGACGCTTGGTTTCCATCGACTGTTCGTGGCTATCGGTGAGGATGATCATGTAGCCGCCGCCGCCAGCCCCGGCCAGTTTCAATGCGGCATAAGAACCTTCGATCCGCTGAATTATTTCCTGCACGGCGGGTGGATTAACGCCGCTGTCGAGTGCCTGATTGAGCTCCCAGCTTCGGCGAATGATATTAACGAATCCGTCCCAGTCGCCGCGCTGCACAACATCGAGTGCCTGCGTGCCGTTATCGGCGATTCCTTCCAGTGCCGCGAGGACCCCGGACTCGTTCAAAAACATGTTGCAGACGATTTCGCCAAGCACATCGTGGGCGACGCGAGTTACCCCGGTGTAGTAGAGCAGAATGCGACCGTCGCGGATCGCCTCGTCGAAGAACTCGGACGAGGCGCGACGCACCACCGCGTCCTGCGAAAGTCCGGGTTGGGTTTCGATCAGCTTGGCTCCCGGCATGAGTCCGCCGTACTGATCCTGCCAGCCGCCGCCGGAACCGAGCATTTGCTCGAGTGCGCTGACGCGACGAGCGATCTCCATACAGTCCCAGCCGAGCCCGCAAAAGTCGGCCAACCCGCCGAGTAGGGTTCCCGCCAGGATACTGCTGGTGCCAAGGCCGGAGCCTTTGGGAATGGCCGCGAGCAGTGAAACTTCAATGCCGCCGCCAAAGGCTTCGAGCTGACTTTCCAGAGTTTGGAAACGCGGTGCCCGGGCTGTAACGCCCGCGAAGACCGCGTCTACATTTTCCAAACCTTGGAAACCCCCGTTAAAGTCCGGGTGGAACCCGGCCAGAGCAAAGGCGGCGCGAGCGATCGCAAACCCGGAACCGAGCTGCCGGAAGGCCCCGACATCGTCGTAGCTGGTCAGTGTTTCCTTCAAACCCAGATCGATGGATCGGATGACCAGCTCGGGCTCTTTGATTCGACGGACAAAGCACTGGATCGGCGGTTGGCCATTGAGATTAAAGGCTACGTTAAAAACGGATCCGCCATGTTCTAGGCAAAACGGTGGGGTATCGCTCCAGCCGCCGGCGAGGTCGACTCTCGCCGGGCTACGTGCCCAGACGATTTGATCTTCCAGTACGGTACAGGTCGGCACGGTTTTTTCGGCCTTCAGCGGTTCAACGAGCAATGTGTGCAGGCGGTCAAAGGCCTCTTTTTTATGCTCTTCAGACAACGCCTGTTCGCCGCGTTCGCGACAGACCGCCGAGCGGAAAATCTGGTCGTGCACCGGAAGCATCCGGTCGCCTTGCCACTCAATTTCCTCTTCGGGAATGAGGTCGAATCCAGCGGCAGCGTAGTCGCGGGCGGCGCGGCTGATATCCAATTTATAGAAAAGGCTGTTGGCCCCGTGCCGAACCATGACGGGCAGAATGCGATTGCAGAGATCCTGCCGCTGCTCGGTGAGTCGCTTGAGGTTTGCCTGTTGTCCGATCTGACGGGCGGAGAGACGTTCGGCCGCGAGCCAGCGCGCTCGGAACACTTCGCTTTCGTCCGGGTTCTCATCGAGCATCCATTGAATGAACGCGCCGTCGAGCTCGGCCGCGGCTTCCACCGGAAATAGCGGAGCCATTTGCAAATCCATCTGAGGGTCGAGTTCGGCCTTTTCTAAGGAAAGGCCGCGCCGGTCTAACCAACTGATCACAGAGGCTCCCATCCAACCGGTTGTCTCGGCGCCGATTGGGCCGCGAAAGGCATCGGAAAATCCGTAGCAGCGGATGACGTGCTGGGTGTCCCCGACCGGCGGCATATCGAGACAGCGGCCGGCGGCTAATTCGAGTGCCCAGCTATTTTCTGGCACGTGGGTGACCACATGTTCGTGGCTCAGCATCCATTCCTTCGGCACAAAGCTATTTTCAATCCAGAGCAAGTGGTTGTCTTCATTGCGCCGCACATCAAACAGAGAGTTCATCACAAACTGCTGGGGCTGGCTTACGGACGGGCCGACTCCCAGTCGCGTCTGATCGACGACCTTATTTTGCAAGCGGTAGGATGATTCAATGATGTCGCGACTTTTACCAAAGTGATAGAACTCGCCGTCTTCAACCGCGACAACTGCGACGGAGAGGTCGGAGACATCAGGGTCAATCACCTCGGGATCGGAGCCCAGATGGAGTGCCCACTCTCCGTAAAGATCGTAGTTAGAGGGCAATCCGCCCGCGAAACTCTGCGCATCGGTGTTCCATCCACACTTTTTCATCAAACAGTTTACAGCCCGTTCACTCAGCAGCCACACACCGACATCCACCATAAACAGGTGCGAGCGGGAGAGTTCGCGCGTTACCTCGGGAGCCGGCTTCTGAAGAAATTTAACCAAGTGCCCCGGTTGTTTCTGATCGCAGAAAAAGACACCAAAGTGTTCGGCATCCTCGGGAGTCGTCCACATGCCCAGCAGAACCACATCGGCATCGGGAAGGTTCTCAACATTGCCTTCGAGTAGCACATCGCCACTGGCGACCAGCACACGGGGCTTCCCGGATGCCGACACCACTTTTCTCAAAAAGGGTTCCTGCATATCGAGCAGGTTCTGATCGAGCCGTTGCCCATATTTCCAGCGCAATGCCGGAATCGGCAAGAACGACTTTCCGGTCGCGGCATAGGCCGGAAGTCGTCGGCTCTCACCGCCGGAGTGCACCAGTAATTTAGGTTCATTCCCCAACCATTGGAAGAAGCAGGCTTCCTCCTTCGCCGAGGCTTCCGCCTCCGCCAAGGCTGCGGCGGACAAGTCAGCGGACAGGGAGCCTGCACCCCTCTTTTGCCGCTGCGCTTCTTTTTGACTACAAAAAGCACTTTCGCTTACGCTCAGGTCCGAACATTGGAAAACTCTGTGCCCGTCGCGGCTCGCGACCCATGCCTGCTCCAGCAGATAGGCGGTGCCGCCGCCGGAGCCGAGCTGTGAGTTCGGCGGGTCATACGTCGCGAAACAGCGCGCCGCCAGATCCGGATCACAGACCGGCAGGCTCTCGCACATGTTCGGAGGCAGGGAGAGTAAGAGTTGGGGGTTCATTTTTTGTGGGAAGTGGAAAGTGAGATGTTGGATGTGAGATGTGGAAAAGCAAACGTAACGCTACATCTTACCTTCTACATCCTACCTTCAACAATCTACTCAAAATCCGATTGAGTACGGGGCACCATCGAGGATTTTTAGATCCCCTTCGGTCATGATTTTGACGAGTTCTTCAAATTTAACCTGCGGTTCCCAGCCAAGCTGTTCTTTGGCTTTGATTGGGTTGCCGAGGAGTTGCTCCACTTCGCAGGGGCGGTAGTAGCGAACATCCATGCGGACGATGATCGCGCCGGTCGCTTTGTTTTTGCCGACCTCATCGACGCCCTCGCCCTCCCACTCGATCTCGATGTCGGCGTGGCCGAATGATTTCTCGATGAACTCGCGGACTGTATGCATTTCGTTGGTTGCGACGACGTAATCGTCGGGCTGATCCTGCTGAAGCATCATCCACATCATTTGGACGTAGTCGGGGGCGTAGCCCCAGTCACGAAATGCTTCGATGTTCCCCATGTAGAGGCACTTTTGAACGCCGCGCGAGATACGGGCGACCGCCATGGTGATCTTGCGAGTCACGAAGGTTTCGCCGCGGCGCGGGGATTCGTGATTAAAGAGAATCCCGTTACTGGCGTGCAGGCCGTAGGACTCGCGATAGTTTTTGACGATCCAGAAGCCGTACTGTTTGGCTACAGCATAAGGCGAGCGCGGGTAGAACGGGGTGGTTTCGGTTTGCGGAACCTCCTGTACTTTTCCGTAAAGCTCAGAGGTGGAGGCCTGATAGAAACGGCAATCGACACCGGTTTCGCGAATGGCATCCAGCAGGCGCAAGGTGCCGAGGGCATCCACATCCGCGCTATATTCAGGAACCTCGAACGAAACCTGCACATGCGACTGTGCGCCCAGGTTATAAATTTCATCCGGCCGAACTTTTTCAATAATCCGATTCAGGTTACTCGAATCCGTCAAATCCCCATAATGAAGAAACATTTTCACATTTTCTTCATGCTGATCTTTGTAAAGGTGGTCAATTCGGTCGGTATTGAACGAACTGGATCGGCGAATAATCCCATGGACTTCATAGCCTTTATCGAGCAATAGCTCGGCGAGATACGATCCGTCCTGTCCGGTGATCCCGGTAATGAGTGCTTTTTTCATGCGATCTTTCTCCTTCGTTGCGATTCCTTACAAATCGCCACTACGGCGCGACACGCCGGTTGAGTTAATGGTTATCAGTAAATAGTTATCCATGCGTCGCTCTTGTTGAGCTATGCAGGACAAGTTGGTAACGGATAGAGAGAAACAGATTAAGCGTAAGGTTAGGATCAAGAAGAGCACCGAGCTCCAGCACATTCAACATCCCACCTTCTACTTTCTACAACCACTATCCAATGATGCCATCTGCGCGCAGTTTGGCGACAACCGCATCGACCGATGCTTCAACCGGCGTATCTGCGGCCTTCAATACCATCTCCGGAGTTTCCGGTGCTTCATAGGGGGCGGTGATACCGGTGAACTGCGGAATTTCGCCGGCGCGCGCTTTTTTGTAGAGCCCTTTCGGGTCGCGCTTCTCACAAACCTCAAGAGGCGTATCAATATAAATCTCAAGGAAGCGTCCCGCTTCTTGAGATTTGTTAGATGTAGAATGTGGGATGTGGGATGTGTCACTTCGACCATTCAACTTCCCACCTTCCACAATCTCTCTCGCCTGCTGTCGATCCTGAATGGTGGGCGAGATGAAGGCGGTGATGACGATGATGCCGGCATCGTTGAAAAGCTTTGCAACCTCCGAAACGCGACGGATATTTTCCGAACGGTCTTCGGCAGAAAACCCGAGATCGCGGTTGAGTCCGTGGCGGACGTTGTCGCCATCGAGGATGGTGCACGCATGTCCCATATCGGTGAGCTCGCGCTCGAGCTGACGGGCGATCGTCGATTTTCCGGAGCCGCTCAGTCCGGTCAGCCACAGGGTGGCACCCTTTTGGTTCAACAACTCATGGCGCTCTTCATCGGAAACCAAGCTGTCGCTCTTAACGATGTTTTTGCTAACCGGAGCTGCCGTCTTTGGCTTGGCGACAATCCGGTCGACAATCATGCCGGCACCGATTGTGATATTCGTCATGCGATCCACAACGATAAACGCGCCGGTGGTGCGGTTTTTGTCATACGGATCAAAAGCGATCGGGCGGTGCAATGTGATGTGGCAGCGGCCAATCTCATTCAGTTGCAACTCCGTTGCCTCTGAATGAGTGTCGGCTTCGCCTCTGTGAGAAGTGGAATGTGGGATGTGGGATGTTTCACCTTCTACTTCCGACTTTCCACTTTCTACACCCTCACAATCCCTCGCCCGCTTCATGGTGTTGACGTCCACTTTATAGCGAACACTGGAGAGGACGCCCGGAACCATACTGGTGGCATGCTTGATCAGATAGCTTCGCCCGGCCGTCGCCGCTTCTTCGTGCATCCAGACCACCATCGCCTCAAACTCGTTTCCAACGTGTGGAATATTATTAACCGGAACGAGCATATTGCCGCGCGACACATCGATCTCATCTTCGAGCGTGACCGTGATGGCCTGCGGGGCGAACGCTTCAGAAATTTCTCCGTCGGGGCCGTAGATGGCTTTGATCTTTGATTCCTGCCGCGACGGCAAGCTGGCGACTTGATCGCCGACCCGCACCACGCCGGAGGCCATCGTGCCGCAGAAGCCGCGGAAGTCGAGATTCGGACGCAACACATACTGAATGGGCAAGCGCATATCGATCAGGTTGCGGTCGGTTGAAATATTGACCCCTTCGAGATGGTGCAAAAAGGTCGGCCCGTCATACCACGTCAGGTTTTTGCTATGATCCACCACGTTGTCACCCTTGAGAGCAGACATCGGAATGAAGTGGATATCGGAAAAATTCAAACGTGTAACAAACGCATTGTACTGATCTTTGATCTCTTCGTATTTTTCCTCTGACCAGTCGACGAGATCCATTTTATTGACCGCGACGATCACATGCTTAATACCCAGCAGAGAGCAGATGAAGCTGTGGCGCTTGGTCTGTTTGATGACGCCGTAGCGGGCATCGATCAAAATGACCGCGAGATTACAGTTTGATGCGCCGGTGGCCATATTGCGGGTGTACTGCTCGTGACCGGGGCAGTCGGCGATGATGAACTTCCGTTTGTCCGTTGAGAAATAGCGATAGGCCACATCGATGGTGATGCCCTGCTCGCGCTCGGCCTTCAGCCCGTCGGTCAGCAAGGCCGGATCGAAGTTTTCATCGGTCGTGCCGTACACCTTCGAATCTTTCATCACCTTTTCGAGCTGATCTTCATAGATCATGTGGCTGTCGTACAACAGCCGCCCGATCAGCGTCGACTTTCCATCGTCCACCGACCCGCAGGTGAGGAAACGCAAGAGATCCTTGGTCTCATGGCGATTGAGGTATTCGCTGATATCTTTTTCAATTAAATCTTTTTCCTGAACCTTGTAGGTTGAGTCAGTCATGGTGGATCCTTTGATATTTGTGGAAAGTTGGATGTGGAATGTGGGACGTTATTTTTTATCAGCGTAGTGCTTACACCACGAGGCGGGGTTATCCATCATCTTATTGAGCATGCCGCTAACGTGTTTATACTCCCCGGCAAGCTCTTCCTTTATTTCTTGTTCAAGATCATCTACACTTTTTGCAAGCATTGTTCACATCCCACGTTTTATATCTGTTGGAAGTGGAAGGGTGGAGGTAGAAAGTCAATACACATCCTACGTCCCACATCCCACGATTCACATGGCTATTTTTAGCCTCCGGCTAAAAATAGCCGTCTTTCTTCTTGTCTTCCATGGAGGAGTTGTCGCCGTCGATGACTCGGCCCTGGCGCTCGGACGTGGTGGTGAGGAGCATCTCCTGCACAATCTCTTCGACGGTTTCGGCTTCGGATTCCACGGCCCCGGTCAGCGGATAACAACCCAGTGTGCGGAAACGGATCTTCTTCATCATCGGCGTTTCGCCCTCTTTGAGCGGCATGCGATCATCGTCGATCATGATCAAGGTGCCATCGCGCTCCACGACTGGCCGCTCCGCGGCGAAGTAGAGCGGAACAATCGGAATCTCCTCGCGGAGCAGGTAGAGCCAGATATCGAGCTCGGTCCAGTTGGAGAGCGGAAATACCCGGATCGATTCGCCTTTGTTGATTTTTGCGTTGTAGAGGTTCCAAAGCTCGGGGCGCTGATTTTTCGGATCCCACTGGTGGAATTCGTTGCGGAAGCTGTAGACACGTTCTTTGGCGCGGCTCTTTTCCTCGTCGCGGCGGGCCCCGCCGAATGCGGCATCAAACTTGTAGTGATCCAGCGCCTGCTTGAGCCCCTCGGTCTTCATGATCTGCGTATGCTTCTCAGAACCATGCGTAAACGGCCCCACTTTGTCTTTCCCCTCGGGGTTGGTCCATACCTTCACATCCACCTGATACTTTTCAGCCATCAGCGTACGGAATTTATACATCTCCTTAAACTTCCACTGCGTATCGACATGCATCAGCGGAAACGGGATCTTGCCCGGCGCAAACGCCTTGTGCGCCAGATGCAACATCACCGACGAATCTTTGCCAATGGAATAGAGCATCACTGGATTATCAAACTCGGCGGCCACCTCACGAATAATGTGAATGCTTTCCGCTTCCAGCTGTTTCAAATGCGATAAATTATAACCACTCATAGTAAACCCTTTTAATTGCGATAAATATGATCATGTATTAGATGTTTAGCCGTGTCGACCCTTAATTAGCGAGAAACCACGAAGTATGGATTCAACAGGTCGGCTTTGTTGTAGGACAAAGCCTCTGTGGACTGTGGAAGGTGGGATGTGGGATGTCCCCCCTCACTCATTCCGCTTTCTACATCCAACTTTCCACAAAGGTATGATGCCGCCGGAACAGCGGGATTATACCGAACAACACTCCCTCCGGAGGCCTCGACCACGGCCTGCGCAGCGGCGGTGTCCCACTCCATCGTCGGCGCGATGCGCGGATAAACATCCGCAGATCCTTCAGCGACTAAACAAAGCTTGAGCGAACTGCCGCTCGAAACCAGTTCCACCCGACCGTCCTTTTCCAACTCCGCAATAAACGCTTTCGTCTCGGCGTTACAATGGGAACGGGAAGCAACGACTCGAATTGTCGATTGCCGATTGCCGATTGCCGATTGAAGAGGCAAGGGCTCGCCAACTTTCCCCAAACCTTGGGAAAAAGCAAGCCCGTCGGTGTTACCGACTTCCAAGCATTGGAAAAGATCGTCGCCGGTTGCGCGGAAGGCGCCTTCGCCGACGATGCCGACGTAGAGTGTTTTCAGAACGGGGGCATAGACCACGCCCATCACGGGGCAGCCGTTTTCGATCAGCGCGATGTTGACGGTGAACTCACCATTTTTCTTGATGAACTCCTTGGTGCCGTCGAGCGGATCGACCAGCCAATATTTTTGCCAGTCTTTGCGTTCTTCATACTCAATCGCCTTGCTCTCCTCGGAGAGGACCGGCAACCCGAGGTCTTCCAACGCATCGACGATGATGTAGTGCGCCGCCTTATCGGCCTCCGTCAACGGCGACTCATCGGCTTTGAACTCGACCTCAAAGTCGCGCTTATAGATTTCTAATATTGCCCCGCCCGCTCGGAGCGCGGCATCCATTGCGATGGGTAAAAACTTTTTCATGCCTTAAAATACTCCTTATACCACGCCACAAAACGGGTCAGCCCTTCGGCCATAGAGGTGATCGGCTGATAGCCCAACTTGCTCTGCGCTTTGGAAATATCCGCAAAGGTAATCGGCACATCGCCCGCCTGCATGGGAAGCATTTCCATCTTCGGCTCAATCCCCAGCGCGTCGGCCAGCGTTTGAATAAAATCCATCAGGTTTTCCGGCGTATTATTACCGAGATTGAAAATTTCGTACGGATCCAGCCCATCCGCAAACAAGGAGGCCTTCACGCCAGCGACAATATCGTCGATATAAGTGAAGTCGCGCTCCATCTTGCCGTGGTTGAATACCTTGATCGTCTCGCCCTTCAACATTGCCTCGGTGAATAACCAATAGGCCATGTCCGGCCGGCCCCACGGACCGTACACGGTGAAAAATCTCAATCCCACTGTCTGCAAGCCGTACAAATGGGTGTAGGTGTGACTCATCAGCTCGTTCGCCTTCTTCGTCGCCGCGTACAGGCTAACTGGATGATCGACCGGATCGTCTTCACTGAATGGAACTTTTTTATTTCCGCCATAAACACTTGAGCTCGAAGCGTATACAAGCCGCTCAGTCTTCGCGTGGCGACAGGCCTCGAGAATATTCAGGTGCCCTTCCAGATTGGATTTTTGATACGCCGCCGGATTTTCAATGGAATAGCGAACGCCCGCCTGCGCGGCCAGATGACAAACCCTGTCGGGTTTGTGTTGTTGGAAGTGGGATGTGAGAAGTTGGAAGTCTGTCAGGTCGCCACGGATCATCGTGAAGCCTTCACGTTTGCCGCCAGCGGCGGTACGAGCCTCTTTCAAACTCACATCGTAGTAGTCATTAAAGTTATCGAAGCCGACCACTTCATGGCCGTCATCCAGTAGCGAGTTCGCTACGTATGACCCGATAAATCCGGCCGCGCCGGTTACGAAAATTTTCATAAATCGTTTCCTGATTTATTCTGTAGAAGGCCGGAAGTGGCACGTGAGAAGTACTCTGTCATTTTACGGTTCATCTCGGAATTGCGTTTTCAGAAGCTGTTTATGGCCCACGGATGTTTACCGCGCCATACGCGCGGCCAACCCACGGATGAAGAAGGCTTTGAAA
>Ga0307929_1002197_pt1 | contig 13113 bp, 7 predicted proteins | sample AceLakmetage1330_FD_203160 | JGI IMG/M metagenome (GOLD analysis project Ga0307929, IMG submission 203160) | Saline water microbial communities from Ace Lake, Antarctica - #1330 | ecosystem: Environmental > Aquatic > Non-marine Saline and Alkaline > Saline | place: Antarctica: Ace Lake...
CTGCGCCGAAGGATATGTTGAAGAAAACCTGCAATGCGTACCTGACAACGAATGTTATCCCAATCCCTGCGGAGACAACGGCGTCTGCATCGTTCAAAATTCCGAGCCGGTCTGCATCTGCGATACGGGCTATACCGGAGATACCTGCGGCGAATGCTCCGAAGGTTACGAGAAAGACGGCTTGAGTTGTGTTCCCGAGGATGGCATCATCGACCCGGAAAACCCCTGCATTCCCAATCCCTGCGACGAAGAAAACCGTTCGATTTGTGTCGTTGTCGGTGACAACTACGTCTGCGATTGCGACGAAGGCTACTTCGATGACGACGGCGTCTGCGTCCCCACCGGCGACAACTCCTGCATTCCCAATCCATGCACACAGCCGAATATGAGCGAGTGCATAGAAGACGGCGACAGCTACATCTGTGAATGCGCGGTGGGATTCGTCGGCGACAAGTGCGACGTTCGCAACGGCGAATTGAAGGTGACTTACTACGACCCGACCCGCCTGATCGAAAACCTTTATATAGCAGGCGAATTCAACGGCTGGGGCGAATCTGACCGCATGACGGACGAAGGCAACGGCAATTTCTCCGTGGTGCTGGATCTTGACTCCGGCGACTACGCCTACAAGTTCTTCAACAAAGATACCTCGAACTGGTTCCTCGATCCCAAAAACCCTTACACCAAGTACGTCTCCGACGTGCGCAACTCGCGCCTTCTGGTTGAGGACGCGCGTCATCCGCTTTTGCAGCTTTACCAACAGCCGCTGGTGGCAGGCAGCTCAATCGCCTTCTCGGTCGGCTTCATTCGCGGCACGAGTGAAGAATTGCTCGATCCTGCAACGGTCGAGATTACGCGCAACGGACAAAGCGTCACACCCGCATTCGACTCGGAAACCAACACCTGGAGCGTCAGCGACAGCGGACTTGACAAGGGCAAGTACTCGTATCTGTTCAAGGCCAAGGATCAGGCCGGACGCAGTGCCGAGAGTCTCTTTGTGCCGGTCTGGGTCGAGGACGAGCATTTCGACTGGCGCGACGGCGTCATGTATTTCGCCATGACCGACCGCTTCAGCGACGGCAATGCCGCCAATAACTCACCCACATCCGATGTGGACAACAGAGCCAACTGGCAGGGCGGTGACTTCGCCGGATTACTTGACGCCTTGCAGGACAACTACTTCAATGATCTGGGCGTCAATGTCATCTGGCTTTCGTCGATCAGTCAGAACACGCCCAACTGGGGCGCCGGTACGAGCGATGGCCGCAAGTATTCGGGTTATCACAGCTACTGGCCCATATCCAGTGGCTGGACCGATGAAAATCCGCTACCGGGTGTCGAAGCAGTGGACCCCCATTTCGGCGACTTAAACGATTTCAAGGCGGTGGTGGATGAAGCCCACAAACGCGGCATTCGTATTATCGTCGATATGGTGGCCAACCACGTTCACTCCGAGCATCCCTGGTGGTCGCAGCATCAAGACGATGGCTGGTTCCATACACCGACCTACGTCTGCGGCTGGGATAAGCCCATCAGTTGCTGGTTCACCGATTACCTGCCTGACTTCGAGTACAAGAATCTCGATCTACTAGACGCCATGACGGATCACGCTATCTGGCTGGCACAGGAAACAAACATCGACGGCTTCAGAATGGATGCGGTCAAGCACATGATTCACGATATGGGCTGGACACTGCGCGCCCGCTTGAGCGAAAAGATAGACACCACCGACGATATCCGCTTCTACATGGTGGGAGAAACATTCGTCGGCGAGAACGAAGCCGGAACCATCAAGGAATACATAGGCGAAAACGAGTTGGACGGCCAGTTCGATTTCCCGGTTTACTGGAACACCAAGGACTGCTTCTTGAACATGGGCCGCGACTTCAACAGCGTGGCGGGATTCATGGCGGCCAACGAAAACTTCTATACCGATTTCGCCATACTCTCAAACTTCATGGGCAACCACGACGTGACCAGAGCCTTATCCGAAGCGGACGGCAATGTCGGTTCGGCCTGGGACAATCCTCCGGGAACGCCATCCTACGACGAACCCTACAAACGTATGCGCCTGGCCTGGAGCTTCCTGTTTACCATCAAAGGTATTCCGCTCATCTACTACGGCGACGAATACGGCCTGCCCGGTTCGGGAGACCCCGACAACCGCCGCATGATGATCTGGGAAAACCAGATGAACAGCTACCAGAAGGCCACATTGCAGCATGTACAAAAGCTGGGGCAGATACGAGAGGACAATATCGCTTTGAGGCGCGGTGACCGTATACAGATTACAAACGACGCGAATTTCTGGGCTTACGGTTTCAGCTATGAGGGCAATAAAGTTTTGGTGGTTTTGAACCGCAACGGACAGGAAGTCACGCGCAACGTCAATGTAGGCGCGCTCGGCATAAGCGACGGAACATTGAGCGAGCTTCTGCGCAGCGGTTCGGCTGCGGTTTCTGGCGGCAGCGTGTCGGTCAGCGTTCCTGCAAAAGATGCATCCATTTACAAACTCGACTAGGTGTGAAAAATGAAAAACGCTTTTGGGATACTGCTTATATTGGCGGCGTTTTCGCTTTCGTGTACGACGGGCTCGGATTTCGATGATGTCTGCGATGGCATCAAATGCTCCGGCCACGGCTCGTGCTTGGACATAGACGGCAAGCCCGTCTGTGATTGCGACGAGGGTTATGCCGCCGACGGGTTGAACTGTGTCGCCCAAGCCTGTGTGGGATATTGTCTGCACGGCGAATGTTCGCTGAACTTGACAGGCGATGCTGTTTGCGAATGTGATGAAGGCTATGATGGCCAGCGTTGCGATGAATGCGCCGACGGCTATGTTGCCGATGGACTCGAATGCAGACTCGAAGGCTCAAACAGCGGAGTTTGCAAGGACTACGACTGCGGCGAGGGCGTCTGTTTTGAAAACGAAGACGACCAGGCCGAGTGCGGTTGCAATACCGGCTACGACGGTGAGCGCTGCGACGAATGCGCCGATGGCTATACTTTGCAGGACGGCGTCTGTCTGCCTGAAGGCGACGGTGACATTGACGGCGACGACGATGCGGACAGCGACGATATAGACGGCGACGACGAGAGCGAAATCGACGGCGATGCTGGCGACCCCTGCAATCCCAACCCATGCAGCGAGCGCTTCAAGGGCGACTGTGTGGCCGACGGTTCTGCATTTGTCTGTCAGTGCGAAGATGGCTTTGAAGATATGGGCGGAATCTGCAGGCCCGAATGCTTGGAGGGCTCGGAGTTCTGCGGGTTAGCGCATGAGTCCTCATCTTTCATGGTTTCGGCAAACGGCTTCGGCGCGGTTATTTACGACAAGGCCGAGAAAAAAGCCAACGTGCTTTTGGAGCATATTTACCGCAACTGGGACGACGGTGTCTGGACGCACAATGTGCTGTTCGATACTTATTTCGGAATTTCCAACGGAGCAACGCGCAAGTGGTTGAACGAAGTCACGCCTGAATATGTCGGCTACTACCACGAGACGGGAATCATTCACATCGTCAGACAGATTGACGACCTGCGTGTCGAAAGCTTTATATTCGCGCCCTGGCAGGTGGATCTTCCGGCCTTGACCATGATTTCCAAAGTGACCAACACCGGTACGCAGCAGGCCGACTTGTCGGTTTACTCGCTGCACAATTATCACTTAGGCAACGCCACGGATAACGAGAACCCCAAGTATCTGGACGCTTCCGGCGAAAGCATGTCCTACATCAATGGCTACATCGAAAAAGGCCCGGCGGGTGCGCTCTATCACAGGCCGCTGGGGGATTTCTTCGCCTCGGACTGCACGCCCAACAATCCATATCAGGCCTTAAAAGACGGTGTGGATCTTTCCAATAATCAGGAGAGCGCCGCAGGTGACGACCGCGTGGCGGGCTACCAGAAAAAACTGAGTCTGGCCCAAGGCGAGAACGGCTGGTTTGGCGTCAGTTCCGCTTTTGATGCAGGAGCCGCAAACGGCGACGCGCTTATAAGCTCTTTAGGCGCGGCATACGGCCAGGATACACCCGAGCAGATTTTGCAGGATGCTCTGGATGAATGGGAGAACTGGCGCAAAGACCCCATCGAGGGCTTGAGCGCTGCCGAGCTTTTTGTCTATCGTCAGTCCGAAGCGGTTCTGCGTATGGGACAGGTCTGGGAAACTGCGGATCTCTCGAAAGGTCAGATTCTGGCATCCATGCCACCGGGTAACTGGAATATCTGCTGGATGCGCGATATGTCTTACGCCATCGCAGCCTTGATAAAATCGGGGCATTATACGGAGGCCAAGGCCGCCTTGAAATTCGTGCTGGACGCGGATTCGGGTTATTACGAGACGGAAGCGGGCGTGCCGTATCAAGTCACCATCACGCGCTATTTCGGGCGCGGCAAAGAGGAAACCGACTTCAACGAGTACGGCCCCAACATCGAGTTCGATGGCTTCGGTCAGTTCTTGTGGGTGCTTTACGAATATGTGGAAGCCAGCGGCGACGATTCGCTTCTGACCGATTACGGTACCTTGATAAAAGATAAAATCGCCGACGCGCTTTTGGGCCTGATGAATCCGGCAAACGATCTTATCAAGGCCGACTCGTCCATCTGGGAAGTGCATTGGGACGGAATGCAGAAGCAGTTCAGCTATACCTCCATTACCGCCTCGCAGGGTTTATGCGCCTATTCCAAGATAGTGGATTCGGGTGCTCAGGCATACTCTGATGCGGCGGTGGCCATCAGGGAAGCGCTTGTAAATCACCTGTTAGACGGTCAAAGCGTGCTTGCCAGTTCGCTGGAAGAATTGAACGCAGCTTCGGGCTATCACGACATGGCTACGGTCGAGGCTTTCAACTGGTTGCAGATAGATCCGACCGGCACCGTTGCCGATGCGACTTTCAATATGTACTTGAACGAGCTTTCCGTTGACCACGGCAAGGGCTTTTTCCGCAACGACGATGGCGGTTGGTACGATTCGCAGGAGTGGGTTTTCGTGGATCTGCGTGCCTCAATCGGCGCTCGTCTGGCCGGTCGCGCGGATCTGGCAGACGATCTTCTGCACTGGATCACGGCACAGGCCATTAACAATCAGGGCATGATAGCGGAATTGCACCACCCGACAAACGCCGATTATGAAGGCGAAGCTCCCATGGTGGGCTTCGGCGCGGGTGCATATATTCTGGCGCTTTACGAACGCCACGACCCGCGCACGGTCGCGCCTTTCTGCGGTAGCTGGGAATAAGATTCGCCATGAAGCCGTTTTCTTTTGCCAAAATCCTTCTTGCATTTGCGCTCGTTTGTGCATTTGTGAGTTGCGACAGTGAAAAAGCCGACGACGATCCTTACATGCGCGACTGCCGCCTGCATGTCTCATTCGATCCGGGACAAAACGATGTCGAGCGGGTATTTGTGGAAGGCGATTTCAATTTATGGAAACCCGCTGATATCGAGCTGTCAAAAGACGAAGACGGCATCTTCAGAAAAACCCTCGAACTCGATCCGGGCGAGTATCTTTACTCTCTGCGTTATGATGGCAAACTAGCCATTGATGGCGGCAATCCCTTGACCATGTTCGACCAAGACGAGTACGAACGCTCCTATATCAAAATCGCGGACTGCTCAATGCCCGCCCTGCGTATTGATAAAAGCGAGGTTTCAGGCGGTATTTTGAATGCCCGGGCTGTTTTTTTGAAAGCTTCCGATGGATCATTGCTTGATGCCCAAAGTGTCACCGCCAAAATCAAGGGCGGCGAGAGTTTGCAGGTCAAAGCCAGTCCCGATCCGGGGATCGTCCTTATAGAAGGTGAACTGTCCGTCGGTAAAAGCCATGTGATACTCGAAGCCGCAGACGAAAACTCAGCCGAGGCCGAAAGCGTGGATTTCGCGGTCTGGAACGAGGATGAGCCTTTTGACTGGAACGACGCCCTGATTTACCAGATCGTGGTGGATCGCTTCAGAAAAGGCGGCGGCGAACTGACAGATGACATACCGATTTCCTACCGTCACGGCGGCGACTTATACGGCATTATCGAGGCTGTGGAAGAAGGCTATTTCACATCCATGGGCGTCAACACGCTATGGATTTCCCCCATGTACAAAAATCCCGAAGGCTACTGGCCCGGCTTGGACGGCTATCTGTACGAGTCTTTCCACGGTTACTGGCCCATAGAGGCGCGCGGCGTCGAAGACAGATTCGGCGGCGAGGAAGCGCTTTTGGAGCTGGTGCGGGTCTGCCACGAACGCGGTATCAGGCTTGTTGTCGATATGGTAATGAACCACGTCCACATCATGCATCCATACTGGCAGGAAAAACAGGACCAGGACTGGTTCAACTCCCCGGATAAAAGCTGCGTCTGCGGCTCCGAGGACTGCTCCTGGGCCGAAGCCATAGACCACTGCTGGTTTACCGAATACCTGCCGGACTTTAAATGGAAGAATCCTGAGGTGGTGGAGCAGGTCGTGGATGACACCTATTACTGGCTGGAGCATTTCGATCTTGACGGCCTGCGACTGGACGCCATTCCCATGATGCCGCGCATGGCAACACGCCACCTGCGCGACCTGATCCGCAAAAAAAATCACAACGGCGGCGCACACGTTTATCTTTTGGGCGAAACCTACACAGGCAAGGGCGGTTACGGACAGATAAAATGGTATCTGGGGCCGCAGGGATTGAGCGGTCAGTTCGACTTTCCCTTCATGTGGACCGTGCGCGACGTGATCGCCAACGAAAACGGTTCTTTCAAGGATATCGATGACATACTGCAAGAAGGCGCAGCAGCTTGGGAAGGTTCGGGGGCGGTAATGGCTCCCATCATTGGCAACCACGACGTGACGCGCTTTATCTCGGTGGCAGCAGGCGACGATCTGAGCGACGCCTGGAAAAAGCCCCCACTGCAACCGAAAGCGGAAGAACCTTATAAAAAGCTCAAAATGGCACTGACGTTGATGATGACCAGCGTCGGTGCGCCTATCATATATTACGGGGACGAAACGGGGCTGGCCGGAGCAGGCGACCCGGACAATCGCAGACCTTTTACTGGCGAAGAAGGACTTGACGAAATGCAGGCCGATGTGCTAAAAACTGTTCAGCTTGTCGGTCGAGTCTATCGCAGTATGACAAGTCTAAGAAGAGGAGAGCGCAGCACCTTGAAGGCCGAAAAAGACACATATATCTACGCCAGACATTTGGAGGGTGAAGACCCGGCTTTCGTGCTTTTCAATCGCTCCAAGCTCGCGAAAAGAATTTCCTTTTCAATCCCTGAACATGTAGGATATCAGGAAGATCGTTTGTACGTGGATATCTTTTCGAATCCGCTTGAAAACGAAGAGGGGATCATCGGCATGACTTTGCCTCCGCAGTCATCGGCTGTCTTGGTGCCTTTTGAAGTGCGCGAGAGTATGGAGATAAACTAAATGAAATTCAAGGTTTTCCTCTACTTTATATTTTTGATTTTGCTGCTTGCGGCCTATTCCTGCGCCGACGGCGAGGACGATATTGAAGTGGATGGCGATGCGGACGACGTGGAAGAAGACGCCGAATTGTGGGACGCAGGCGAAGACCCCAATCAGGACGGTTCGGGCTACGGTTACGGCGAAGAAGGCGGTCTGCCAACAGGTGTCAAATGCGAACAGGATCCCTGCCTGCACGGTAAATGCGTCGAGAAAAACGGTGCTGCCTGGTGCCAGTGCGAAGACGGATATGCCGGAACCTACTGCGAGATCTGTGCCGAAGGTTATGAGCCGGACGGCCTTGAATGCGTAGAGAAAACACCCTGTTCCGATTACGAGTGCGGACAAGGCTTGTGTAAGGTCGAAGAAGAACAGCCGGTCTGTTATTGCGATACGGGATATACCGGCGATCACTGTGACGAATGCGACGAGGGTTATCACGAAGAAAACCTAGTCTGCATTCCCGACTGAGAATTGACAATCACTGTAAGCTTATTCAAAAGGAGCTGACAATGAAATCGAGAAATAAGTTTTTCATCATAGCTATCATATTTGTAATGGCTTTGGGATTCTGCCTTTCCTGCAGCGACGATGCGGAAGAGGACGACATAGATGAAGGTGGCGAGGGTGAAGGCGAGGGCGAAGGAGAAGGCGAGGGCGAGGGCGAGGGCGAGGGAGAGGGCGACGGCGATGTGGATTACGAAGTAATGGGCAATGCCAGCGTAGTTCATTTCTACAGCGACTTTGCAGAACCTTATATCTACTACAGCACCGATGGCGGCAACAACTGGGTTACATTTCCCGGACTGGCAATGGAAACCGAAGAAAGCCAGTGGTGGCAGGTAGAAGTCAATCGCGGCTCCACCGGACAACTGCACTTCGTCTTCAACGACGGAGGCGAAGATCAGGAATCGGCCCAGTGGTACAAGCCTTCAAACGGCGACGACAACTTTGTCACCACCGCCGATGAGATCTGGGTCAAGAACAACCTGATATACCCGACACGCGAATCTGCCGACAACACAGCCGATGGCGATGACGATCCTGATGGTGACGATCCTGATGGTGACGATCCTGATGGCGATGACGCTGATGGCGACGACGTGGACGGCGACGATGTGGATGGCGACGATGTGGATGGCGACGACGTGGATGGCGACGACGTGGACGGCGATGAAGTGGATGGTGACGAAGTTGACGGCGACACAGGTATGAAGAGCTACCGCGTCCATCTCTCATCCGGCTGGACCAGCGCCTACATTTATTACAGCTACGATGGCGGCACGACTTGGACTCCTTATCCGGGCGTGGCCATGACTTCCGAAAACGACGGCTTGTGGTGGATGGTCGATGTGGAAATAGATCCGGCATACAGCTTGTCATTCGTTTTCGACAACGGCGTTACACCGCAGGAGAGTGCCGACTGGCACAATCCCTTCGGCGATCCAAGCGGCAATTTCGAGACTTCGGATGCGGAAGTGTGGGTCAAGGACGGCTATATGACGACAACCAAGCCTGCTAAATAGTTGGAATAGAATTTGCCTTAGAATTGTTGTAAATATCTTTGAGGCTTGTTAATGGTTTTGGGAGACGGGAAGATGGATAAAGCAGTAGAATCCTCCTCAGTAAAAGCACCCGGTGTAGCATTTACGTTTTATATCTGGTTGTTGAATCTGGCAGGTGTAGTTACCTCGATTTATCTGACTTGGCTGTTTTATGCCACGAGAATCGGATCCAAGGGTGGCAACATCGACACATTTTGCAATATCAACGAAGGCTTGAACTGCGTCACGGTTGCAAACAGTCCGTGGTCCAATGTTTTCGGCGTGCCGGTTGCCATATTGGGATTGGAATTCTTTACGCTGATCCTAGTTGGTCTTGTATTTGCCCTATCTAAAAGGTTCCGCTTCGAGTCCTGGGACTCACTGATGTTTCTGGCGTATCTTATCGGTATTCCGGTTTGCATCACTCTCGGCCTGATAGCCAAATTCGTGATTCAGTCGGTCTGCATCATGTGCGCTTTTATATACCTTATCAACTTCACCATTGCTTTATCCATTGCAATCCGCAATAGATTTAAATTCAAGCAGCTGTTTATAAACGGCCCGAAGATGATGCTTGAGAGACTGCGCAACTTCCCGGTTTCGTTTGTAATCTTTGCCGTTTTCGGCATCGTCTACCTTGCACAGTTTGCCGTCTGGCCTGCCGACCAGCTAACCTCCGGCGTCAAGTCCATAACATTCGGTGACAGCACCATGGTCTTCGACGGCCTTTCCATCGGCCCCAAAGACGCTCCCATCAAGATAGAAGAATACACCGATTACGAATGTCCCTTCTGCGCCCGCGCCCATGTCGGCATGATGAAGGTTTTAGAAAAATTCCCCGGCAAAGTCCACTTCACTCACAAGGATTATCCGCTCGACAACGACTGCAATCCTGTTGTCAACAAGCCATTCCATCGCAACGCCTGCCGCGCCGCCCGCTTCGGTCGTTGCGCTGCAAAACAGGAAATGTATTGGAATTACGAGCATCTCCTGTTTGAAAAGAAAAACGGCCTGAGCGAAAAAGCGCTTTTGGAATATGCAAAAAAAGCCGGGCTGGATATAGCAGAACTCAAAGAATGCGTCGCTTCCGGCCAAATTCTTTTAGATGTCCAAAAGGACATTGACGAAGGCATCAAGATGAAAGTTCAGGGTACTCCGACATACCGTATAAACGGCGGCAAAGAACCCAACGTGGTCGGCTTCCGCCCGGTGGAGTTCTGGGAGAAGCAGGTAAAGCTGCTACTGAAGAAAAACGGCAAGTAATGAAGTCGATCCGGCTGCTACTGGATGGCAAATGCATAGAGACATCCACCCGCAACCGTCTAAAGGACTTGACTAATAGTCTGCTCCGGGATAATAACGATCCTTCACTTGCAGAAGAGTTGCTCTTCTTGCAGGAGTTCATTGAAAAAAGCGACTTTAAGAAAATACGGACAGAAAACCCATCTCTGGACGGCAGGGAGCGTATTTTTATCGAGATCAAGAAAAACGGCGAGGATTTCGCCATTTATTTACACAAAGATTTAAACTAGCAATAAGAAGGAGAAGCAAAATGAATAATAACGACAACGGCGGATGCAGCGGCGGCGATTGCGGTAGCGGACAGTGCGGCACTACTCAGCCACAGCAGCCGGATGTAAGCCAAGAGCAGTTTATGAAAGAAATGAAGCTGCAGGAGAATATCCAGCGCATCAAACATAAAATTCTGGTCCTGTCCGGCAAGGGCGGAGTTGGCAAGAGCATGGTAGCATTGCGCTTGGCAGCACTTTTGGTCTCACAGGGCAAAAAAGTCGGCCTGTTGGATATCGACGTACACGGCCCCAGTGTTCCTACTCTTTTAGGTCTCGAAGGACAGAGCTTGGGAATCGATGCCAGCAACGAAAGCCTGAAGCCCATAGAGCATCACGGCATGAAAGTCATCTCGCTGGGATTCCTCTTGAAAAATCAGGACGACGCAGTTATCTGGCGCGGCCCTTTGAAGATGGGCGTCATTCGCCAGTTCCTTCAGGATGTCGAATGGGGCGATCTGGATTATCTGGTAGTCGATGCACCTCCGGGAACCGGCGACGAGCCGCTTTCCATCGCGCAGCTTCTGCCCGATGCACATGCAATACTGGTCAGCACTCCGCAAAAGCTGGCAACCACCGACGTTCGCAAGTCGGTCAGCTTCTGCCGTAAAGTCAACATCGACTTGCTCGGCATAGTCGAGAACATGAGCGGCCTGACCTGCCCGGAATGCAACAAGCTGATAGAGATCTATCCCGGCGGCGAAGCTGCAAAGATGGCCGAAGAAATGAATGTGCCGCTTCTGGCCAGTCTGCCCATCGATCCGAAGCTTGCAAAAGCTTCCGATGACGGCGACGCTTACAACTATGTAATCAGAAACTATAGCAATGGTGATGTCTTCGAGCCTGTTCTGGATAAGGTTCTGGCCCTTGACGACGGCGCATCCGACGAAGCGGAAGCACCAGCAAGTGAGGCAAAAGAAGACAAAGAAGAAGCTCCTGCCGGTGACAAGCTGCTGATAGCTGTTCCTGTCGTGGGCGGTAAGCTCTCGGGACATTTCGGACACCCGGAAGTATTTGCTTTCATCACTGTCGATAAAGACGCCAAAAAGATCCTCGACAGAGACGACAGAGAACCTCCCGGACACGAGCCGGGCGTACTTCCCAAATGGATAGCCGCACAGGGCGCAAACGTTATTTTAGCTGGCGGCATGGGCGGTATGGCCGAAAATCTCTTGAAGGAAGCCGGTATCGAAGTAATGCTCGGCTGCCCGGAAGAAGATCCTGAGAAACTGGTCGGCGACTATCTTGCAGGAACTCTGACCACATCCAGCAACACCTGCGATCACTAAGAATTAAACAACCCCCCAAAAGGCCCGCAGCTTCAATGCTGCGGGCTTTTTTTATTCCTAATCCAAACCTTTAATTTTAGAGATATTGTGACAAGCAGTAGAATATTGTCATTCCCGCGCAGGCGGGAATCCAGAACAATACAACAGGATGGACACCCGCCTACGCGGGTGTGACGGGAATTTGCCCTTCGCTTTTTTGTGTTGAGTGGTTCCCATTTTCAGTAAGTTGTCGTTTTAAGGTAATGCTTGTGAAACCCCGCTCATGGTGAGTGATTTCGCGAAGCGAAATTGTATCGAACCATCTCTGTATACACCGCCTTTTCAGGCGGGACTCGGGATGATCGGAGTTGTTGGCGGCCTTCTGGAAAAGTGGATCACAGACAATGGCTTTCCGGTAAATTAAATTTTCGTGGAAATAGGGACCACTTAATTTTTTTTATTCCTAATCCAAACCTAAGACTTGAAAAATAAATTTCTGCCTGCTACACTTATTTTAAGTACGGAGTAACGATAAAAAAGTAGTTGACCTGCATCTCAAACAGAAGTTTGAACGTGGAGACGTGGATGAAAATCATGTTGAAGCAACCGGACAGGCAGGAACTTCTCAAGATATCGTCCTTTCTGGACATGTTAGTGTCGGACTCGAAGAACTCACGGGAACACAAAGAAAACCTGTGGCTCTACTTGGCCCGATACGCAAAGAAACCCCAAAAACATAATCTCTGGAAAAACTATTGCGAGTCTTTGCTGGAGCAGTGTGGCAGTGCCCGAGACTTGCGAATGGAGTTGAAGCGCCGCAAAAAAAAGATTGCCACGCGGCTTAAGGGGTTTGAATGCGACCATGCCAAGCAGTCGTATATAAACGAAATGCTCAACGTGGATATTCCGTTGGCCTTGCGATTGGGTATGAACGATGAGGCCTGCCGTATGCTGGATTCTCCCAGCTCGATTCTTTTGGGAGTAATACACAAAGCCTTAAAGATCAATGTCAATCGAGAACTGGAAGGGATGCTGGGGCAGACCGTTCGTGAATTAACCCTCAAAACCGAAGATGCTATAGAAGAACAGTTGGCCGGTCAGGGGATCACCTCGGTCAATGTCAGGTCTCGTGTAAAGGCTCCTTCCTCTATCCTGAGAAAGATACTGAGAGTCTGGGTTTCCGGCCCCGACCCGCGCCTTAAAGTCTACCCTCCACGGGGACGCAAGATAACCAATACGGTCGTCGATTGGATAGCGGCTTTGTCCAATGGCGAAACTCTTCCCGAA
>Ga0307929_1002200_pt1 | contig 13086 bp, 10 predicted proteins | sample AceLakmetage1330_FD_203160 | JGI IMG/M metagenome (GOLD analysis project Ga0307929, IMG submission 203160) | Saline water microbial communities from Ace Lake, Antarctica - #1330 | ecosystem: Environmental > Aquatic > Non-marine Saline and Alkaline > Saline | place: Antarctica: Ace Lake...
AAAAGCCGTTTTCAGCAAATTGAGCTTTTTGAAACACGCCACCATGGCCGAATGCTGGTGTTGGACGGTGTTATCCAGCTCACGGATTTTGATGAGTTTGCCTACCAGGAAATGTTGGCCCACACCCCTTTGTTTGCCCATCCCGCACCGGAGAAAGTATTGGTCATCGGAGGAGGAGACGGCGGCATTTTAAGGGAAATTGCCCGGCATGAACGGGTTCAGGCCATTGATATCTGCGAAATAGATGAAATGGTGATCCAGGTGTCAAGGCAATACCTTCCCGGGATGGGATGCGGGTTTGATGACCCCCGGGTAACCCTTCACATTGCTGACGGCAATGAATTCATAGGGCAGCATCCCGATGAATATGATGTGATAATTGTTGATTCTTCCGATCCCGTAGGCCCGGGAGAAATTTTGTTTGAAGGGCCTTTCTATGAAAACTGCCGGCGGGCCTTGAAAAAAAACGGCATTCTGGCCATCCAGGGGGAATCTTTTTTCCTCCACCCGGACCTGGTTCAGAAAATGGTGAAGTGTATTAAAGGATTGTTCAAGATCCATGCATATTCAACGTTTCTGGTCCCAACCTTTACCGGCGGACATATCGGTATCTGCCTGGGATCAAAGGGACCGGCGGTGAGAACCCCTGCCCGAAAAATCCCCGAAAAGATTCAGAAGAGATTGAAATATTACACTGCCCGGGTCCATGAAGCTTCGTTTGTACTGCCAAAATTTGCAGAAAAATTGATTGCGGAGGCGTAATTTTAAAATTCCGGCAACCGGAAAAGCCTGGATTAACGGACAACAATACGATAGGTTTTTTTAGGTGCTGGATACGACTCAAACGATAACAGGCAAATATAGAGAGGTTGTATGATTGATGAAAATACATTGAATAAAAGCAAAGACCGCTTCAACATAACAGATGACTCCCCTACAATGAAAGTGGTGTTGACGACAGGCAATGGTGGATACGAAAAACTTGAGTATCGGGATGTGCCCATACCCAAACCAACACAAGGAGAGGTTCTCGTTCAGGTATTGGCTGCAGGAGTCAACAATACAGAAATAAATACCCGCCTCGGCTGGTACTCTTCCTCGGTGAAAACCGGAACGGATTCTCTCGGAAGTGATGATGATGAGAGCAGCAGACAAAAAGCAGACGGAGGCTGGAACGAGGCGACACCGTTTCCATTCATCCAGGGTACCGACTGTTGTGGAAAAATTGTTGCCGTCGGCCCCGGAGTAAATGAAAGCACCATCGGCTCCAGGATATTGATTCGATCCTGCAGCCGCACACAAGGTTGGGATAATCTGAAAAATATATGGATAGCGTCGGATTTCGATGGCGCATTTGCCCAATTCGTCAAAATTGCGGCTGAAGAAGTCTTTCCTGTGAATTGCGATTGGACGGACGCTGAACTCGGCACAATTCCTTGTGCCTATGGCACGGCAGAAAACATGATCCATCGTGCCAAAATAACTGACACCGACCATGTGCTGGTAACCGGAGCATCCGGTGGGGTAGGCTCCGCTGTAGTGCAACTGGCAAAACGTCGGGGGGCAACGGTTACCGCTATTGCCGGAAAAGACAAGATGGAATCTGTACGGAAAATAGGGGCTGACAGGGTCATCCCGCGCGGCGATGATGTTGTTGAAGCTCTCGGGGAGAAATCGGTGAATGTGGTTATCGACAACGTAGCGGGACCGGCATTCGACGAGATGATGCGGGTACTGAAAACGGGTGGCCGCTATGCCTCTTCCGGTGCCATCGCCGGTCCGCTGGTCTCACTCGATATGCGGGTATTTTACCTCAAAGATTTGACGCTTATTGGATGCACCGCATGGGATGAACCGGTATTCCCCAATCTTATTTCTTATATCGAAAAAGGTGAAATCAAGCCTCTGCTGGCAAAGACCTTTCCTCTTGAAAAAATAGCCAAGGCACAGCAGGAGTTTATGACAAAGGCCCATGTTGGTAAATTTGTACTTATACCACCTCCTCTTAACAAGGAACAACAGGAACTTTTCGGCAGTTAAGGGGGGATATACTGCAAAAGTCAGAACACCATCAAGCAAAACCAGGCCACAGAATTACGGCTTTACAGATCAATGAAGTTCTCTTAAGCGAGGAAAAGTTGTGCACCCTGTTTTCGACCGCGTAAAATCCATAGAGCATGATAACCCTGAATTTACCACGGAAGACTGGTTCAACGCGCAGCCGTCGGCCACGATCCGGATCGCCTCAAAAACGGTTATACTTTCGCAACCCAGCTCGACACTACTCGTCTATCTTCTAGGAGTTCTGACAATTTTCGCAGGCCTCTATTTTTTTGTGATACGCGGCAATGAAATTTCACGATTGATGTGGGGTATATCACTCGTGCTCTGGGGAGTCGGGGCCATTCTTGCGGGAACAAGCCACCAGGCATTCGGCTATCAGATAAAATGCCAAGGAAAAAAGGCAGTTGCATGGACCAGTTGGTGGGAACTGATATATCTCATATTTCAGCAGGTAAGCCTTAACGTCATGCTTGTCGCCGTGGCATATTCCTGCACAAACGGGATATGGCTCAAAATTCTGACAATGTATGCCATAGCATCTTCTCTTGTTTATATTGTATTAATTTTCGTTGGGGGGCTGGTACCCATAAGATCGCTCATCACTTTTGAATTAATGGTCCTCATCTCCACTCCGATCGTGATGTTCTTCTTTGCCCTCAATGGATGGCGCTATATGATGTTCAAATCACCAATGGATCTTGCATTTCTGGGCACTTGGGTATTAATGCTTTTTTCCATGATTTTCTATTGGATATACAATCACCTTGGAATCGCCCGAAAGCTGTGGACCGGGAAAAACCGGATTTGGTTTTCCGAAAATGATGTGTTACACATTGTCCTTATTATTTGGGTGATTTACATTGCCATGGTATTGGCAAAGCACATAGAAGATTATTCTGTGCCGGGTCTCTCCGGGTAATTTAAATTCAGGGTTGCTGCTGGGTGATACAATGGATATTCCCGCCGCCCAGAAGAATTTCCCTTGTCGGCAATACCACGATCTTTTTATCCGGGAAAAGGGACTGGATCATGGCAACGGCATCTGCATCACGGGGGTCATCAAAAATCGGCATGACAATGCCTGTATTTGCCATATAAAAATTTACATAGGAGGCTGCCAATTTGCCCCCTTTCTCCCGGGGAACGGCCTGGCCGCTCTGTTCAACCCCGGCGCTTTCTTCTTCACTTATGTAAAGGGGGCTGGGCTGGTGGATTTTATGAACCACAAGCTTTCGGCCCCTGGCATCCTGGGCTTTGGAGAGTCTTTCCAGGGCATCACAGGATATTTCATACTGGGGGTCAGATTTGTCATCGGTCCAGGTAAGCAACACCACCCCTGGTTTTATAAAACAGCATAAATTATCCACATGGCCGTTTGTTTCATCCATATACACCCCTTTGCCGAGCCAGACGATGGTTTCAACCGAGAGATATTCCTTGAGCAGGTGTTCAATTTCCTTCTTTGACAGGGACGGGTTCCGATTGGGGTTCAGCAGGCATTCTTCCGTGGTGATCAGGGTGCCCTGGCCGTCGGTATGAATGGCGCCGCCTTCAAGGATGAAGGGCGCTTTATACCCACCAAGGCCCTGGTTCTCCAGGACCGATCCAGCCACCTGCTCATCCTTGTCCCAGGGAGAATAAAGACCGCCCTTAAGACCGCCCCAGGCATTAAATCCCCAGTCCACTCCCCGGAGTTCTCCTGTGGTGTTCGTTACAAAGGTGGGTCCCACATCCCGCATCCACGCATCATTGGAATCCATTTTAACCAGGGTGATGGGTGGAGGCAGGAGCTTGACAGCCGTCTCAAGTTGGCGTTGGGAAACCCCCATGGAGACGGGTTCAAATTCGGAGATGGCCCTGGCAACACTGGCAAAGGCCTTTTGGGCAGGTCCTGCGTCCAGGCGCCAAGTATCTGGTCGTTCCGGCCAGAGCATCCAGCACCGGCAATGGGTCTCAAATTCGCCGGGCATTCTAAAACCATCCTGGCGGGGTGTGCTTGTGAGAATCTGGGTCATGGGAGTGCTTTGAATTTTTGGGTTTGCGTTTTAGGTGACAGGCACCCCCTAAAAAGAGTGGGAGTGCCTGTCATCTTTATTTTTGCATAAAACAGGCCTAGTGGGATTTCACCCGTGTCCATGTCTGGTCAATGATGTAGTTGTCCTTTCCAAGGTCTTTCACAAAATGAAGGGTCTTGAAAATTTCAGGTGTCGGCCAGATTCCTGGATTTTTTAGATCTTCTTTGGTCAGAAACGGGATGGCGGCATCGTTGGGGGTTGCATATTGATTGTAATTAGAAAGAGAGGCCCCGACTTCCGGCTCAAGCACCCAGTTGATCCATTTGTGGGCCGCCTCAAGGTTGGGTGCCTTTGCAGGAATACACATGGAATCGATCCAGATTTCACTGCCCTCTTTTGGAACGATGAATCCGTATTTTTCAGGTTCCTTGGAAACGGTCTGGATGGCATCCCCGTTGTAGACGATGGCGGCATCTGCAATGCCGGAGATCACATCATTTTTTCCACCCACACCACCCTTGAATCCCATGCAGTTTTTTCTCTTTTTGGTCTGGATCAACAGATCAGATGCTTCTTTTAGTTCTTTTGGGATACTGGAATTAAAATCATATCCCAGGTACACAAGGGCAATGCCCAGCATTTCCCTGACACTGTCAATCAGGTAGAATGAGCCTGGGTTTTTGGCGGGATCGAATAGGATCGCCCATGAGGCCACGTCACTCTCTGTTAGTTTGTCTCGGTTGTACATCAGCCCGACGGTTCCCCATTGCCAGCCAACAGAATATTTGTTACCCGGGTCAAAGGAAACTTCAGTGAATCTTTGTCCGACATTTTTCATGTTGGGTATTTTGGCGCGATCCAGGGGGGTCAGAAGGTTCAGGTTAATCAGGCTGGGCATGATATAATCGGAAGGAATGATGATATCATACTGGCCCAGGCCGCCTGCCTGGAGTTTTGCCATCATCTCTTCATTGGATTCGTACATGTCCAAATGGACCTTTATACCGGTTGCCGCTTCAAACGCCTGGGGCATGGTTTCTTCATCCATGTATTCAGACCATGTGAAGATTTTCAATACGCCCCCGTCACTCCAGGCGGACCCGGACAGAAGGACCAGAAATGCCAGCACCAGTAACATCATTTTTTTCATCGGCTTTCTCCTTGGGTTTAAATGATTGTTGGTTAGTATCCTATTTTATATTCACTCGTCTGGTAAACCGCTCCATACAGATGACCAGAACAATGGTGATCAGCAGAACAATGGTTGACAATGCATGTATCTGGGGTGTTACGACTCGTCGCACCGCTGCATAAATATACAGGGGCAGGGTGACGGAATCCGGGCCTGCCGTAAAAAAACTGATGACAAAATCATCCAGGGACAGGGTAAATGCCAGCATGGCACCGGCCACAATCCCGGGCATGAGCAGGGGAAGGGTCACCTTGAGCAGCAGATAAGTGGTATCGGCATAAAGATCCCTGGCCGCCTCTTCAATCTCCTTGCCGATACTGACCAGGCGGCTGCGCACCACCAATGCCACAAAGGCGGTCTGAAAGGTGATATGGGCAATGATCATGTTCAGAAGGCCTGGTTCAAAAACAGATGACAGGGATCGAAGGAAGCCAAATGCCACCACCATGGCTGCCGCAAAGATAATATCCGGTATGATCACAGGCAGGTGAAGGGTGAGATCCAGCGAGGTGTTCATTCGTCGGGGCCAGGGGAACCGGTCCATGCCAATGGCAAGGATGGTCCCCAGAAGGGTGGATACAAGGGTAGATACCACTGCCAGCACCAGGGTGTTCCAGGCGGCATGGAGGATGAGTTCATTTTGAAATAATTTTATATACCAGTCCAGGGTGAACCCCTTCCATGCCAATCCGTATTTGGTGTTGTTCACTGAGAAAAATGCAACCGCTACCAGGGGAAGGTATAAAAAGGCCATGGTGGAAATGGCCGTTATACTGACAAACAGATTTATTTTTCTCATAGTAAATCAATATCCTTGTTTTTTCTCTTGTACAGGTAAAGACTGAACATTGTAAAGACCATAAGTCCCATGCTGATGGCCGCCCCAAAGGCCCAGTCCCGGCTGGCACCAAACTGCTGTTGGATCAGGTTTCCCACCAGCATGTATTTGGCACCGCCCAGAAGATCGGGAACAACAAACATGCCCATGGCCGGCACCAGTGTCAGAATGACTCCCACGGACAGGCCCGGAAGAGTCTGGGGGAGGATGGCATGCATGAAAACCCGATAATTGGAGGCGTATAAATCCTGGGCCGCCTCCACAAGGGTCCAGTCCAGCCGCTCAATGCTGGAAAAAAGCGGCAGGGCCACAAAGGGGAGAAACATGGAAATCATCCCCAGATAAACGGCAAAGGCGGAAGGGTACAATGGCATCCCGGGGTCGATGAACTTAAAAAAGGCCGCAAGCTTGGCCAAAGGCATTTCCGGCGCCAGAATTAAAAACCAGGAATAGGTGCGGATGACCATGTTGGTCCAGAACGGAATAATGACAATGGTCAGCCAAAGGTATCGGGTTCGCTCGGATTTTCTGGCAATGTAAAAGCAAAGGGGATAGGACAGGATGACGGACAGAGCAGTGGTGACAACGGCTACCAGCAGAGAGCGCAGCAGGATATAAATATAATCCGGTGTCCATCCGAATATGCCGAATCCCAGGAGGCGTTTATAATTGTCCAGACCAAATTCCCAGACCAGTTCGCCATAGACGCCCCGGCTGGCAAAACTGACAACGATCAGGATCAGGCCGGGCAGCACCAGAAACAGAATCAGCCACATCATGCCCGGCGTCAGGAAAAAAAGACCGCGCTTGATGAGCTTTTTTCCGGTGATCAGCTCCCCGTACCAGATCATGAGTTTATTCATTGAGCACCGCCATCTCCTTGGGTGCCAGCTCCAGCCAGAGGGTATCCCCCATCTTCACCTGTTGGTAGGTACTGGTTCGAACCCGGAGGGGTCCGGGGCTAAGGCCGATATCCAGGTTGTTCCCCCGATAGATAATTTCGGTGACCTTGGCCTGGAGGCCATTTTTAGCCGGTTTGTTCGCAGAAATCCGGATCCATTCCGGTCGGATGGCAATCATCCCTCGTTCCCAGGACGGTGGTTTTTCCAGTTCAAAGTTGCCCAACTCTGTATGGAAGAGCCCCTCATGGTAGCTGCCTTCAATGATGTTGGCTGTTCCCAGAAATTCGGCAACAAATTTGTTTTTGGGGAAATCATAGACTTCCATGGGGGTTCCGAACTGAACGATCTTTCCTTCTTTCATCACGGCAATCCGGTCCGAGACCACCAGGGCTTCATCCTGGTCATGGGTGACCAGGATGAAGGTTTGTCCGAGTTTTTGCTGCAGCCGCCGCAGTTCCACCTGGACCTGGGCCCGAAGTTTCGCATCCAGAGCAGACATGGGTTCATCCAACAGCAGAATTTTGGGTTCATTGACAAGAGCCCGGGCCAATGCCACCCGCTGGTTCTGACCGCCCGAGAGCTGGTGGGGGAAACGCTGGGTCATTCCTCCCAGTTCCAGCATTTCCAATGTGGCCTTCACCCGTTTATCTACCTCTGGTCCCGGAACCTTCCGGGACCGGAGACCAAAGGCCACATTTTCAAAAATATTCAGGTGGGGAAATAGGGCATAGCTCTGGAAAACCGTATTGATCTGGCGTTTGATAGCAGGCAGGGCGGTGATATCTTCCCCTTCCAGAATGATTTGACCGGAATCCTGGAGTTCCAGTCCGGCGATCATGCGGAGCAGGGTTGTTTTCCCGCATCCGGAAGGACCCAGCAGGGTGAAAAATTCCCCGGAATGAATCTCCTGTGAAATATTTTCCACTGCTCGAACATTACCATAGGTTTTATTGATTCCCCGCAGTTGCAATCCCTTCATGTATGATATCATCTTCCTTTTATTTTAACGGTTGGTGCAGCAAAAAAAACCCTTTAGAATCCTTGTTTAAAGGCCTTGTCGTCTATGTCTCGCTTATATTCAGAATCCATCTCCATCATGTTGGAGGGGAATCCATAGGTGGGCAATCGTTCCATAAAGGGTTCCGCCGGGAAATTTTCCGGTCCCAGGACCCCTTTGCCCTTCCAGACTTCCCTGGCCAGCAGTTCCATCATGATGACGGGACCGACGGCTGTCTGGGCAACAACAGCCTGGCTGCCATATTTTTCCATACAGTCTTCATTGTCCACCAGCTGATAGATATAAACACTTCTTTCTTTTCCTTCTTTTAGTCCCTTTACCCAGAGCCCGGCTGAGAGCTGGCCTTTCATCCGGTCTCCCAATTTTGCGGGATCAGGAGAACAGACCGCCACCACTTCCCTGGGTGACACTTCAACCCCTTTCACATTTACCATGTCAGTACTTGTCAGACCCAGCGCTTCAAGTATTTTGAGCACCCGGCGCATATCCTTGTCCACCCCGAATTTAAAGGTCACCCGTTTGAGCCCCTTGTCTTCAAAATACCTCGGGAACATCAACACCTCTTCATGTTCAATGTTGATAACTTCCTGGTCACCCACCGGCTCGGGAAATCTGAATATTTCAGGTTCGGAAAAAGACTCGGTGACATACCAGCCCCGTTCTTTCTCCCAGACGATGGGGGGGTTCAGGCATTCTTCGATGGTGGTCCATATGGAAAATCCAAAGGCGATGTCAATGCCCTCAACTTCCATGTTGTCTGCATCCCGGACGTTCAGCTCATGGATCTCGTCAAAAAGATGATCCAGGGCATACCGGGCAAACACATTTACCATGCCGGGCTCTACTCCGGAGCCGCACAGGGCCAGATTATTTTTTTCAACCCAGCGGTCATGTTGGGCATACTGGGCATCGCCCAGTTTAACCCCAACGGTTCCATAGGGGTCTTCTTTGTCCCTGTAGGACATGCTCATGGCCATGTCCATATATCTGGCACCGGTTTCAAGGGCGGCCTCAAAAATAGGCATGTTAAAGATGGGATCACATGCATTCATGATGAAATCAACAGCATGTTTTTTGGCAAGGGCTATGATCTGGGCCTTTTCACTTGCATCAATTTCTTCCGCCGTCAGCCGGGCGTCACTGAATTCTTCAACCACCCGTTCCGCTCTTTTGACGTTATAATCACAGACAATCAACCGTTCCAGCCATTGGGCATCTGGATCGTTCTTTGTTGCAATTGATACAATGGCTTCACCCACACCACCTGCTCCCACCAGTAAAACTCTCATAAATCCTCCAAAAATTAATGTATATAAAATGGCCTGCCATGATCCAACGACATGAATATAAAAAATGCTGCCGTCATGGTGTTAATCTATGGCAGTCCCCCACTCAAAGCTGTGTTTTCCGTACTGCATGATCAAAGAAGTTTCAATCTTTATGATCCCGTCTATTTTATTCAATTTTTCAAAAATCAGGGCATTAAGGTCTTCAAAACAGGGCACAATAAAGTCGGCATCCACGTCTGTTCCCCCGGTGGAAAGCACAACATACCAGAGTTCTTTGATGGCCACCAACTCTTCCAGTATTCTGTCTTTTTGCTTTAAATCTATGTTGATCTTGAAGTTGCCGGCCACCTGGAATCCCAGGTCAAAGGGGTTGCTCATGGCGACAATCTGGATAATGTTTTCGTCCATAAGGCGTTTGAGCCGTGTCCGAACCGTTGACTCTGCAATGCCTATTTTTTTTGCAATGGCGGTATTTGAGATTCTGCCATCTTTTTGGAGCAATTGAATCATCTGGGAATCAACCGTATCAATTTTTGCTTCGTGCCGTTTCATTTATCCAATTCCCATTTTCTTTTGTTTTTGTTATCATAATACTTTAAATTCGCAATATATAAAACAATTATTTACACTTTAAGATTAAATTGTCAAATAATTTATTGACAAATAAGGGTTGGTATTCTATTTTTCTATCCAGGATTGATGTTTTTTCAACCATTTTCCAAACCATCTGAAGAGTAAAAACAATAAGGGAGAGTATTATGAAGGATTACAAAGAGTCGGTTTTAAAAGAATCTTCTCAAGTACTGGATTACATTTTAAAGGATGAATTGACAGAAGAAGATAAGGACCGGATCTCTGCGGATTCGATTGACAACTTTAACAATCATGTCAATCCCGGGTGGTTGAAATATAGAAAATCCGTCTCCACCGATGCAAATTTTGTTGAATGGACCGATTCCCAGGAAACATTTTCCGATACCCATGGCAATGAATTTATCGATTGTCTGGGGGGATTCGGTGTATACACTGCCGGTCATAGAAATCCTGAAGTTGTTGCCGCGGTTCAGGCTCAGCTGAGCCGATATGCCCTCCACAGCCAGGAGCTGGTGGATCCCCTGAGGGGATATCTGGCCAAACTTGTGGCCATGTGTACTCCGGGAGATCTGCAATATGCATTTTTCTGTAACGGGGGCGCTGAGGCTGTTGAAATGGCGTTGAAGCTGGCAAGGCTTGCGACGGGAAAACATTATTTTATTTCAATGGTGAACGGATTTCACGGAAAATCCATGGGCGCTGTTTCTGTAACGGGGAAGGGGATGTATAGAAAACCGTATCTGCCCATTATCCAGGGGGTTCAGCATGTGGCATTCGGAGACGCCAAGGCAGCTGAAGCTGCCATAAAAAATCTCATTGCCGTGGGAGAAACCGTGGCGGGTTTGATTGTGGAACCTATCCAGGGGGAAGCGGGTATTATTTTGCCACCGGACGGATATCTCAAGGAATTAAGAGAAATCTGTGATCGCTATGAAGTGGCCCTGATCTTTGATGAAATTCAGACGGGAATGGGAAGAACCGGCACCATGTGGGCCTGTGAAGAGTATGATGTGGTCCCGGATATTATGACCTTTGGCAAGGCATTTGGCGGCGGGGTGATGCCCATTACCGGCATTATTGCCAGACCCCATCTGTGGACCGAAGAGCTAAAAGAGAATCCTTGGATTCTGGGATCTCCCACATTTGGTGGTAATCCCCTGGCCTGTGCCGCGGCCATTGCCGCCATTAATTTTACCATCAAAGAGGATTTGCCGGCACAGATTAAGGAAAAGGGCGAGTATTTTATGGAAAAGCTTGCAAAACTTAAAGAAAAGTATTCTATTCTGGTGGATGTTCGGGGAAAAGGTTTTTTGATCGGGCTGGAATATAAAACACGGAAAATCGGATGGGCGGTTTCCAAGGGGCTTTTTAAACGGGGTATCATGACCGGCGGCACCTTGAACAATGCCAGGGTAAACCGGATTGAACCTCCCGGTATCCTTGCCTACGAAACCATTGATATCGTTATCCAGCGATTGGATGAAACCCTGGCCGAAGTATCAGCGGAATTCAATGCATAAAGAATAGTTAAAATAGGACTATTTGCCGGTCCGCCAGATAACTATCGAGAAGCAACCATGAACAAGAAAGGAGGGGGGTATGAAAATCATAAGGGTCAATATGGTTAATACAGAAATAACCACTGAAGAGGTGACACCTGCCTTTACCGGGATGGGGGGGCGGGGGCTTACCTCGTTTATGATCCACCAGGAAGTTCCGGCAACCTGTGATCCTTTGGGGGCGGAAAACAAGCTTATTTTTGCTCCGGGATATTTAAGCGGGTCTTCCCTGGTGAATTCTTCGCGGTTTTCCATCGGGGCCAAAAGTCCTCTGACAGGCGGTATCAAGGAGAGCAACGTTGGCGGGAGCATTGCCACGGATTTGGCACGCACCGGCATATCCGCCGTTATCGTTGAAGGGCAGCCGGAAAAGGGACAGACCTATATCCTGAAGATCGACAAGCAGGGAGAGGCTGTCCTGTTGGATGCCCGAGATTTCCGGGGGAAGCGAACCTATGACCTGGTGGCCGCTCTTAAAGAGATCCATGGGGAGGATTGCAGTATTTCCTGTATCGGCCCGGCGGGTGAGATGCAGTTATCTGCCGCCTCCATCCAGTCCACGGACCGGGACGGCAGGCCCTGCCGAGCCGCAGGAAGAGGGGGCCTGGGGGCTGTCATGGGATCCAAGGGGCTCAAAGCCCTTGTCGTGGAAAAAAAGGCTGTGAATGCCGAGCCCATTAAAGATGCGGCAGCCTTTAAATCCAGCGCCAAAATTTTTGCCAAGGCAATCCTGGCAGATGAATTTTCAGCAGAAATATTGCCGGCCCTGGGCTCGGCTGTTCTGGTGGAACCCATCAATGCCGCCGGTGCCTTTCCCACCCGAAATGCCAGACAGGGCCAGTTTGAAGATGCCGATAAGATCAGCGGGGAAACCATGGCCAAGATCATAAAAAGCCGGGGCGGAATCCCCAATCACAAGGGGTGTTCCCAGTGCATTATCAATTGTTCCAATGAATATGTGGATGAGCAGGGAAAATATGTCACCTCCTCCCTGGAATACGAAACCATCTGGTCCATGGGCGGAATGATCGGCAACAATGATCTGGATGCCATTGCCCGACTTGATTTTCTCTGTGATGATATTGGACTGGATACCATGAGTACGGGTGTGGCCATTGCCGTTGCCATGGATGCCGGATACAAAAGCTTTGGCGATTCAGCTGCTGCCATTGAAATGGTTGAGGAGGTGGCGATTGGCAGTGACTTTGGAAAGATAATCGGCCATGGTCCGGTCAGTGTGGGCAAGCATTTTAAAAATGATCGGGTGCCGGTGATCAAGGGGCAGAGTATCGCCGCCTATGATCCCCGGACAATCCATGGCATGGCGGTCACTTATGCCACCAGCCCCATGGGGGGAGATCATACCGCAGGATGGGTGGTGGAATCCAACCTTGAATCATTCGGCGGTACCCTGGATCCGTTTTCTGCCGTTGGCCAGGTGGAAACATCACGGAACGCCCAGCTCCATATGGCCGTGGTGGATACAATGGGAATCTGTGATTTCGCCCAGACCGGATTCGGTGCCCCGGACGGACTTGAAAATGTATGCAGAATGGTGGCGGCCAAATCCGGTAATCCCTTTTCCTCGGAAGACTGGAAAACACTTGGGAAAACC
>Ga0307929_1002205_pt1 | contig 13063 bp, 7 predicted proteins | sample AceLakmetage1330_FD_203160 | JGI IMG/M metagenome (GOLD analysis project Ga0307929, IMG submission 203160) | Saline water microbial communities from Ace Lake, Antarctica - #1330 | ecosystem: Environmental > Aquatic > Non-marine Saline and Alkaline > Saline | place: Antarctica: Ace Lake...
TAAAAAAACTTTCATCCAATGATAAGTCACTTATGATTTGTAATTTTGTAGCGACAGATTGCCAAAAGTTTGGTAATTAAACTCAGCACAAATGAAATTATTTTTAAGTATATTCTTTTTATTTCTAAGCCTTTTCACCTCAGCAGAAACTGATGAAACGGATAGCTTGAAAATAATTCTTCAAACAAGTCCATCATTAACAGATGAGGCAAAGTTTGAACTGCTCATGGATATCTCCCGTGTTTATGTTAGTACATCCCTCGATTCATCATTAAAATATGGGCACAAAGCTTTAGCTTTAGCCGAAAAGATTAATAACAAGTACCACATCGCCAATGCTGCAAAGTGGCTTGGAACAGTTTATTACTGGCATAGTAATCCTGCCGAAGCACTCGATTATCTTCAACAAGCATTGCGTATCAACAAGGAAATAAACAATGTTGAAGCTTTACCAGCTTGTTACAACAACCTTGGTTTGGTGTATAATTACCTGGGGCAATATGTGAATGCTTTGGAGAGTCATTTGGAACAACTTAAATACAATGAATCCCTGGGAAACCAAAGAGGGATTGTCTCGACAAAGCTGAATATTGGTAATGTGTACAATAACATGGGCGAAAACCAGGAAGCACTGAAATCTTACCAGGAATCGAAGGATATTGCAGAGCAATTGGGCGATGCCAATGCAATTGGAAAATCATTGCTCAATATGGGTGTAGCAAATATGTCGCTCAAAAATTACGACCAGGCTTTGGAGAACTTAATGCAGGCCCTTGAAATTAGGCTGGGGACCAACAATATGGGAGATGTTGCCAAAATTTATTCGAACCTTGGCCTGGTTTACCAAAAGGAAAAAAAGTATGAGATGGCGGAGGACTATTTCAAACTCAGCCTCAAGTTGCACGAAGAGAATGAATACAACAGGGGGATAGTTGCATCGTTGATAAACCTTGGCTCTGTATGTCTTGATATTAAAGAATATGATAAAAGCTGGGGCTTTTTACAAAGGGCCCTTTTACTGGCAATGGAAATTGACATGAAAACCTCAATTGAGAAAGCTTATGGTTACCTGTCGAAGTGGTACGAATCGCAGGGACAATATAAAACAGCACTTGAATATACTAAACTACAGGCTGCTTTAAGCGATAGTTTAGTGACCAAGGAAAAACTTTTTCGTATTGCGAGTTTAAGAATTGCGAATTATGTTGATAAAAAAGACAAAGAAATCCTGGAACAAAGTATTTCGATACAGCAATACAAAAGCAGGCAGCTTTATTTTTTATTGGTAATTCTTTCAATTCTTGGCCTGGCATTTATTTTCTATTACAGGTACCGTTTGAATAAACGGTTGAACCGTGTGTTGGAAGTTAAAATTGCTGAAGCACTTAAACTGCAGAAAGAACAACAACAGATCATTGTGCACCAAGCCAGCCTTACTTCACTTGGCGAACTGGCCGCAGGTATTGCCCACGAGATCAAACAGCCCCTGCAAAATATTTCACTATCCAACGAAAGCCTGGATATGGAGTTCAGGGAAGATGAACCTGATAAGGGATATATAAAGAAAACGATTAAGGAAATCTATGAGGACATCAAGCGCATTAAATTTATTATTAACGAAATCAGTAATTTCTCGCGCGGTCAGTTGGAAGAAATGCGTGAACCCTTTAGCGTGAATACCAGAATTGAAAATGCCTTTTCCCTGGCCCGGACAAAATTCTCGAACCGCAGGATTGATGTAAAATTTGAATTAGATGAACATCTCCCCGACATCGAAGGCAATCCCTATAAATTTGAGCAAGTGATAGTAAACTTCTTTAATAACGCAAAAGATGCGATTGAAGAAAGGGCCGAAAAATCGGATGGGGAATTTAATAAATGGATGCTTGTAAAAAGTTTTTCGGATGGAAAAACAATTGTTGTTGAAGTGATTGACAACGGTGTTGGAATTTCTGAAGAAAATAAAACCAATATTTTCCTTCCGTTTTTCACGACCAAAGATTTAGGCAAAGGCACAGGGTTGGGTCTTTCAATTTCACTGGGTATCATCAAAGAAATGGGCGGGTTTATCGAACTGGAATCGCAGCCGATGAAACAAACTACCATGCGGGTGAAACTTCCTGTGGGCAGTATATAGGGAGCAAAAGGATTCCTAACCACCTTTTGATTTTGGAAATTAGGGAGGAAGAGACAAGGCATGCCTTGTCTCAACAAAAACAAAATCCTTACATATTTGATAGTTAAACATTAAACCCTTTACAAACCAGTATATTAACATATGAAAATTATAGACCTATTAAAAAATACAGATAAACCACTTTTTTCATTCGAATTACTGCCTCCATTGAAGGGTGGTAACATCGAATCGATTTACCAATTGATCGACCCATTGATCGAGTTCAACCCCATCAATGTAAACATTACTTACCACCAGCAGGAGGTGGTTTACAAAAAACTTTCGGGAGGCTTGTTACAGAAAAAAACCATGCGTAAGCGGCCCGGCACTGTGGCCATATCTGCGGCCATCAAGTACCGTTATCCGCAATTGGAAGTGGTGCCCCACTTGATTTGTGGTGGTTTTACAAATTCAGAAACCGAATATGCGCTTATTGACCTGCACTTCCTCGGCATAAAAAACCTGCTTATACTGCGTGGCGACCCACCCAAATCTCAAAGACTTTTCAGGCCTGAGCCCGAAGGGCACGAATATGCCATCGACCTCGTAAAACAAATTGTAAGCCTGAACGAAGGAATTTACCAGGATGAGGAGCTGAAAAATAAAGCGTCAACTGATTTCTCTGTGGGCGTGGCCGGCTATCCCGAAAAACATTTTGAAGCTGCCAACATGGATGCTGACCTTAAGTTTTTGAAAGAAAAGGTTGATGCCGGTGCCGATTACATCGTTACCCAAATGTTTTTCGACAACCAAAAATATTTCACTTTTGTTGACCGCTGCAGGGCTGCCGGCATTACAGTGCCTATTGTTCCCGGCCTAAAGCCTATCGCTTCAATGAACGATTTAAAACTTTTACCGCTGGTATTTCATATCGATATTCCCGAAAACCTGGCCGCCGGGTTGCGAAAGTGCAAAACCAATGAAGATGCTATTCAATTGGGCATCGAGTGGACGGTTCAACAATCGCAGGAATTAAAAGAATATGGTGTTCCGGCACTGCATTATTTTACCATCGGCCATACCGAAAATATCAAGGATATTGCGAAGGAGGTTTTTTAGGGGAATGGAGGACTGGAGTGATGGAGTGATGGAGTATTGGAATGATGGGGATCGAATGTTGAGCGCATGTCTGCCGATAGGTAGGAAGCGAAATCCCGCCTTTGCGGAGATTGAATGAGAGAATATTGAGCCAAGTAGCCAGCCCTGATTCTTAGGGGAAATCCCGCCAATAATTTATAATATTTCGTTGTGATTGTCATTTAGTTAATGATAAATTTAATTGAATAGTTGCGGCCATGGTTTATAATAAACAACCGTAACAGGTATATACCTGTACCAAAATCATTTTTTTGTATGGTAATCTCATCGGGTTTGATCCCTGTGGCATATTTTAAAACCCTGCCGTTAACATCGATAATTTGATAATCGTACAAAGTATTATCATGTAATGGACATGATAGGTAAGACTCAAAAACTACCGGGTTAGGCACTATTGCAAACCTGCTTTCGCAATTTTGTTCCTCAATTCCTACATTTGAGCCTATACAGCCATCGAAATATGGGTTTTCAAACCACTCATATATCTGTTCATCTTTGTAAAAAAAACAAGTTAAATCATGGGCAGATTCAAAAGTATATGCGCAACCCCAATAGGGCTCAAGTAGTGGAAATCCCAAACTACCAATGCCTTGCACCCATGTTTGTACACAATTATAAATGAATGGAACCAAAATTGTCAGGGTTTTATGGCGGATGCCATTTTGAAGTACTAATGATGATGTGTCCATGCAGATATAATCTTCCCCATTGCTAACCATGGTATCACCGGGCAATAAGCTAAAGTCATAAGCTAATCGTTCATGGGTTTCCGGCCGCTCAAAAAAGTAAACCCGGCTACTGTCCTCCACAACCCTGTATGCACCAGAATATACTAGTTTGTTCCTTGTGTCTGAGGCTGAATGACTATAAAATTTGGAATATTCCATTCCGTTTATTATAGTATCTCCATTAGAAATATACACATATGTTACATAGTAAATGTATGGCGGGTGTGGCCAGGGGTATGAATAAACCGAATACCAAACTGCATTATCCTGTGGAAAAGGAAAATACTCTTGTGCTTGTACAGTGTTTTTCAAAAAAGGCAATAAAAGGAAAATGAACAATGTGAAATTTTTTAGGTGTTTCATTATTGTATGATTTAATGTTGAATAAATATTTTTTTGTGGAAACAATTAAGCTTCCCACTTTTAATTGAAAGGATGTAAAATCCGTTTGGTAAACCGGAAACATCTATTTTATATTCACCATTGGCATTATTAAACTTTAGCTGATGAAAGATAATGCCATGTAGGCTATAAAATTTGAAGGTCATTTCGACGGGTGGTTGACCAGCGATTGTAACAAGCAAGTAATCACTACATGGGTTGGGTGAAATCGAAATCCCCTGTTTATTGGTGTATTCATCAATGTTTACTGTAAAATCACAAAGAGGATAAGGTAAGGTATCCCCAAAAATATGCTCTCCATTAACTCTTAAACAATAAAGCATTGATTGATGAAATGGATCGTAGAAATACAAATTTGGAAATGCTGTTCTTTGAGTTCCGATTCCCTCAACAACGTAAGGATCTAATCCACTATTAATTACAGATGAATAAAAATAGTTCTTTCTATATTTTCCTGTATTTAATAAGGTTGAATCGAATCCTGGATCAATTACCTTAAAAATACTATCCCCTGTGTTGGCATAATCAAATGCGGGCAGGTAAACGGTATCCCCAACCACTACATCGAAATCATAGCCAAGTTTCTCCCTGGTAATACCTGATGAAATAGATTTTTTTATTCTCAACATCCTGTCGCATTAGGTTGTGTAATTTCCACAGAGTATCCTGGTTATTGGGAATGTCGTTTAACTGGTAAACTTTTTTGTATGCCTTATGGTTCAATGTTGTATCGCCCTTTATCGTGTAAATGTAGGTTTCGTAATCCCAAATTTGCCAGTCGAATTCAGCCACCGTCCAATAGGCATTTTCCTCGGGGAATGGATGATATTGTTGTGCATGAATTGATATTGATACAATAAGCACATTTAAGGTTAGTAGTGCACGTATAGCATTTTTCATCATGTAGGTATTTGATGGGTTTAGATGTTATTTCAGGGTTTTCGGCTTCCGACCCAAAACCATTCCTTATCCAAATTTGGTAAAGGTGAAGCTAACAGGCATTTTGCCCATTGCCAGCATTTGTTTCGGAAGTGGGGTTTTGGTTAAACCACTCCCCGATCCGGAATCCTACTCAGCACCTTTTTATACAAATGTGAAAGTTTTGCTGTACCTTCAAATGCCGGCCTGTTTATTTTTTATTTACTTTTGCTGCTGTACCTCCTTTGTTATGATTAATAAATATGTCAGTGGTGTGTCTATTTAGTTTTCAGCTTTGGGGGTACTTTTTTTGTGCCCAAACTGAAAGTATTGCCATCGGAAAAATTATTGGAAAGTATTTTTTGTTCCATGATTTTCAGGTTTAAGGGTTCCGAAAATTTTAAAGCAAATATATAACAAATAATTTGGATATTACAAAAAAAAACATTAAAAGGGGGGGGGCTATTTTATAGGGCGTTTAAATAGTAAATAATTTTTATGATCGGCAGCCAGGGCGTGGTTAGGGTAAACGATTGAAAAGAGGAACGCGAGAATGATAGAATGATTGAATGTGAGAATGATTGAATATCCAATAAACTACCAACCAGCCTTCGCTGTGGCAAACTTCCAACTTTATAAGCAAAGTATAAGGTCGGGGTTTTATACCTTTGTCCCGCTGCCGAATAAAAACTGGTGTCTTATTGCCGATTGCCAAAATTCCAATTTCCGCTTACTGATTACCAAATACCTATCACTGATATCCCCTCCCCATCCGGCACTATTATTGCTTAATTTCGCCTCACACAAAAACACCTCATCATGAAAAAACTTAGTTTTATTTCAGCACTATTGTTGGCATCAGCATTAACATTTTCCTTCCTTCAACTCAGCGCACAAGAAACGGTTAGCGAAGAATTGCGCATTAAAGAATGGATTGACGGACAAACGATCACAGTTTTTGAACATCAGATTACACGTATATTTGGCGAAACCTACGACAAAAACGCCATCCGAAATTACCACATTCCAATCACAAATATTGGATATAAAGATTTAGGCCAGCTTAAAGACGAAACCCAGCTGACTGCCAAATCTCAGGAATGGCCTACGGAGCAGCTTGATGAGGCATTACAATATCTTGAAACTAACGCCAAAGGGGGACGCCTCTTTGTTTACATCGAACGAAAGGAAAATAACAGGGCGAAGGCTATCTCTTTTTTTGTAATACTGAGAGACAGTGCTGACGAAGAATTTTTTAGGAGCAACGTAGGTGACCGTGTGCCTGAGTTTGGCGATTTTGGTTTTTGGTCGAATTACTTTGAAGTAGATATTCCTGATGAAATTAAGTATCCTTTTTTTGTTTACGTAAACGACCGTAAGAGTAGCAATTTATCAGATTTTAAATTTGAGCTACAATACTGAATCCACTACGTGGAACTCGCCTCGCTGCGAAGCGGGTTCGCCGTAGGCGATTGAGTATTGTAGCAAACCAATTGTATGCAATCTGGTATTCCCCGTAGGGGATGAACAATTTGATTAAGCGTTTTAATAGTCGGATTAATTACCGGTATTTAGAAAAGTAATTTGATAAAAAAGATTACGAACCAGATTTTTATTTGCATATACATTTAAAGCAAAAATAGAACCTGGTCTTACTCCAGAATCAATTTCTCGTATTTCACTATATCACCGCCCGCAATCTTAACAACATAAATACCCTTCGGTAAATCACTCAGGTTGATGGCAATATTTCCTATAAATTTGGAACTGAATACTGACTTTCCATCCAAGCTAAAAATATCAGCCTGGTGATGCTTGCTATTGTTGGCAAATACAATTTCAAATTCACCGGTACTCGGATTAGGGAAAATCATTGTACGGTTCTCTGCTAGGCCTTCAATATTTGTGGCATCGAAAAGCAACTCACCAATCACCGATAAACCATTGTCGGCAAATTGACCATTCCCATTTGCAAGTGTTTGATCAAAGGATACCCACAGCTTATATTCCTTTTTGCTTGATGGGCGATATAGCTTGAATGATATAAGATCATCCTGCATAAAACCATCAGTTTCCGGAGTAGTAACATCGTCACCAAAAATAGCAATGGCCTGGTTTTTATCAAGATTTGTAATTTCGCATAAACCGGCACAGTAGCCATCTTTGGTAAAAGCGCCTATAAAATCGCCCTCTTTAACATCGCTTAAGGCTTTTGCATGAATAGCAATATTGTGGGTTGACGGTGTTAAAGCCGGATTATTCCATGGAGTGCTATTCGCAATCTTCGGTGCATTTAAATTTTGGCTTTTAAGCATTGGGGAACAATCCGGAAAAGTAATCTGCGCATTTTGCGAAACGGCAATCATATATGATTTACCGGGCAAGAGTGTCTGAAGTGTGCTAATACCCCATTCAGGCCAATAAATATTGTTGCCTGCAATTTCCTTAACAACAATAATCCTATCCGATACCGGGGCTAATAATTCAGTAAGTTGCACATTGCATTGGGAAATTGTTGGGATCAGGTTCCAGGTAGTTGAAAGACTCAGTTGGGTATCGGTTTCCGGGCATCCCATAACTGGAAGCACAACATCTGAGTTAACCCTGATCTTATACCCATAATAACTTTTCCACAAACCAATAGTGTTGATATTTTGTCCGGGATAATACATTTTTGTAAGGGTTTGCATGATGACTAACTCATCGAGTATGGGTTCCATGGTATGCGTAACCAATTGGGATTCTGGGGTTAAATAACTCGAAAACCCACTCCAACCTTCCGGGATTTCAATGAAATGTTCGTTGTAAATAATCAATTCATCCACGATAGACAAACCAGTTAAATACCACTTATTGTTACAAGATAAAAATCCACCACATTGAAAATCCGGGATGGCAGTGTATTCCTTTTGATCCGCAGTCCAACGATAAACTTTCCAATTAAAAGTTTCACCATAAGCAAAGCCATCCTTTTCTGGAGTAGTTCCGTCATCCCCCTGTGCAATCACAGCTGTGCTAGCTGTACCAGACCACATGCCGGCACCTCCGCACTTCAACTCACCATAATCATCGGTATAAAAAACCCCTATATAATCGCCCTGCTGCAAAGGGACGCCACATAAATTGGGATTTGCTGAAGAAATAACAGAAATGATGTGAACATCGCCTGTATTTTCATATTCCCAACCAGGTGGCAAGCCAAAATAGTTGGGGGTACCAACAAAATCCTGGTCAATGTGATTATAATTAATAGTTTGATAGTTGCGCGATACGGGATTAAAATTATATCCTTCCAAATAAGGGGTCAGGGTATCAGTGGTACATGGGACAAACTCAATGGAATATTCACCCGCTTCATTTGTGGTTATTATTGTTCCATTACCGAGGTCAATCTCTTCGTTACTTATGGGCCCACCTGTATCATAGTCAGTGAATTTGCCCGATACGGTAAACATTTGAGCAGGGGTACCAGTATAGTCCTGGTCGAAATAATCTTTTTTTACATTGGTGTAAAATATTTCAGAAGGTGCAAAAGTGTAATTTCCGTTGCAATATATTGGTGTGGCAACACCTGTCCAGCCACGGGGTACATTAACTGAATACAGGCCATAGGCATTTGTAACAACAGGATCGATACCACCGGAAAAGGTTATGGTAACGCCTTCAAACCATTCGCCTGTCCCCTCTTTATAAACATGCCCCGTTAATGAATAGTAAATATCCTGCGGTTCAGCAGGATTGTTCAAATCAACTATCATTTCGGTATCCGGATTGGCTTTCCCAAGAGACTGTAGTGCTTTGGCATCTATGGCCCCAGTCATAAATATGGCAAAAAATACAAGGAGGGATGATACGGCTATTGATTTCATAATATGGTTTTAATTGGTGAAAGATACTGACTATGCTACAAAAATAGTTAAGTTTATTTAATGTATCAATGATTTTTTAACTTCGGGATCAAACCCCAAAAATAATACTATCCTGATTAGCACTGAATTAAGCTTTTTGCTAAAAGATATGACAATAAGAAAATCTGATTTTGAAGCTTCCGGGTTAAATTGTTTCAATCAAAGCTTTTAAAGGTTTGCCCGACCCTTTAAGCCTTAATTCCTTGCCTTCACAACTAAGAACACAATAACTGCTTTTTTTGTTCACTTTGGTCAAAAACTTCACATTGATAATTAATTGCCGGCTTATCCTAAAAAATTGATTTTTCGGAAGGTTTTTTTCAATGAGGCCCAATTGCATGGTGACCAATTCCTGTTTACATGCAGCTTGGTATATGTATGAATAATTGCCATTCGATTGAATGTACACTATATTATCAAAGTGCACGAGGACAACACCACTGAGGTTTTTGAACTTGAGTATTTTACCAGGATCAACCCTATCTATTATATTCTGGTAGCTTGCTTTCATGTTTTCCCGGACAGTACATATTTTATACCGCCTGATGGTTTCGCGTATATCATCAACACCAATAGGTTTTAAAAGGTAATCGAAAGCTGCTGCTTTAATAGCCTGGATAGAATACCCTGCAAACCCTGTTGTGAAAACGATACTCGGGGAAATTGGAAATTCTATTAATTCCCTTAAAAAGTCAAAACCATTTTTTACGGGCATCTCAATGTCCAAAAAAATCATCTCCACTTCAAGCCCGTTTGCCAGAAAATCCAGTGCATCGTCCGCATTATAAAAGGAATTAAGGTTGTTGATTTCCGGAATATTTGATAATACACTTTCAAGCAACTCCAATGCACTCGGTTCATCATCAACAATGATTGTATTAATCTTTTTGTGAAGTGTCATGGGATCATTTTTTGCTAAAAGGCAAAGTTATTAAAATTCTTTTATACAACCACCAAAGCAGTTCAATTAAATAAACTTAGGCTTTATACAGTTGCTCATATTTTTTTGGGTGGCGTCCCCTAACATCATAACTTTACAAAACAATCAAAGCTAAAATAGCGAGTGAAACGTGCGGTAGAGATTGTGAAAGAAATTGGATACGATTGTTTAACCCTAAAAAGAAACTTGCCTATGGGAAAAGAGCTTTAGTAAGAAATTCAATTATTATTTAACTAAAATTTTATGTTATGAAATTTAGAAATCTATTTATTTTTATGATTGCCCTGCTGATTGCAGGAGTATCAAACGGACAAACTATTCACAATCCCAATATCCAAAGCAAGATTACCAAGGAAAAAATTATTGAGTTAGGAAATTCCGCCTATTCGAACAAGGATGTAATAACCCTCGATTTTGAGGGCTTAGGCAATCAAGACGAGATTTTAAATTACTATAATGCTGGCGTAAGTGGGCAAGGTTATTCTGGTAATGATTATGGGATATATTTTGGAGGAAATACTTTGTCTATAATTGATGAAGACGCTGGAGGTACAGGGAACTTTGCTAATGAGATTTCACCAAGTACCGTTATGTTTTTTCTTGCCGGATCTGCTGTAATGAATGTATCTTCTGGTTTTGTAAATGGCTTTTCATTTTATTATGCTTCTGATTACACAGGTACTATTTATGTTTATGATGATGTAAATGCAACAGGGAATCTATTGGCCTCAATTAGTTTTCCTGCGATTCCTCAAGGTGTAACTGGAGGAGATCCAAACGGTTATTACGATAACTGGCAACCTTTTGGGATTGCTTTCGAAGGAACAGCCAAGTCAATTGATTTTACGGGGGTACAAAATCATTGTGCATTTGATAATGTAACATTTGGAAGTGTAAATCCTCCCGAAAATGTTCCTCCTGTAGTACAAGGGTTCCCTTCGATACAACCAATTGAACTATTGATTGGGGAAACTTACAATTTGACATTTACATTCCATTCACCTGAAACAAATCAGACAACAACAGCTGTTGTAGATGATTTTGGCTTATCTAATTTTGATTACACAGTTACACCTGGAAATATTTGTACAGTTAGTTTAAGTTTATTGGCAACATTAGATAATGCAGGAACCCATACTGTTGAATTTACAGCAACCGATGATGGCAGTCCTTCACTATCAACCACAAAGTATTTAACATTTGATGTTGTTGATCCATCCCCCGCTATCATAAACCATCCACAAAGCCTAAATGTCCAGGAGGGCCAGCCTGCATCCTTTGTTGTTCAGGCATCAGGAGCAAATCCTTTGTCCTATCAATGGAGAAAAGATGGTGGAACAATACCAGGAGCGAACTCCAACTCGTATACAATTACAAGTGTTACCGAAGATGACGCTGGTGTATACACCTGTACAGTTTCTAATTCTTTTGGAGAGGTGACCAGCAACGGTGCAGTATTAACGATTAGCACGGGAAATGTTGAATCAATGGAATGGGGAAGTTTGGTTATCTATGGAAATTCTTTCCAGAATATAGATGGTACACATTGGAGAGCCAGTGGTTTAGTTAGCATTAACGAGTTACTGCAATTTGATGGCAACCTCGATTTTGATGTCGATCCATTTAATTTGAAGGCTTGGGGTGATTGTAAAATTTTTATGACTGGTATCCCATATCTTTCAACGGTTGATTTGTATGATGGCTATTTTGAATTCACACTTGAGGGATATTTATTAAATGGCTTATTGGATAAGGCCAATAATTTGTTAGAAGTAGCCGGACTTAATGCGAGAATTGACAATATTGAAATTATCCCAAGTAAAATTGATGGTGTAAGGATCGAGGGTAGTTTGGTTTTGCCGAAAATATTTAACCAGAATGACGTTAATGTTGAGGTAGAGGTAACTCAACTTAAAATAACTAAAAGTCAGGGAGTTCAGTTTGAAGGAAGTATACTTGTCGAGGATGTAGAAGTAAAAGAAGTTTTTGGTATAGAGAAACTCCTCCTTGAATTTAATACAATTGATAATAATTTCCACGGCGAAATTGAAGGATTATCAGCCAAAGTGTTTACTATGGGTGCTGAAGTAGATGTTATAAACGGAAAATTAGATGCCTTGGGAGCCAATTTAGAACCGGGGGCACCCAAATTTCCTTTGGGAACAACTGGTTTCAGAATATCTAAGATTCAAGCAGGAGTATCTGGACTAGCATATTCACCGCTTGTGATGTCTGCCGGAATAGACTTAAAGCCCGTCGCAGCACTGGGTGATTTTGATCTGGTCGCACTAACTGATTTAAATGTTTCTATTACCTGGGGTGAATCATTTGATGGATCAGGAAACTTAACTGTATTCAATAAAGGTGTTGCAAATGTGTATTTAAGTATTTCAGCTGGACAGGTTGAGTTTGGTGGTGGAGTAGATTTATACGGGGTATTGGTTGGCGATATAAATACTCGATTAACTAAATTAAATAGCGGAATTGATTTTGAAGGCATGATGTATGCAGCATTATCAATTCCTGATGGCGATGGATTCCCTTATGGAATAATTAACGCGATTCCATTTACTCACCTCCCAATTACACTGGTGGAAATGGAGAACTATATAAAGAATACTCAGATTGCAGGTAACTTTTCCATAGGCTGGTTTGACTTTAATTACAATGTTGCCTACCTAAATAATGATCTTGATTTAGATATGGCAACTGGCCATCAAAACTGGAATCAGATACTATTTAATAACAAATATTTAATGTTTGATGAATTATTAAATGGTCAAAATAGGTTTGAAGGATTAAGCCTTATCATAAACTCAGAGAATCTAAATGAAACATTAGGTATGAATCGTGGAGTATTTGAACAGTCTTTCAACCTTCATACTTACACTCC
>Ga0307929_1002206_pt1 | contig 13061 bp, 16 predicted proteins | sample AceLakmetage1330_FD_203160 | JGI IMG/M metagenome (GOLD analysis project Ga0307929, IMG submission 203160) | Saline water microbial communities from Ace Lake, Antarctica - #1330 | ecosystem: Environmental > Aquatic > Non-marine Saline and Alkaline > Saline | place: Antarctica: Ace Lake...
CTATCGAACCAATCAAGGAATTCCTGATAGGTTTCAGGATAATCAATGCCAGCAACTGGATGGTCATTTTGCATGCTGCAAATCTATATGCAGGGGCCACTTGCGTCAACTTGATACCCCGCTTTTATTATTTTAGTCTCAGCGCCTTCAGGGTGTCGCGGAAGTCGGTGGGAACGGGCGCGGAGATGCGGAGGGGCTGTTCCGGATCGTTGGGGTGGGGGAGAACCAGTTTGTAGGCGTGGAGCATCTGGCGCGGAAGGGTGCGGATGATTTCTTCGAGCCCTTTGGAGCCGGCGTAGCCTTTGTCGCCGAGTACGGGGTGCCGAACAGCGGCCAGATGCTTGCGGATCTGATGGGTGCGGCCGGTTTTGATACGGAGTTCAAGGTAGCTGGAGCGCGGGGTGCGGTCGAGCACGTGTATCAGAGTCGTGGCCGACTGTCCGTCGATATCGCGTGTGATGGTTTGCAGGTTGTCGGAGACGCGTCCGCTCACGATGGCGCGGTAGATTTTGATAACCTTTTGATCTTTGAAGAAGGGGATCATCGCTTCTTTGGCGGCGGCGTTTTTGGCGAAAATGACACAGCCGGAGGTTTCGCGGTCGAGGCGATGCACGGCGCAACACTCGGGGTTGCCCAGTTCGCGCTGCAATTTCACCTCAAGGCTTTTGGCCGATCCGTTGGTGACGATTCCGGCCGGTTTATTGACGATGAGGATGTCGCCCGCTCTTTTGAGGATCTGGGTTTTCTGTGTTTTGGTTTCAGGGCGAACGGTTTCGATGATGTCTTTGCGCTCTACAAGATGCTTCGCCATCCAAACGCGCTGTTCGTTGACGAACACCTGTTTGTTATCGAGCAGGGCTTTGGCCTGTTTTTTCGAGCAGCGCAAACGATCGGCGAGCACTTCAAGGAGCGTGAGGCCATCTTCGTGGGGCTTAATCTGAAAGGTTTCTTTAGTCATGGTTTTCCTTTTTGAAGCGTGAAGGGGGAGCGTTTTTTAAACTCATCAGTCCTCACTTAGCATTCATCAATTTCTTTGCACGCTTCGGCGACGAGGGCGGCGGCTTGTTCAATTTCTTTAGGGGTGACGGTGAGCGGCGGAAGCATCCGTAGAACCCGTACGGCGGTGGCAAGGCAGAGCAGTCCTTTTTTCTGCAATAGTTTTTGGAGCGGGAGGGCGCTGTCATTCAAAACAAGCCCGACCATGAGGCCGGTTCCCCGTGCGCCTTCGATCCAGTCGTACTGATCGGCAATCTCTTTCAATTTTTCGAGCAGTAGCTTACCCATCGCCTGGGTGTTTTCGAGCAGATTTTCCTGTTCGATGGTGTCGAGTACGGCGATGGCGGCGGCGCAGGCCAGCGGCGTGCCGCCGAAGGTGGTGGCGTGGTGGCCGGGCTGGAAGACATCGGCGACCTTGGGCGCGGCAACGATGGCACCGATCGGGAAGCCGTTGCCGAGGCCTTTCGCGAGCGAGAAGGCATCGGGCTGAATGCCGTAGCCCTGAAAGCCGAACCAGTGACCGGTCCGTCCAATACCGGTCTGTACTTCGTCGAGGAGAAGCAGAATGTCTTTCTCATCGCATAGGGTCCGCAAGCCGGTCAGGAAGCTTTCCTCAGCGGGGATGACGCCGCCTTCGCCCTGTACCGCTTCGACGAGAATCGCGGCGGTCTGGTCGGTGATCGCGGCCTTGACCGAGTCGAGGTTGTTGAATTCGGCGTAGACAAATCCTGTGGGTAGGGGCGCGAAGCCTTTCTGCACTTTTTCCTGTCCGGTGGCGGCGAGCGTGGCGAGCGTCCGGCCGTGAAAGGAGTTCTTCATGGTGATGACTTCGAACTTCCCGCTGGCCGACCCATGAAGCCGTGCGAGCTTGATCAGCCCTTCGTTGGCTTCGGCACCGGAGTTGCAGAAGAAGCATTTTCCGCCGCCCGCCGCCGCAGAGAGTTTTTCGGCGAGCTGCGGCTGCCGTTCGTTGTAGTAGAGATTGGAGACGTGCATCAGTTTGGCGGCCTGCTTTTGAATGGCGATGACGACATTCGGGTGGCAGTGGCCCACGTTGAGCACAGCGATGCCGGCAAGGAAGTCGAGGTATTCGTTTCCTTCGGCGTCCCACACCTTAGTTCCGGAGCCTTTGACGAGTGCCAGCTCCGGCGCGTAGGTCGGGATCAAATATTTTTTCTGCAAATCAGAAATTTCAGTGGTGTTCATTTTAGACTTCCGATGAATGGATAATTTCGGTTCCGACGCCTTGGTCGGTAAAGAGTTCAAGCAGGAGGGAGTGGGGCAGGGAGGCGTCGATGATATGCACTTTGTCCACATCGGCTTTGAGCGCTTCGACCGCTCCGGTGATTTTCGGAAGCATGCCTCCGGAAATGATGCCCCGGGCAATCAAATCTTCGACTTCGTTGACCTGTAGGCTGGTGATCAGAGAGGTTGGATCCGTCTGGTCTTTCATGAGGCCGGGCACGTCGCTGAGGAACACGAGCTTCCGCGCTTTGAGCGCCCGCGCAACGGCGTTGGCGACTTCGTCGGCATTGACGTTGTAGAGCTTGCCGTCTTCGCCCCGGCCCAGCGGCGTGATGACCGGAATGATGTCTGAATGGAGATAGGCAACAATGGGCTCGATATCGACGTCGATCACCTTGCCGACGTAGCCCCAGTCGAGTTCTTCCTGTGTTTCGGGGTCGATGCCGACATGCTTTTTGACTTTGATGATGTCTTCGCCGTGGATGCCCCGGGCTTTGCCGCCATAGTTCTCAATGATCTCCACCAGATGCGGATTCACTTCGCCATTGAGGACGCTTTCGACTACGCCGATGGTCGCTTTGTCGGTGACCCGCAGGCCGTGGATAAAGGTGGGCTGGATGTGAGCTTCCCGCATCTTTTTGGAAACGGCCTTGCCGCCGCCGTGCACGAGGACGGGTTGCAGGCCGACGCATTCCATGAAGGCGACATCTTTAAGGATGTTCCGGTAGCCGATTTCGCTTTCCATGATGCTGCCACCGAATTTGACAACGATGGTGTCGCTCCGAAACTTTTGAATGTAGGGGAGGGCTTCGACCAGAACGGAGGCTTTTTCAATCATTTGCTGCATGGGAGTTCCTTATTCGACGTTGATCTGGACATACTTTTCAGTGCAGTTGCAGGTGTAGACCACGGCTTCGCCGTCGCCGAGATTTAAATTAATGTGGATGGTGAAGGCCTCCTGCGAGACCACCGCAATGGCATCGGTCTCGGAGGCTTCCGCGCAGGCCTGTCCGTCCCGCACCAGCGGTACGGCGTCGTAGGCGATGTCGACCCGGTCTTCCTGCACCTGCGCGTGGGAGTAGCCGATGGCGTCCATGACCCGGCCCCAGTTGGGCCGCGTTCCCGCCCAGGCCGTCTTGTTGAGCATGGAGTTGGCGACCGCCCGTGCGGCTTCGTCGGCCTCGCCATTACTGGCGGCACCGATCACCCGAACGGTCACCACTTTGGTGGCGCCTTCGCCGTCTTTGACGATCATCATCGCCAGCTCAAAAAGCATTTTTTCTAGAGTCAGGAAAAACAGGTGCCAGTCTTCGGAATCCTGCGTGAGGATTTCGTTGCCCGCGCTGCCGTTGGCCAAGGCAATTACCGTATCGTTGGTGCTTTGGTCGCCATCGACACTGATCCGGTTGAAGCTGGTGTCGGTGGCGAACCGGAGCGCGCACTGTAGGGCATGTTTTTCAACAGCTGCATCGGTCAGAATGAAGCCTAGCATGGTGGCCATATTGGGTTCAATCATGCCGGAGCCTTTGGCGAGTCCGGTGATCCGTACGGGCTTGCCGCCGATTTCAATCTCGACGGTGAGGCTTTTGGAGACCAGATCGGTGGTCATCATGGCCTCGGCGGCGTCCATCCCGTTTCCCGGGGAGAGGTTTTCGAAGAGAGTTTCGACTCCGGCGGTGACTTTGTCCATGGGCAGGGGCTTGCCAATGGTGCCGGTGGAGCAGACAAAGACGTTTTTGGGTTCCACGCATAGATGCTTCGCTGCGAGTTGAGCGGTTGCTTCGGTGTCGATCATGCCCTGCGGTCCGGTGCAGGCATTGGCATTTCCGCTATTCAGCACAATGGCCCGGGCACCAACGTGCTCAACGACCTGGATGCCCCAGTTGACCGGAGCGGCTTTGATCTGGTTGGTGGTAAAAACCGCGGCACTGACGGCCGGAACGTCGGAGACGATCAGAGCCATATCTTTGCTTTTTTTCTTTTTGATTCCTGCGGCGATTCCGGCCGCAGAAAATCCCTTAGGAAGAGGGAGTGTTTTCATGGTTCATCCTTTAATTCGAGGGGGGAGCCTATACCTAAATGCGGATGACCGGAACAAAAAAAGTCCCGGCGGGAGGCCGGGACTTCGAACACTCTGATTCTCGAGATTAACGTTTCGAGAACTGGAAGCGTTTGCGTGCACCTGGCTGACCCGGCTTGTTACGTTCTTTCATGCGAGCATCGCGTGTGAGGAAGCCGTTCTTTTTCAGAATAGGTCTCAATTCGTCTTCCGCAACGATGAGCGCACGGGAAAGTCCGTGGGCCACTGCGCCGGACTGGCCGACTTTGCCGCCGCCTTTGACCGCTGCGGTCATGTCGTACTGATCTGCGCGCTCGGTGAGCACCAACGGGCGGGATGCCGTTTCGATCATGTCGCGGGTATCAAAATAGTCTTTGACGTCTTTTCCGTTCACGATGACTTTGCCTGTTCCTTTGACGAGGCGGACGCGAGCCACGGAGGTTTTGCGCCGGCCTGTGGCGGAAAATTCAATAACTTTTTTTGCTGCTACCATAATGATTCCTTCAATTATCCGTTAAATTCGAGAGTTTGCACGTTTTGCGCCTCGTGCGGATGATCCGGTCCAACGTAGACTTTCAGGCGTGTCATCGTTTTGCGGCTCATGCGGTTTTTCGGAAGCATGCCTTCTACAGCCTGCATGATGATCCGTTCTGGGTGGATCGCACGGATCTTCGAAGCAGAGCGTTGCTGGAGACCGCCCGGGTATCCGCTGTAATCTTGGTAGATTTTGCCTTCTTCTTTATTTCCGGTCAGCTTGATCTTTTCGACGTTTACAACGACCACAAAGGCGCCCGTATCTACGTGAGGGGTATAGGTCGGCTTATTGCGTCCGCGGAGGACGTTGGCAATTACTACCGCCAAACGCCCCGTTGATTTGTCGGCGGCGTCCACTATAAACCACTCGCGCTGAATATCATTTTCGTTTGCTACAAATGTCTTCATCAAATTCTTTCCTGTTTCAATTGCAAGGCGGGGAAAATATACGAGGGGGTAGTCTGTGTCAACCCCCTCTGAGCCTAAAGATTTCAGAAAGATTCGGATCGGATCGAGAATCTCGGGACGGGGCCATTCAATCGTGCATCTCGAGTCGGATGCCCTCGTATTCCGAAAAAATTGATCCCGCCTGCTTTAAACGCTATAACCTCACGAATGAAACTTGTACGAAAAACCGAAGTTTGGAGGCCGACCCGCTGGGGCGTCCTTCTGATTTTCCTGCTCCTCGTCGTGGCGGGGATGAGCTTGTCGCGGAGTCTTTACCCATTTCTTGCCCAAAACCACCCGCTACCACAGGCCGAACTCACCATTATTGAGGGATGGTTGCCTGATGCCGAACTCGTTCTGATGGTCGCGAAAATGGAGCCCGGCACGTTTTGGATCACTACCGGCGGCCCCATCAAATTGGGCGGAAGCCTTTTTGACGAAAAGACCTATGCAGAAGTCACGACCGCACGTCTTCAAAAACTGGGAGTTTCTTCCGGGGTGATCCTGACGGCGTCCACGCCCGACGTGGATGCGGATCGAACCTATGCCTCCGCGCTGGCCGTGCGCCGCGCCCTTGAAGCGCGGGGGCTTTTGGGGTGCCCCGCCAATATTTACACGCTGGGTGCGCACAGCCGCCGCTCCTTCTTCTTATATAAGAAGGCCTTCGGCTCACAGGCGCCCCTGGGAGTTATTGCGCTTGAAAGTGAGGGGCTCGACCTGCGTCACTGGGGCAGGAGCAGTCTCGCGTTTCGGGGGGTGGTGGGCGAAGGGATTGCCTGGCTCTACGTCCAATGCACTCGCTGGAAGTATTAAAGAAAGTTCGGGGTTTGGAGTTCAGAGTTAACATTCATCAACTGAAAGAAATCGAATGAATACGTTTTCGCTGAAAAAGTGCTACTCGCTCTCGTGGAAGTCATTCAGCAAATGGTGGATTCCCCTCTGCCTGATCTCTGCGTTTATCCTTCTGTTTGAAATCGGGCCGCGCATCATGCTCCATCCTGAAACCGTTGCGCTCAAACAGGTGTTCTTGGAGATCGTCGACGTGATGGAGACCGGAGCGCTCGATGAAATTGAGGCGATGCTTATTGAGGCTCAGGAAGAGAGCATGGCGTATACCGTGAAACTTTCCAAATTGCTGCTGGCGGCGTTTCCATTCATTGCGTTGCTTAGCATCATTCTGCTCACATGGGCCAATGCGGCGGTGAAAGACCGCCGCAACGGAACCACCCCCGGGCAGTTGTTTCGCGTCACCGGAATACATCTATTGCTGACCTTCGTCAAAGGAGTCGCCTTTGCCCTCTTCATTCTTCCCGGCTTTTATCTTTATGTCCGCCTTCTGTTCGTCACCCTGATTCTGTTGGAAGAAAAAGAAATCGGGATGATGGATGCGGCTCGGAAGAGCTGGGCCATGACGATTGGGAATTTTTGGAGCCTATTGACGCTCATCTGCCTGAACGGAACCTTTCAGCTTGTCGTTGCGCCCACCATTATCGGGCTCGTGCCCGTCAGCGGCTTCGCCAACACCGCTCGCGCCGCCGCCTATCACATGCTCAAAAAAAGCGACTGAGATCGGGAGGTTTTTCCAAATAATCGGAAAAGGTTGCCCGCAGAACACGCAGAAGTTTACCGCTTCGCTTCTTTGAGCCACTCGGTTCACTCATTTTTGGAATACCTTCCGCCTTCGTCCAACTATGGCGAGACGGGATGGCGGGACACGCAGGCCCAAGGCTCGGAAAATAACCACACCTCATGAGGTGTGGTCAGCTTTACTTTTCCAACCCTTGGAAAAACGGCAGTTAAATTTTACAAACATTGGAAACTCTGTGCCTTTGCACCGGTTGCCTTCCCCTAGAAGGAGACGGCGCAGGAGGAGAGGGCATCAATTTTGACGGCGATTTTGGCGAGGGTTTTCTCGGAGATGGGCTCGCTGACTTTCAGAATTGCGATGGAGCGCTCGCCGCTGTCGTCGTGCGGGTTGCGAACATCGTCAATGTTGATGCCTTCTTTGGCCATGGCGCCAGCGATTTCGCTAAGGACGCCGGGGCGGTCTTCGTAGGTGAAGAGCGCCAGGTGGCCTTTGGGTTCAAAGTAAAGTCCGTCGAAGCCGCCGATGCGGGAGATCATGAGGTGGCCTTCGGTGACGGTGCCGCGCACGCTGATGCGTTTGAGGCTTTCTTCGTCGATGCTGGCCATGAGGTCGACGGTGATGGAGTTGCCGTAGCCTTTGGTGGCGTCGGGTTCGCGGGTGGCGTAGTCGATGCCCATGGTGGTGAGGTAGTTGACGGCGGCTTTTTCGTCCATGGAGCGGTCGAATTCTTCGCTAAGGGCGCAGACGACGGGGACGGTGAGCCAGTTGGCGAAGGGGCTGAGCTCGCCGTAGAAGCTGGTTTCGATTTTATTGAGCTGGGTGTCGGTGCCGATCATGACGCGGGCGAGGGTGGCGATGGTGTAGGTGAGGTCGGCGTAGGTTTCGTTGAGGCCTTCAGGGATGTCGCGGTTGACGATGTAGGAGGTGACTCCTTTTTCGTCGAAGTCGATGAGCTGTTCGGCGGAGCGGCTGGCGGCGTTGTAGTTGGCTTCCTGCGTGGAGGCCCCGAGATGCGGCACCATGATGTCGGCGATGTCGGTGACGGATTTGTCGCCTTCGGCATCTTTGGCGTAGACATCGTTGAGGAAGCGGAGCCCTTTTTCCTCTTTAAGGGTTCGCAGGTCGTTTTCGTTGATGACGCCGGCGCGGGCGCAGTTGACGAGTGTGGCGCCGTCTTTCATCAGGCCGAGCAGTTCGGCATTGATGAGGCCCTTGGTGTGTTCGTTTTCGGGGATGTGCAGCGAGACGTAGTCGCTCTGAATGAAAAGATCGTTCAGCGGGAGCAGTGTGACACCGATTCGCTCGGCGGCTTCTTCGGAGAGAACCGGATCGAAGGCGAGGATGGTGACGTCGAATCCGCTGAGGCGTTTGGCAACGAGGCGGCCAATGGCCCCCATGCCCACGATGCCGACGGTTTTGCCGGTGACTTCGCGGCCCATAAAGTTTTTCTTTTCCCATTTTCCGGCGCGGGTGGAGGCATCGGCAGGAACCACGTGGCGAGCATCGGCCAGCATCAGCGCGATCACTTCTTCGGCCACGGCGTTGGCGTTGGCGCCCGGCGTGTTCATAACGTCGATCTTTTTTGCGCGGGCGGTTTTGATGTCGATGGTGTTGTAGCCGGCGCCGGCCCGGATGACGACCTTGAGGGCGGGGAGGGCCTCGATGATGTCGGCTGTGACTTTTTCGCTACGAACGAACAGGGCGTAGGTGTCGGGGTTTTGTGAAGCAAGGGTGGCTAGATCGGTGCTGTCATCCTGGACAACAGTGTAGTTCCCGTTGGCTTCGAGTAGTTCTTTGGCGACGGGGTTGAGTTTGGTCGGAATCAGTACTTTTTTCATAAATTCGTTCTCCAGAAGAAATAGTTCCCGTCCAAGGTAATGACGGGACGGGAGCGAATCAAGTGCAGAGGTGCTTTTTCGATCTGGCTATCGGCTTGACCGTGAGCGGGGCGCTCTTCTAAGCTGTCGCCTATGAAAAAACTTATCTCGCTTCTCGCTCTTTCGTTTCTTTTTGCCGGTTGCACCGGCTATCAGCTCGGTAGCAACCTTCCCGAATCGATTCAGACGGTTGCTCTGATCGTGGAAAACAAAACCGAGGAGCCCTCGATCGAAGTACAAACGATGAAATCGATGCGCGCGGAAGTTCAGATGGACGGTCGGTTGGCTCTCCGCTCAGAACAGGACGCGGATGCGGTGCTGAAGGTGACGCTGGTCGATTATACTATTAACTCGCTGGCGTATGACCGCGAGCACGGCACGCTGGCCCGTGAATATCGGGTGACGCTGACGGCCTCGGCGGTTTTGTATGATGCCGCGACGGGTGATGTGATCCGTGAAATCCCTAGTGTGATGGGTGAATCCGAGTTTCCGTATGCCGCTGACCTGACGTCCGGCAAGCGCGCCGCGCTGCCTACGGCGGCAGACGACCTCGCCCGCAAGGTGATCAGCATGACCATTGCTGCGTGGTAAGAAAAAGAGTCTAAGGTCTAAATGTCGAAGGTCGAATGTCTTCTGGATTTTATGTGTAGACCTTGGACTTTTGACTTTCAGACATTTGACCTAACAAAAAAGCCGTCCTTTTCAGGACGGCTTTTGTTTTTCCAAACATTGGAAAAACGCTCTTACGCAGATAGTTTGCGCAGGGCTTCAGTCGCACGTGTCTTGCGGCGAGTCGCTGTGTTCTTTTTGATAACGCCACGTTTGACGGCTTTATCAAGAACGGAGCTGTAGTTGCTGACGGCTTCAGTAGCCGTTTCGACAACACCAGCACTCAGCGCTTCATTCGTTTGACGACGGGCGGTTCTGACTCGCGTTTTGACCGCGAGGTTACCGACGCGTCGTTTTTCGGACGAGCGAATTCTTTTTTGAGCACTTTTAATATTTGCCATGGTTCCTAAACCTTTTGGTTAAATTAATACTTACTGCGGGCTTCGCGGCGGTCACGCGCTGCACGAGTGCGGGCACGAGCCTGTTTTAGACGCTTTTTATCGCCGGGTTTTTCGTAATGCCGACGGGCGCGCATATCCTTGATGATGCCCTCGCGATCGAGGAGCTTCTTAAGGCGACGGAGACCCTTTTCCACGGGTTCGCCGCGGCGGAGTTTCACTTCACATGTTGTACTTGCCATATTCTTAACACCCCCTCTAATCATTTCAGGGTTATTTCACAAAGGCGGAGAAGTTAGGGCAGTTCAGGGAGATTGTCAAAGCCTGAAATGGTGAAAATCTGAACTGATGAAATACAAAAACATGAAATGGGATCTGTCTCAGAATGAATGTGGAACCGAGTTGTATTCGGTTCGTTGGCAGAAAGCCGAAATTTTTTTTCTTATTGCTTGCCTCTCCCCCCCCCGCAAGTAGTGTGCCAGTTGTTGTAAGGGACATAATCAAATCAAACGAAAGGAAAATAACATGCAAAACAGATGGAAATTAGTGATGGCACTGACGCTCAGCGCAGGCGTGGCGAATGCCGCGTTTGTAACAATCGGCAACGCCGGAAATGCAAACGACACCTCCGGCTACGGCGGCGTGAGCTACAGCTACAAAATCAGCGACCACGAAGTGACGATCGCGGAGTTCACCGCATCGGGCGCAGGCGATGGCGACGAAGGCTATTGGAATGAAACTGCGAACGGTCGCACCGTGGGAACCGCAGCACCGGCATCCTACGTTTCGCTCTACGAGGCGAGGCAGTATTGCAACTACCTCACCACCGGGGATGTCGATAGCGGCTATTACGGAGCCGGTGGAAACAACATGAGTGCCCTGAGCCACCTCGCTTATGCGACGGCGAATGGAGCCACCTATTTTGTTCCGACCGAAGACGAGTGGTACAAAGCCGCGTATTACACAGGTAGTGGGTATTCGGACTATGCCAACGGCGATGATGTGGCTGACGGCGCGCCCACTGAGGGCGGAGGTTCCACCGGTTGGAATTATAATTTTGTGAATTCTTCTCCAAACTATACCCGCGATGTAACACTGGGTACGGATGAGCAAAATGGAACGGTCAACATGATGGGCAATGTTTGGGAGTGGATGGAAGATTCTGCGGGCGTGCTCCGCGGGGGTAGTTTCGACAATAGTGAGTCGTTCCTGCGTTCCTCGCCTCGCTTCGACTTCGATCCGTCGAATGAGTACGATAGTGTCGGGTTCCGCCCCGTCGAAGTTGTCCCTGAGCCGGCCACCATGGGCTTGCTTGGGATCGGTGGAGCGATCGTGTTTCTCGTGCGGATGAAACAACGCCTCTAATCCCTTTAACCTGTAACCCTTTTTCCCTTTAAAAAATCTGATCCGCGAAGCGGATCGGATTTTTTTTGGGAGGAAGGGACCCCTCCGATGCAAAAAATCGACGAACCTATTCTGTTGGTGAAGTGGCACGAGACCGCGAACTGGTTGTTGGACCGCGTGGACTCGTTCCCGAAGAACCAGCGGTTTATTTTTGGAACACGCTTGGCGGATCGGACGTTGGGGATTTTGGAGTTGCTGGTGGAGGCGGCCTATTCGCCTCGGAAGCGCAAGGTGGATCTGCTTCGGCAGGTGAATCGTGATCTGGCGGTGTTGCGCTGGTTGGTGCGCATGGCGAAGGAACGCAAGCTCCTGAGCGTGCGGCAGTATGGCTATGCCTGCGAACGGCTGACGGAGTGCGGCCGCATGGCGGGCGGCTGGCTGAAGCAGGTGGAAGCGGGTGCGAATATCGAATAAGGAATATCGAACAACAAATGTCGAAGGAGTTTTATTTTTGTAGGGCGGGAATGGTTGAGCTTGCGAATCCTTCCCGCCGTTCGGTGGATGTACAGTAAAGCCATCCGCTACGAGGTGGCTTCTGATCTTGCTATGTTCAAACCCTTCTACATTCGAAATTCCTTGTTCGATATTCGATATTTTGAAGAGCGAAGCGATGAAACGTCACAACCATTTATTCGAGCAGGTCTGCTCGTTCGAGAATCTGCATGCGGCGGCAATTTCCGCCATGCGCGGGAAGAAAGGAAAGCGTCCGGCCGCCACGTTTTTCGCCAATTTGGAGGAGGAGTTGATCGCGTTGCGCGAAGAGCTTCTGAGCGGAACCTATCAGCACGGGGACTATCACTATTTCCAGATTCACGAGCCGAAGGAGCGGACGGTTGCGGCAGCTCCCTTCCGTGATCGGGTGGTGCATCATGCTGTAGTGCGTGTGGTGGAACCGCTGTTCGAGAATCGGTTCATCGAGGATAGTTTTGCGTGCCGGAAAGGGAAGGGAACCCATGCGGCGATGCGGCGTGCGGCGCAGTTCGCCCGAAGGTATCCGTATGCGCTCAAGTGCGATATCCGAAAGTATTTCGCGAATGTTGACCACGAAATCCTCTCGAACCAGCTAACACGGGTCATCGGCGACCTGCGGTTGCTTGACCTGATGAAAGGCATTCTTGCCAGCCATTCGGAGAAAACGCGTATTGCATGGGGTGACGATCTCTTTTCGGCGCGTCGTGTGGTCGGGTGCGGATTGCCGATTGGCAACCTGACAAGCCAGTTTTGGGCGAATGTTTATTTGAATGCACTGGATCATTTTGTGAAGCACACATTGCGTTGCAAGGGGTATGTTCGGTATATGGACGATTTCCTTTTGTTTGGACACAATAAAGCGGAACTCAAGGCGCAGGGGCGAGTGGTCAAACGCTGGGTGCGCCATCAGCTTCGTCTGGAGGTGCATCCGGATAAGTATCGGTTGCTTCGCAGTTGCGCCGGGGTGGATTTCTGCGGATTTGTGGTGTTTGCCGATGGGCGCATCCGGGTGCGTACCCAAACGGCGCGGCGGTTCCATAAACGATTTCGCCATCAGCTTCGTTTGGCAAGAAGCGGGCAATTCGATTTTTTGAAGGTGCGCGCAACCGTTGCTGCGTGGATCGGGCATGTGAAACATGCCCAGAGCATTGGACTTCGCCGTGCGGTTTTGTGCGCGGCAAGCGGGCGAACAGGATGAAATAGAGGGCGTGTTGCGGGCGTGATTCGCGGGGGGAGTTACAACAATAATGAGACGAACCTGCGTTCCTCGAATCGCAACGACAACAATCCGTCGAATGAGAACAACAATGTCGGGTTCCGCCCCGTCGAAGCCCGTGAAAAGAAGAAAGGGCCAGAATCGCAGTCGCAATCCGGCGACGGCGGCAGTGTCCACTCAGGGACTACCTGTTTGTCCGGCGGCTTCGCGAATGCGA
>Ga0307929_1002207_pt1 | contig 13059 bp, 10 predicted proteins | sample AceLakmetage1330_FD_203160 | JGI IMG/M metagenome (GOLD analysis project Ga0307929, IMG submission 203160) | Saline water microbial communities from Ace Lake, Antarctica - #1330 | ecosystem: Environmental > Aquatic > Non-marine Saline and Alkaline > Saline | place: Antarctica: Ace Lake...
ATCCGCGAAAGCGAAATACGAAAATGCTGCAAGCCTGAAACCCGAGGAAACTTATCCGCAGGAAAAGCTTACCGAGATTTCAACTTTGATGGCAGGAATCGCCGAAACTCAGGCGGCTTATGATGAAGCCATCACCAACGGAGATCAGTTTTTTGCCAACGAAGATTACGCATCCGCGAAAGCGAAATACGAAAGTGCTGCAAACCTAAAACCTGAGGAGGTTTATCCGCAAGAAAAGCTCACAGAGATTTCAACCCTGCTCGCGGGGATCGCCGAAACCCAGGCAGCTTATGAAGAAGCCATCACCGCCGGAGATCAGTTTTTTGAAATTGGTAATTATGAATCCGCGAAAGCGAAATACGAAAGTGCCGCAAGCCTAAAACCCGAAGAATCATATCCACAAAGCAAACTAACCGAAATTTCAACGCTGCTCGCAGGACTTGCCGAAACGCAGGCCGCTTATGAGGAGGCCATCAGTGCCGGAGACCAGTTTTTTGCTGCCGCAGATTACGCATCCGCGAAGGCGAAATATGAAACCGCCCAAAGCCTAAAACCGGAAGAATCGTATCCACAGGAAAAACTTACCGAAATTAATACCGCAATGGCTGCGCTGGCCGCTGACCTGGCGAATAAACAAAAGAAATACGACCAATATATAAGCTCGGCAGATTTTCAAATGGCCGCCGATAATTATCAAAAAGCCAAATCCTCATACAAGGAGGCACTGGCATTATTTCCCGAAAACCCCTACCCTACCGAAAAGATTAAAGAAATTGATGAGATTTTGGCAGCACAATACGAGGAAGCAAGGCTGGAATACAATGGCCTGATAAAAGAAGCCGACCGCTATCTGAGCCAGAAAATATACGACAATGCGATCCAGTATTATATGTCGGCGGCTGAGGTGCTGCCCGAAGAAACGTATCCCAACGAGAAGATCAAGGAGATAACGCGAACCATCGAGGAGAACGTGGTGGTGAATGTTTTGAAAAATAAGCAAACGCTTGATGATAATGCTCTGGAGCAATTCGATTTTGAGCCGGTTCCGCGTGTAGGCCGCAAAGAAAGCTACGTGGTGATAAAGGCCAGGAATTTAAGCGACCGGGATTTCAAGCTGTTTTTGAACTATGGCAAAAGCGGCCAAAAGAATGGCGGCTTTGTGATTAATATTCCGAGTGCTTCCAATGTGCGCGATTATATCGTGAAAGTGGGCGGGCAGTATAAATGGTTTAGCGAGGACAACAACTGGATAAGCCTGCAGCCCGAGGGCGGATCGGTGGAGGTATCATTTATACAAATTTCACAGGAGTAATTTTCAGAACTCCCGATGTAGCATAATTGTTCTGTCGCATTAAAATCACTTTGTGATACTTTGAGTCTTCGAGCCTTGGTGGCTATCCATTTGACAGATGCCACAAAGACCCCAAGGCACTAAGAAACACTAAGTTCTTCAGAATGAATTTTGCGCCATGTAGATTTACGATTGTAATATCAGACATCCTAAGCCATTGTAAATCTCATGTCGATATTTTTAGATTTCTCCCTACAAAACTTGCTGCGCAGCATTTTTCCAGTCGAAATGACAATGGCTGGGGCTGCAAATGGGTAGGGTAAAGGCCAAACCTACTAGCGTATTAAAAGTTAATCCATAATATTTGATTCCTTGTGCAAGGTTTAGGAAGAATTTGTTCAAAACCCTTGCACCTAATATTTCGGTGCGCCCGCCTGAATGCTATACGCGGGCAGGCTGCACCATAATCCACATCATCGGATAAAATTCTACAAATGCCGATTTTTCATCGAGCATGCTCGTCCTATGGACGGCAGATTACCGGTGCTCCGCACCTGAAAGATAAGCCACAGAGTGGCGACAATCTTTGGAGAAACATCGATTAAAATTGATACAGGAGGTGCAGAGCACCGAAATATTTTCATTTTTAGTTTTTCAGCAGCCCCTAGTTACAAACAATCAGAGGGGGAACCCTCGAAAATTTTCATATCAGCTCGGAGGCGAAATTCACTACGTCAATACAATTTACGATTCTACGCCAATAACTGCCTAAAAACCAACAACCGGGTCAGGAGGTCTAAAAATATATTTGATTTTAAACTCATGAATCAGGGGATATAAAATTCCGGATCGCGTCAACGTTAGCTTTTATAATTCCCTTTTCGGTGATAATACCGCTGATAAGATTTGCGGGCGTTACATCAAAGGCAGGGTTCAAAGCCTCTGATTCCGGATTAGCAACACGGATCGTTCGCAAGCCACCTTCTGCATCCGGCCCGGTTTGAAACAGGACTTCCGCCTGATCTCTTTCTTCGATTATTATATCACCCCCATTTTTACAATTCAAATCGAAGGTAGAGCATGGAGCCGCAATATAAAACGGAATACCGTAATGCTTGGCCACAATGGCTTTTTCGAGCGTACCGATTTTGTTGGCCGCATCGCCGTTGGCAGCAATACGGTCGGCACCGGTGATGATAATATCCACCAGGCCTTTTTGCATCAAATAAGCTCCGGCATTATCAGGAACGATTTTGTGGGGAATATTTTCGTTAAGCAGCTCCCAGGCTGTGAGCCGGGCACCCTGGCTGCGCGGGCGCGTTTCGTCGGCCCACACAAAAATGGATTTACCCGCCTGATGCGCCTTATAAATGGGCGAAAGCGCGGTGCCATAATCCACAAAGGCCAGCCAGCCAGCGTTGCAATGGGTGAGGATGCGTGCATTATTTGCGATGAGCTGCATTCCAAAATCGCCGATGGCCTGCGAATCGTCGGCATCTTTGTTAGCGATCCATTGGGCTTCGGCCACGGCATTTTCGGCACTTATCTGCCCGGCGGCAAAAACCCGCTCCACCGCATAAAAAAGATTGCGTGCTGTGGGACGGGTAGCTTCTATTTCGGTTTTAGCCCGGAGCAGAAAATCCGGGGCTTCTTCTTTTTCGGCCTGCAAAAAAGCCTGCGCCATAGCAAAACCCGCCGCTGCACCTATGGCACCCGCACCGCGCACTATCATGGTTTTGATGGCCATGCAGCTTTGCCGGTAATCCGTAGCTTCGAATATTTTAAATTGAAAGGGCAGCAGGTTTTGCTCGATCATAAAAACCGAGGTCTGCTCCATCCAGATTGTCCGATAATCCACGCCGTTTACCTTCATGGCTTACCAGGTATATGCGTCATCGTTGAGCCATTTGCCCTGTACCTTCATCACCTGCTCCACTATGTCGCGCACGCAGCCATCACCTCCTTTAACATGCGAAATATAATGCGAAATGGCTTTGATTTCTTCGGCGGCATCGGCAGGGCAGATGGCCACGCCAACTTCCTGCATGATGTGCAAGTCAGGGATATCGTCGCCCATAAACAGCACTTCCTCATTTTTCAACTGGTGCTTGGCAAGGTAGTCGTGATAAACGTTTATTTTGTGATTTACCTTGATAAAAACATCGGTGATATTGAGGCCATTCATCCGCGTAACCACCGTGTTGGAGGTTCCTCCCGAAATAACCGCAATGCGAAAACCCTTCTTTTTGGCCAACTGCAAGACATAGCCGTCTTTAACGTTGGCCGTTCGCAGTTGGTCGCCATTTTCGGTAAGCAAAACCTTGCCATCCGTAAAAACGCCATCGTAGTCAAACATTAGCGTGGTAATATTTTTGAGCAGTTCTTTGTAGTTTTTGTGCATCTGCTTAGAAAATTTTAGGTATTGATATTAATTTTTATTTTTATAATAATTCAAAATATATTCGCTGATATGCTGATAGATAATCTTTTTCCCTTCGTGCTCTTCAAGGATTTTTAAATGCTTTTGGATAACCTCCTCATCGCCGCGCGCCGCCGGGCCGGTTTGCGCTTCCCGGGGTAGGATATGATTTAGTTTGTCGGTAGTTTCGCGAATCAGAGGCAGGAGGATATCAAACGACAAACCCGATTTTTCCAAAAGTTCCTGGCTCATCAAATACATAAAATTGGTAAAATTATTGGCGAACACGGCAGCTACATGTATCATCATGCGTTGCTCTGAATTCACCATCCGCACATCCTCCGACAATTCGCGGGCAAGCATGGTCAGGCTGGTTTCGGTTTCCTTATCGGAGGCCTCGATACAAATGGGGATATTTTTGAAATCCACATTTTTATCTTTGGCAAAGGTTTGGAGGGGGTAAAAAACCCCGCTTTTCCAGTTTGCATTTTGAAGCACCTGGATTGGAACCGAGCCGGAGGTATGAACCACAATTTTGCCAGCAAGGCTTAATTTAGCAGCCACCTTAGCAACCGCATCATCCACTACGGAAATGATATAAAGATCGCTGTCGCCGTTAATCCGGCTCAAATCATCGATAGCTTCGGCACCAAGGCGAGCGGCCAACTGGCGGGCAGCTTCGGGATGACGGCTATAAACCTGTACGATTTTTTTGTGCTTTGCCGCCAGTTTTAGCCCTAACTGCGTGGCCACCCTACCCGAGCCAATCAATGTTATTTTTTGGATATTCATTTAGTGCGCAGGGCTTAGGGATTTTAATTTTCGGATGGTTTCCTCCGGGTCGGCCGAGCCAAACACCGTGTTGCCCGCTACCAAAACATCGGCTCCGGCAGCCAGCAAGCGGGGCGTATTTTCGAGGCTAACGCCACCATCCACTTCGATAAGTGCTTTGGACGATTTGCGGAGAATCAGCTCTTTGCATTCCCGGATTTTTTGATAACTATTCTGGATAAAACTTTGCCCACCATAACCCGGATTAACGCTCATTATCAAAACCAGATCGATATCGCCAATCACATTTTCGAGCAGGCTAACGGGAGTATGCGGATTGAGCGAAACGCCTGCCTTCATTCCCAGCTCTTTGATGGCATGGATGCTGCGATGGAGATGCGTGCAGGCTTCGTAATGGATGGTGAGCATGTCGGCACCATGCTTTTTAAAATCTTCTAAATAGCGTTCGGGTTGCACGATCATCAAATGGACATCCAGCGGTTTTGTAGCCTTGCGCTGAATGGATTTCAAAACCGGGAAACCGAAAGAAATATTGGGGACAAAAAGCCCGTCCATTACATCCACATGAATCCAGTCGGCCTGGCTGCGATTAATGAGTTCAACGGCGGCATCAAGCTGGCCAAAGTCCGCTGACAAAATAGAAGGTGCGATAAGATGGTTCATAGTTTTTTAATCAACAAATGTTTCTTTAATTACTGATTTTCGTCTTCAAAAACATCATCTAATAGTAATTTATCATCACCATTTTTATTCATTTGTTTGAATAAATCTCCCCATCCATTGCGTGGTTTGGAAATGGGTCTCAATATCAGATGATCTTTTTCAAGAATTATTTCAACCTTGTCGGTGAAATTATATTTTTCGATCAAGGTCTTACTCAAACGTAATCCTTTCGAATTTCCGAATTGTATTAATTGAAGTTCCACGACAAGTCAATTTTTAAAATTTGTAGTTACAAAGTAAATACTTTTAAATTTCCACCAAATTTTATTTTCTTTCACTACCAACGACCTGGATCATTTAATAAATTGGGAATAGATTTCTCCCTACAACAAATCCCCTATAAGTCTGAGAATGGAGAGGTCTATTTCCAAAATAATGTCATTGGTGTAAGCTCAAAACCCTGCCTGGCCAGTCAGACAGGCTTATCATCACAAAAAAACTTAGTAGAAAATGCGACCACAACGCGCCCTTAACCTTATCCAATCTGGAAATTTATAAGCTTGATTTTTCTTGAGGAATCATTTTTCTACTAAGGTCAAAATAAAGAAAATAAGCTTGCCTGGCCAGGCAGACAGGCTTGCTATGTCGCACATGCGGCAAGATATTTCTTGATATCCTGATACTTGCAAAAACATGTCATTGGCACCGAAGGGAGAAATCTATTCCCTAATGTCATTTCTCCATTAAAAACCTGCTAAAAACCTATAAGCCCAATCTAAAATCCTTCTAAATTATGGCTCTCTGTATTTTCTATTTTATTAATTTCATATTTTTACAAATTCAATATTTGTTTCATTTAATCCCTCACAAGATGAAAAAAATTATCCCGCTGCTGCTTTTGCTTTTCCTGCAATCAGGCCTGATTTTTCGATCCAATGCCCAACAAGTCATCACTACTGCCGGCGATTACTTCGAGGGCGATAATTTTTCGCTAAGCTGGACGCTGGGCGAAACCGTCATCGAAACCTTTACCGGAAACGACATCATTTTTACCCAGGGCTTTCAGCAGCCCTACAACTTTTACCTGACGCAGCTACTGAATATCCCCAAGGGATGGAGCGGCGTTTCCGGCTTTATCGACCCGCTGAATAAAGACCTCGAAAATCTGTTTGCCAGTCACAGCACCGACTTTACGCTGCTGGCCACGCTAAACCAGTTTTATTATCCTGCCGGAAACACCAATACCATCGGCTCCTGGTATTACGATTTTGGCTACAAAATTAAGGCGCAGGAAGATTTTTTGCTTTCGCTAAGCGGAACTAAGGTGGCCGATCCTACCGTAGCTTTGAGCCAGGGATGGAATCTGATTCCCGTACTTTCCAGTTGCGGAGCATCCACAAGTGCGGTTTTTGGGCCGATGACGGATTTGCTTATTGCCAAAGAAGTGGCCGGCACGCAGGTTTACTGGCCGCAGTACGGCATTAATACCCTCAACGCATTAATGCCCGGAAAGGCCTACCTCGTTAAAATGAATGTGGATAATAGCTTTACCTATCCGGCCTGCGCAAAAGCCGGAAACATCCTGCCAGCGGCCAACGACCCGGTTCGGAATGTGCCGTGGAATGAGGTAGCGCAAACCGGCTCTTCGCATGTAATTGCCGTCCCGGCCAAAGTCCTGGCTCAGGTCAACGCTCAGCCGGGCGATGTCCTGGCTGTATTTACGCCCGAAGGAATCTGCGTGGGAAACCAAAGCCTGGTTTCACTTAGCCAAAGCCTTTCTTTGGTGGCTTTTGCTGATGATGCCATCACGCCCCAAAAGGATGGTTTTGCAGAAGGGCAGCAAATCATCCTAAAACTTTACCGGCCTTCCGGCAATCAGTTGATGGATTTGCTGGTGGAATTTGAGCCTGCCCTGCCCAACACAAACGCCTATGCGCCCGAAGGACTTTCGGCTGTAAAAAGTGCGACAATCAGCGCAAGTGCCGTCCACGATTTTGCCGGCCCTGACATTCGCATTTATCCCAATCCCTCGCAGGGTCGTTTTACCCTTGTTATGAAACACTGGCTCGAAAACCTGCAAATTCGTTTGTACGACACCCGGGGAAATTTTATAAAGCAGTTCGATCCGGGCTTGCAGGAGGCCGGAGCAAAGTATCCAATCAACGTATCCAGCCTGCCGCCGGGCGTTTACTACCTCAAATTTATTCACCCTTCATTTCTTGAAATTCAAAAAATTATCATCCAATAAATGTAAATGTTATGAAAAAGATTTTACCACTCTTACTCCTTATTCTTGCCGCGCTAAGCACGTGGGCACAGGCTCCCGAAGCCTTCAAATTCCAGTCTGTAATCCGCGATGGCAGCGGAGAACTCCTACCCAACCAGGAAGTAGCCCTCAAATTTCTGCTCCACGAAGATGCGCCCGATGGCACCATGGTTTACAGCGAACAGCATCAGGTCAGCACCAATCCTTCGGGGCTGGTTAATATGCAAATTGGAAACGGCGAAGTGCTTTCCGGCGATTTTGCATTCATCCGCTGGGGCAGCCACGAGTATTTTCTTGAAGAGCAGATAGCCATTGGCAACACCGGCGATTTCCAGGTATTCGGGACGGTGCAACTACTCAGCGTGCCTTATGCCCTGCACGCCAAAACCGCAGGCAACGGCATACAAAACATGACCACCGAAGAACGGGACGCGGTGGAAAGCCCGCCCGTGGGCATGCAGATTTACAACACCACCACCAACTGCCTCAACTATTGGAGCGGCAGCAACTGGTTTGAAACCTGTGGGGATTGTACGCCGCAGCCCAGCGTGGCGCAGGCAGGTACCGACCAAAGCTATTTCGACAGCACAACGGTGGCTGTGCTTAATGGCAATATTCCCGGAGAAGGAACGGGTGTATGGACGAAAAACACCAGTTATCCGGGCTGGTTTGATGACCCGAACAATCCTGCCACAGCGTTTCATGGCGAGCCATGCCGGTCGTATTACTTAAAATGGACGATCTCGACAAGCTGTGGTTCTAAATTCGATTATGTAAAAATCACCTTCGATGACACACCATCACAAGCGGTGGCCGGAGCGGATATTCTGATAAACAGCAGCGCAACAAGCATAAGCCTCGCAGCCGAAGTACCCGAAAATGGCATGGGTGCGTGGACGGTGCTTACAGGTGAAGGCGGCGGTTTTGATGATGCCACAAACCCCACGGCCGTATTTACCGGAGCGGATTGCGAAAGTTACAGTTTGCTATGGGAAGTTTCTACCGAATGTCATGCAAATACCGATACCCTGAATGTAGAATTCTACGCAATACCTACAACAGCTTTTGCCGGATACGACACCATCATCAACGATGAAAATCTTACGATAAGCCTCAATGCAAATATCCCGGAAGTGGGCAGCGGCCAATGGAGCATCCTCTCCGGCCAGGGCGGAACTTTTGCCGATGCTTCCAACGCTAAGACGGAGTTTACCGCACAGGCTTGCGAAACCTATATACTACTTTGGGAAATTGCCACTGCCTGCGAAAATGCTGTGGATACGCTTATAGTGGATTTCTTTACCCTACCCACAACTGCTGATGCCGGGGTTGACCAGCCTGGGCTTAGCGGCACCTGGACAACGCTGGCGGCCAACACCCCCGAAATTGGCACCGGCCAGTGGACAATATTAAGTGGTGAAGGCGGACAAATTACCAACCCCAACTCACCGACTTCCGTTTTCCTGGGACAGAATATGATGCTCTATGAATTGGAATGGAAGATTGTTTCACAATGCGATACAGCAAGGGATGATGTAAACATTGCTTTTGGAGTTACTCACCCCCCCTTCAATTGTGGTGACTCATTGGTTGACGACCGAGATGGGCAAGAGTATGCTACTGTACAAATTGGTGAGCAATGTTGGATGGCGGAGAATTTGAATGTTGGTGAGCGGATTGATGGTGGAGTTAATATGACAGATAATGGAGTGATTGAAAAATATTGTTACGATGATGATCCAACGAATTGCAATATCTATGGTGGACTATATAAATGGGATGAAATTAAGGGATATGATTCTTCAGTTTATGTTAAAGGGATTTGTCCGGATGGCTGGACATTGCCAAGTTATATTGATTTTAAAAATTTAATCGAATATTGTGGGGGTGATTCCATTGCTGGAGGAAAATTAAAATCTACCGGAACACTTCAAGGTGGTAATGGGCTTTGGAATGAGCCGAACACAGGAGCAACGGATGAATACCTGTTTTCTGGTTTACCATCAGGAATTTATGATTTGTCTTCCTCTTATTATGATGGCCTTTCTGAAACAACAGCATACCCAATTATGGGTCCTGATAGTTATTTTTTCTTCGTACAATCCTTGTCTTATGATAGCGAAACAACTGTAAGAACAACGATCTATAATGGAGTAAATGGGAATTCCTTTGCCATCTCAACAAGATGTATAAAAAATGAATCTCAAGTAATTAATTCATTTCCAAATCTACCCACAAATCCAAACCCTTCAAATTCGGCAATCAACATTTCTGATAGTATAGTTTTATCATGGTCATGCTCTGACCCAGATGGGGATTCATTAACGTATAATGTCTTTTTTGGCTTGGATAGTATTCCATCTATTATAGTTTCAAATATTTCAGATACATTTTATACACCTAATAACTTACAATTTGGAACTACTTATTATTGGCGCATTAAGGCGTATGATGAATATCCACTAAGTCAATTAGGATCCGTGTGGAGTTTTACAACCATGGATGCGCCCTGGCAATGCGGGGAGACGCTGGTTGATGATCGTGATGGACAGATATATGAAACGGTTCAGATTGGCGAGCAGTGCTGGACGGCGAAAAACCTAAATATTGGAACTCGGATTGCAAGTACAACCAATCAAACAAATAATGGAATTATTGAAAAATATTGCCACTCAAATATTCCATTGAATTGTGAAATCTATGGAGGTCTTTACCAATGGTATGAAATGACGAATTACACTACAAATCAAATAGTACAAGGAATTTGCCCAATCGGATGGCATATACCATCAGTTTCTGAATTTACAATTTTATCAGACTTTCTTGGGGGTGAATTTGTTGCAGGCGGAAAAATGAAAGAAACAGGCACAAATCAATGGAGTTGGCCAAACACAGATGCCACAAACAGTAGTGGATTTACTGCGTTACCTGGAGGGCGTTGCTATAGTGATGGTACATTTTATTTATTAGGTCATTTTGGTTATTATTGGTCAATAGATCAGTGGTATCCAGAATTTTCAAGAGGCCGACGCCTTAACTATAATAGTGCTGCAATTAGCGATATTGGTGATTCAGCTTTTGAAGGTCAATCAGTAAGATGTCTCAGGGACTAATTGCTCTCAAAAGTTTTATGGAGTCCACAATTGCGGTGTGCTGTGAAATAATCAACGAACTATATTCGAGATGGTATAGCCAAGTTCGGGCGAGGCTGTGCCGCGTTCCTAATATCCTGATTTGTATTTTAGAAATAATTACCAATGATTTTTCGCAAAGTAAATATTGTACCAGCCCACAAAGTGCAAATTGCAAACAAAATCCGGCTAAGAATTATTGCGGTGCTTTGCCCCCTGGAGACCTGAAAGGTTTTTAAAAACCTTTCAAGTCTAAATAACACTTGGAATCAGGAAATTATCACATCACATTTGCACGTGGCAAAAAAAAACACCGGGTATTTACTTTTCCCAGTATGCCAACTTTTCCGGGTTTTGCCGGTTATCCCAAAAGGTAATTAACTCGATTTCCTGTTTCCGTGGTTTAATCCTGTAGTAAAGTGTATTGTGTTTGGTAATCAGCCCTTTTCTAACATTACTCTTTTTCCGGGACGCTTCAAACATTTCAGGGTCAATAACTATAAGGTTTAATACCTTTTCGGTTATATTAACAAAGTTTTGAATTTCCCTTTGTGTCCAGGCTTCATCAAGATATTCAAGCACCTTGAAGTATGTTTTTCTTGCAGTAGGTGTCCAGCTTATTTTCATTAATCCAGCCCGTATTTTGCTTTCACTTCTCTCATAACGTTTTCATGAGATATCAGTTCCCCCCGCTCTGCTTCCGCCAATCCTTTTTCAATGGCCTGTTTTTCCTCCTCGCTTATTTCATCCCACCAATCAGCAGCTTGCCCTTTTTTTAAAACATCCTCTACTTTTTTTAAAACATCCTGCATTTCAGTATTTAAAATGAGCTGGACGATCTCTAATTTTTTTGCTTGAAGATTCATAAGTTTGCAGATCATTTTGTGTTTAATTTCATTTTACAAAGTTAATAGATTTCCTTGCTTTGGTGAATGCTAATTTTGTGGCCAGGCCGCTAAAATAATTCATTCGGTTATTTTACCCCTGAACCCTAAAAGACTTTCCGGGATCATTTTTCAAGATGAACGCTATGCGGTTGTGCGAAACGATTTGCCGTGGGCGTTTCGTTTTTTATTCAATGTCGTTTTTGAATTCGTTTTCAAGCATTTGTCGTAATTCTGTTACTGATGGTAATTTCCCTTTCAATTTTTCAGGTAAATCTTTAGTCAATTTATATTCAGCAACTCCTATTGGCTTATCTTGGATTCTTAAAGCATATTCAACTTCAATGGCATTTTTTTCAGGACATAGTATTAATCCAATTGAAGGATTATCGTCTGCCTGTTTCAGTTGCTCATCAACTAACTCCAAATAAAAACTCATTTTGCCGGCAAATTCTGGTTCAAACTCTACAGTTTTTATATCCACGACTATTAAGCATTTCAAAATTCGGTGGTAAAATAGCAGATCTATTCGATACCCTTTATTGTTCAATTTTAAAGGATATTGGTTTCCGATAAAACAGAATCCATAGCCCAATTCCATCAGTAAATCTTTTACTTTGGCAATCATCAAACTTTCCAGTTTTCGTTCTAAGACTGGAGCTGTTAATCCAAGAAAATCAAGATTATAAACACTTTTTAATGATTCGTCTGCTTGTTCTGCATAATTTTCTTATAAAGATTTAGGGAAATTATTTTGTTTTGGTATTAATAAGTGGTGCTTGTATGCGTCTGATTTCATTTGCAATAAAAGGACGGAGCGACTCCATGCCATCTTATCTGTAGCCTCTAAATAATACGCTCTGGCATCGTAGTTTTTTTCCTTTTGGATTATGAGCATGTTTTGCCCCCATGGTAGTTTTCTTGCTAAATCTAACAATTTCGGGTAATCTTTATACACAAGATAAAATTGTCTCATCAACCAAAGGTTTTGAGATGAAAAGCCATCAATTCCACCAAATATTTTTTTCAAGTCTTTTGATAGTTCTTCAACAACCGCCTTTCCCCATCCATTTTCTTCCTGCTTATTGACAATCAATTCACCAATTTCAAAATTTAATTGTATCCCTGAATAGTTGATTGCTCTATTGGCATTTATTCTGGCAATTCCAATTTTTTCAACTATCTCTTTCAGAAGAGGTTTGTATGCGTTTTTATCTATTCTCATTTTATCCATTTAAAATTCTCCAACAATTGTTAGAGAAATCAAAAATACCAAAAAATAATTTCTCCAACAGGTGTTAGAGAAATCTCCCAAAATGAAGACTAACTTTTTTTCATGGCACCTTCCTATCTTTTAAATAATTTAATATTTGACATCTTTGTAATTGTGTGAGTTTGCTTTCAACAAAGATAGAAGAAACCCTGAAAAGAAATAAATTTAGTGTGCTACATTGCAAGATTTAAAATTGGGTTTCCGCTTTTTGGGTCTGTTACCGCATAAAACTTTATTTCTATTATCGTTTGGAAGTTTCATTTTACAAAGTAAATAGATTTCGTTGCTTTGGTGAATGCTAATATTGTGGCCAGGCCGCTAAAATAATTCATTCGGTTAT
>Ga0307929_1002208_pt1 | contig 13054 bp, 18 predicted proteins | sample AceLakmetage1330_FD_203160 | JGI IMG/M metagenome (GOLD analysis project Ga0307929, IMG submission 203160) | Saline water microbial communities from Ace Lake, Antarctica - #1330 | ecosystem: Environmental > Aquatic > Non-marine Saline and Alkaline > Saline | place: Antarctica: Ace Lake...
TCGAAAAAATTTTGAGTACAGTAGGCTCAAAATATCAAATTAATTTCAATTAGAAAAACATTAATTTAAATGATAATATTTGCGGAATTTGAGATTAATATTGAAGAACTTATGCTTGGGTACTTATATATCCCAAATGGGATATAATCAAGCGATAATAATGGAGTCAATATATAGTGGAATCTGACCCAGTTAAGCTTTTGTTTTTATAGGTTATATTGCAAAAGATATGTAAATATTCGGCTTGCTCAGTAAATGTTTGGGCAGTGCCCCATATTCGCTTAGTTGGGACTGCGTAGCATACTATTGCTATGTGAGCAGGCCCAACTAAGTGAAGATGGGGTGCTGACCGAATATTTACAAAGATATGGGTAAGTAAGGGCTTAGCGTATACTTTCTGATGTTAAAAAGGGGCGTTTAAGCCAAATCTGACTCCAATTGAATTCTGATTTAAAAAGGTAAAATTGATGAATGATCAATCTAAGATAGCTGTTGTCGGGCTCGGTTATGTAGGGCTACCCCTGGCAATTCATTTTGGTGAAAAGTTTGCCACGGTGGGGTTTGATCTCTTTGTTTCACCATACAAATCCCCATGGATGGCATCAGGCTATATTCAGCATGCGCTGGGTTATTTCCTGCTAAGTGCCGTCGCCTGCCATGCATTTCCCAAAAGGCGAACCTGGGCCTGCCTTGCCGGGATTCTCTGTTTTGGGATAGTCCTTGAATTGATTCAATATACAATCCCCACCCGCACCTTTAACCTTTAACCTTTACGACATCCTGGCAAATGCCTTGGGCATTTTTACAGTAATGATTATAAAAATATTTAAACTAAAAAGGTGAAGACATGGAAACCACGAAGCAAGACTATGTCTTGAATGCAAAGTTTGATTATGATCACAGATCATCTGAAAACAATGGCTTTTTGTCTCCAGCATGGATCGCAGGGGTTGATTTTTCGCTGCTTACCTTTTCATTTCTTTTGATGAATTTCTGGCAGTGGTTAAAGGCCGGTATTGTGATGCTGGCCGTGACCACCGTTGTGATTTTTGCCTTTCGGCTGTTTGAGTATTCCAGATTCCAGGCCCTGGGGACGGTGGTGCTGCTCACTGCACTGGAGGGGGGCTTTGTCTGCTTTTACTTTCGGGGCCGGAAAGACACACAAATCGACCAGGATCAAAAAATCACTCATTGATATCATCAAAATCCACCCTGGAATTTAAATAGGATACCATGCATCCCTATTCGGAATACCTTCAACAATACGTGTATGATCAGCAGGGGCTGCAAAAGGGGGGCAAGCTAAAAGAGGATTTTCGCATGACCACTTGGGGTAAACTCATGCGAAAGCTGTGGCTGGATGAACTGCCCATGCTCTACAATTGGCTAAGGGGTGAACTCCAAATTGTGGGGATCCGTCCCTTAAGTTTCCATTATTTAGACCTGTCCGATGACGAACTCAAGGAGTTGAGAAAAAAGGTAAGACCCGGTCTAATCCCCCCCCCTACTACGCAGACCTCCCGGACACCTTTGAATAAATCTGTGATTCAGAAAAAAGATACATCAAATCCTATCTCACCCACCCCATAAAAACCCAATTCTATTATTTCTACCGAGCCTTCATCTGGTGTTAAATCCCTGGAACCTGGACGGCCTGGAGGAGATGGAAGCAGACACCGGTAAACGGGTGTACAATATCCTGCAGCTAAGGCTTCACCCTTCCCTGATCGCTCTGAAAAAAGAGATTGAATTGCAAAATGTAGATAAAAAATATGACATTGATCTCACCTACATCACCTCCAGGGGCAACTGGTATTTTACTTTCTGGAAGGGTGATGAAACAAAATCAGGCGGCATTGCCACCAACATCGGCATCCATTTCTATGACATGCTCATGTGGATATTTGGCAAGGTCCAGCTCAGCACTGTCCATCTGCGCACCCCCCAGAGTGCAGCCGGGTTCATAGAGCTTGAAAATGCCAGGGTTCGGTGGTTTTTAAGTGTGGATGAAAATAAATTGCCCTCAAACATTAAAGAACTCGGCCAGAAAACCTATCGTTCCATCACCGTAAACGGCAAAGAGATTGAGTTCAGCAAGGGATTCACCGACCTTCACACCCTGAGTTATCAAGGCATATTGGACGGCAACGGATTCGGCCTGAAAGAGGCCCGTCCCAGCATCGAACTGGTTCACCAGATCCGAAATGCCGACATCGTTCTCAAAAAAGAGTGCCTGCATCCCCATTTACGTGGTGCCATGAATTAATTGGGTGCAGTGTTTATTCAAAACTTAACACAAGCCTTTTACCAAGGGCAGCAGCAGCCTTATCAATCATTTTCAGAGTTGGTGAATTGTGGGGATTTTCAAGGCGCTTGACCGAAGGCCATGAAGTCTCAAGGGCGCGGGCCAACTCTGCCAGCGATTTGCCCTCCCGCGCTCTACGAACAAGTAGAGCCGCCTGCACCTTCACGTCGGGAGAAATTAAATAAATATTTTTGCCGGTTATGTTGAAAGGTTCTGGAATTTCCTGTTCTTCGTCAAGGCGGTACTCCATGGTGAGAGTGAGAACTTCAGAAGCGTTAAAAAGTGCTTCCTCTATAGTTTCTCCTTGGGTCATTGCCTCTTCTATGTCGGGAAAAGAAACAAAGAAGATACCGTCTTTTTCTTTAGTTATCTGTACCGGGTATTCGATTTTCATTTCAATTTTACTCCTGTCTGTTTTTCGATTGCCTTTAAAAGGCCAATTCCTGCGTCTTTCTTGCCATGGACTGGTACAGAAACCGTTTTTAGGCCATTAGATAATAAATGGTGACTACCTCGTACCCGAACAATCTGCCAGTTGTTTTGCTCTAATATTTTTATTATTTCCTTCCCATTCATATCTTTATAAATATATCAGAAAAAGTATATCGTCAATGATTTGTTGTCAGAGAACGAGAAAAAGGAAATGGAATATGACTTTTGTGCATGAGACCGCCATTGTGGATGATGGTGCGGTTATTGGAGAGGGAACCCGTGTGTGGCACTGGGTGCATATCTGCGGCGGGGCCGTCATTGGTTCCGGCTGCTCTTTTGGCCAGAATGTGTTTGTGGGCAACCGGGTGACCATCGGTAATAATGTGAAGGTGCAGAACAATGTGTCGGTATATGACAATGTGACCCTGGAAGACGATGTGTTCTGTGGGCCGTCCATGGTGTTTACCAATGTGTATAATCCCCGGTCGGCGGTTTCCCGAAAGGATGAATATCGCTGTACCATAGTCAAAAAAGGAGCCAGCCTGGGAGCCAATTGCACCATTGTATGTGGCAATCTTATTGGGGAATATGCCTTTATCGGGGCCGGTGCCCTGGTGAATCGGGATGTGAAACCCTTTGCCTTGATGGTGGGGGTGCCTGCCCGCCAGGCAGGGTGGATGAGCCGGTTCGGAGAGCAGCTGGATTTGCCCCTGGAAGGGGATGGCGAGGCAATATGTGAGCACACCGGAGAGCGGTATTTGCTTAAATGCGGTTGGCTGCAAATAGAAACCTGATGGATAAGATGACAGTATTTGGAAAATTGGTGTTGGGTGTTGGGTGTTGGGTGCTGGGTGCTGGGTGCTGGGTACTGGGTACTGGGTACTGGGTACTGGGTACTGGGTACTTGGTACTGGGTTCTTGGCAAGGTGAAGGCCGTTTGTTGCAATGGGTTTATTGGGTTTTATGAAAATAACGCCCATGGGCCAAGCCTGACCTCAATTTGATGCAAATTTTCAAGCTGTGCGGGTAGCATTTTGCTGACACTGTTTGAAGCAGCATTCCCGTGCTATTTGTAATCTAACAATACAAATTGACGGCTAAATTTGATCTATTTGCCTTGCCAAACACTACAAATAATTGATACCCGCACAGGTCGAAATTTTTCCAGGGCAAGAAGTCCGTCTTACGCCTGAACTTCTGGAAAATATTGATGCAGACAGGGTACTCACGCTTAACCGCAGTGAATATATTCTTATTGAATTGCCAATGCACGTGCTGCCCAATTACATAACCGACATAATTCAGAGTATACGATCCCGGAATCTGGTACCGGTTATTGCCCATCCAGAGCGTAATCCGGTACTCATGAAGCACATGGATTTGGCTAAAAACCTGGTATATTCAGGGGCTTTATTTCAGATAACGGCTGGTAGCTTTACCGGGATGTTTGGTCGGGATGTGAAGAAGTGTGCAGCGCATTATGCCAAGATGGGTATGGTGCATTTTGTTGGATCTGATGCCCATTCCTTCAAACGGAGAACTCCCACTATGTCCAAGGGGCTCAAGGTTTTAGGTAAGCTTACTGGAGAAAATATATTTCGGCAATACAATGAGTTAGGACTAAACGCAACTCGGTTTTAAAAGCATCCACGTAATAAAATCCTCGCACCATATCCTTCTTTCCCCCCATCACCCCCCTCCCCAGATAGTAAATCCCATCACATCTCTTTCCAGACAATAAATCCCATAATTTTTCCCAAGCCCTCAGGCCCTTCCCTCCCTCCCTCAGGGTCTCCCTCAGGGTCAGACCCCGATAATCCCTCAGATCCCTTAGGGTCTGACCCCAATAAGTTTTTGTTTTTATGTGTAATGTTATCGAAAATACGGGCAAAAAACGGCTTAGCGGGTACTTTTTGATGCCCAAAAGGAGTTTTTAAGCACGGGCGAAGCGGGGCCAGGCCTGCGTTGTTGTCGACCCTGGGGGGGAAGTCTCTCCTTTTTGTACGGCGGCTGCGCCGTCTTGAAATGCGCTGCAGACTTCGTCCAGAACCTTCCCCGGCGCTTCGCGCCTGAACAGGGTACCGTGCGACAAGCACTATCATAAAAGTTATAATTGAGGCCAGGCTTGGGGATATGCCATGAGACGGGCCTTTTTTGTTGTATTGATTTCCATTGTTACACCACGGTGTTGGGCTTGATCCCATGACCCTTTTAGATCAAAAAATCATCACCACATTCCTATCGCGACCCGGCAAGTAATTGGTTTTACATATAATAGTGCTTAAAAAAGGAGTAAAAAAGGTCTTGGAATGTGCTTTTTGGGGGTGAAAAGGGGGATTTAAGATTTAAGAGCAAAGCAAGGACGGGGTTTGGGTTGTTGTTGACTCCTTCTGATTTATCGTATAGACTAAATAGAGTAGACTAAGTTTAAAATCAGGGGAGGGGTATTATGGAAATATTAAATATTCATTATGCAAAAACACATTTTTCAAAATTGTTGCTCCGGGTACATTGCGGGGAAGAAATTATTATTGCAAAGGCTGGAAAGCCTTATGCAAAATTGGTTCCTTTAAAACAAATCACCAGAAGAGTATCGGGTATTGCCAAAGGTAAGGTAACAGATGTATTTCTTGAACCTTTGCCTGAAAAAGAACTCCAAAAGTGGGAATAAAATTTAATGATAATTGATACCCATATTTTTCTTTGGTGGCTTTTTGATGACCTCCGGTTACCGGTTAAAATTAAAAAGTACATGCAAAATATTAATCATACAATATATGTAAGCTCAGCATCGGTCTGGGAAATTGCTACAAAATATCGTTTGGGAAAATTGCCTGAAGCTGCTTCAGTGGCAACAGATGTTCCTAAATGGATTATAAAAGCAGGATTTCAATCTTTGGATATTACTCCTGAACACGCTCAACTGTCAGGAGCCTGGGATATTCCCCATCGAGATCCCTTTGACCGGATGCTGGCAGCCCAATCCAAATTGGAAAATCTCCCGTTAGCCAGTATTGATAGAGCGATGACACTCTTTCCAATTAAGATTAATAGGGGTTGATGGGGATTATTAGCCGGGTCTGCCCCCGGTAAATTCCTGTTTTTATGCGTAATGTTATCTAAAATATGGGCAAATAAGACCTTAGAGTGTATTTTTGGCGTAGTGGGGCAGGCTTGGCTTATTGGTGTTTTTGGGGGGTAAAGTATCTCCTTTTTGTACGGCGGCTACACCACCGTGAATCTCGGTACTGACTGCGTCAGCACCTTGTCCCGGCGCTCCGCGCCTGAACAGGGTGCTGGGCTGGACACCTCACGCCGATTAGCACAGGAATTATACTATTGGCGTTCGTAGCCCTTAGGCCATAAAACCCAATCCTTCAGATTTGGGATATAAGTTTTTGTTTTAGCCAGTTCTGTTGTAAAGTTTAATTACATAAAGGTAAGGGGATTGCACTTAAATTTTTTACTTAAAGCGATAATCTGTCGTTTGTTAAGTTGGCGCTTTCCATTAAATATTTCAGACAGAACCCCACGACTACCGATTTCCGAGAGATCCTTTCGAGTTAACCCATGCTCTTCCATTAAGTATTCAAGCGCTTCAATCGGTGAACCAATTGGTTCTGGAATATTTATTTTTTCGTATTCAGAAATATAGGTGCCAACCAAATGCAGCAATGCTTCTAATTTGGGGTCCTCCTCCTCCTCTTCCATTATTTTATCCATCAAGTAGTTTGAAAATTCGACTAACAAGTCCAGTTGTTTGTCATCTACAGGCGGAGAAAAAAAATTAGGCATTTCCCTCCATCCGGTGATTATTTGTTGGAATTGAACCATGAGTCCTCCTTCCATTTATCCTTGTCATATTCTTTATGCGTCAAAACGTTCCTGACATAAAGTCTGTTTGCGTCATATGCCACGAATGTAATTAATCTATATTTATTCCCACCTATATTAAACACAACAAATCTTTTAACGTGGTCTGCACTGGGGAAGAGTTGTTTTAACTCGGCAAAATTTTTAAAATCGTTTGCTGTGATAACTTTAAACCACTTTTTCAAGGGAGCTTCCGCTGAAGGATATTTTCCGAAAAAAACTCTTAGCGTTTTAAAACTGATTATGTGCATGACGCTCCATATATTGATTTGTATTTTTATATAAGCTCTCAATTTGAGATCAAGTTTACCAGCATCAGGGATATTGTCAATAAGTAATTCACTTTATAGCTGGTTGATAGCTGGGTCTGACCCCGCTAACTTTCTGGATTTATAGGAAATATTTGCTGAAATATGGTCAAACGGCCTTAGAGCGTACTTTTTGATGCCAGAAAGGGGCGTTTAAGCCAAATCTGACTCCAATTGAATTCTGATTTAAAAAGGTAAAATTGATGAATGATCAATCTAAGATAGCTGTTGTCGGGCTCGGTTATGTCGGGCTACCCCTGGCAATTCATTTTGGTGAAAAATTTGACACGGTGGGGTTTGATCTCAAGGCGAGCATTGTCAAAAATTGTGGGGAGATGAAAGATCCCACCGGCGAAGTGAGTCAGGAGGAGTTTGAACGGGCAGTTCGGTTCACGGCCACCTGCGATCCTGCCATGCTTTCTGATGCCGATTACATTGTGGTGGCCGTTCCCACTCCGATTGATCGTGCCAGACGCCCGGATCTGGGGCCGGTGGAAGGGGCCTCCAGAACCGTGGGTGGGCATTGCATCGCTGTGCTCCATCAACAATATCGGGAAATGGCCGTGTCTGATTTCATCTCCTGCCTCAATGCAAAGGGGTGCCTGGTCGATGTAAAATCCATACTGGATCCCAAAAGGTGAACCTGGGCCTGCCTTGCCGGGATTCTCTGTTTGGGGATCGTCCTTTAATTGATTCAATATACAATACCCACCCGTACCTTTAACCTTTACGACATCCTGGCAAATGCCTTGGGCATTTTTCCGGTAATGATTATAAAAATATTTAAACTAAGGAAAATGCGGAGGCGAGGACAGATTTAAAAATCTGTCCCCTAAGCGCATAAGGAGGTGAAGACATGGAAACCACAAAGCAAGACTATGTCTTGAATGCAAAGTTTGATTATGATCACAGATCATCTGAGAACAATGGTCTTTTGTCTCCGGCATGGATCGCAGGGGTTGATTTTTCGCTGCTTACCTTTTCATTTCTTTTGATCAATTATTTGAAAAGAGGCACCCCTGTTTTGTCCCGGGAGTACACTGGGCTGTTGCTGCTCTTTTACCTGTGCTGGTTCATTACATCCATCATGGTAAAAAAGTTCCGGTCTGTCTCCTTCTCCATGTACAGCACCGGTGTTGTTATCTCTTTCAGGGCGGCGCTTTATCTCACCTACACCGTCGCATTCCTGGTGGTGGTGTTTGACTTGTCCGGTTATTCAAGAGAACATATTTTCAGTACCTGCCTGCTGCTTTTTTTTCTGGAAACGGTTGCATGGTCCCTGTATCACAAAACCATTAACAAAAGGCTTACAGATAGACTCTCAGTGGCAGGAATCGTGGATTATCTCCGGCTTGAAATGGATATTTCCTATTCACTTTTGGTTGTGGATGTCATGTTGGTTCTGATCTCCTTTTATTCTGTTCAGCTGATTAAAAGAGGACACTTAAGTCTGCTGCCGGGGTACGATGCGCTGTTGCTGGTTCTGTTGGGAATATGGTTTGCAGTTTCCCTTGGGACCGGGAAATTTGTGGTGAAAGAATACAGAAACATTTATTTTCATATCTGGCAGTGGTTAAAGGCCGGTATTGTGATGCTGGCCGTGACCACCGTTGTGATTTTTGCCTTTCGGCTCTTTGAGTATTCCAGATTCCAGGCACTGGGGACGGTGGTGCTGCTCACTGCACTGGAGGGGTGCTTTGTCTGCTTCTACTTTCGGGGCCGGAAAGACACACAAATCGACCAGGACCGTGTTTCCGATGATTTGGTGAAGAAACTACTTCAGCAGGAGGCCCTGCCTCTGGATGTGGATTTGGCCACCATTCGGCAGAGGCAGATGAGGCCTGCCCGGTACAAATTGGAAAAAAGGCTGTTGCCGGGGTGTTCAAAATTGTTTGACCTCATTGATCAGCACGTTGACATAGATGACATGTTCTGCATGGAAACATCTGTTGAGCGGTGCTGTGACCCCATTGATGTCGATGCCGACAGAGCCCTTGTAAGGCTGTATCTAAATTTGTGCAAGGTTAACGACATCCGGTGGCTCAATCTTCATTTTCTCCAGATGTATCACCTGATCCTGCCCGGAGGCTATTTTGTCGGGTATGGACATACCATTAAAACCCATCACCAGTGGATATATAGTAAATTTCCCAAATACCTGGCCCATGTGGTCTATGGGCTGGATTTTTGTTTCAAGCGGATCATGCCTAAACTTCCCTGTCTCCAGAAGATCTGTTTCGCCATGACAAATGGCAAAAATCGGGTGATTTCCCGGGCTGAGTTCCTGGGCCGTCTCTGTTTTTGCGGGTTTGAGATCGTGGCGGAAAAGGTCATTGATAAACGCTTGTACGTCATCGCCCGGAAGGTCAAAACCGCATCCCTGGATACCAGTCCCACCTATGGCCCCTTTGTGAAACTCAAGCGCTCCGGCATGAACAATACCGTGGTGAATACCTATAAATTCAGAACCATGCATCCCTATTCGGAATACCTTCAACAATACGTGTATGATCAGCAGGGGCTGCAAAAGGGGGGCAAGCTAAAAGAGGATTTTCGCATGACCACTTGGGGCAAACTCATGCGAAAGCTGTGGCTGGATGAACTGCCCATGCTCTACAACTGGCTGAGAGGGGATCTACAAATTGTGGGGGTCCGTCCCTTAAGTTTCCATTATCTAAACCTGTACGATGACGAACTCAAGGAGTTGAGAAAAAAGGTAAGACCCGGTCTAATCCCCCCCTACTACGCCGACCTCCCGGACACCTTTGAACAAATCTGTGATTCAGAAAAAAGATACATCCAATCCTATCTCACCCACCCCATAAAAACCCAATTCTATTATTTCTACCGAGCTTTCATCAACATCGCCATTAAAGGCGCCCGCAGCAAATAGCAGATAGCAGGGAAGTATTCGCGGGGTGTATTCGCGGGGTCTGACCCCGACAAGTAGTTGTTTTTATATATAATGTTATCGAATATATGGGTAAAAAAGGGCTTAGGATGTACTTTTTGATGCTAAAAAGGGGCTTTTAAGCAAGGGCATTGGGGTCAGGCCTGCGTTGTTGTCGTCTCAGGGGGGTAAAGTATCTCCTTTTTGTACGGTGGCTGCGCCACCGTGACTCTCGGTTCTGACTTCGTCCAGCACCTTGTCCCGGCGCTCCGCGCCTAAACAGGGTGCTGGATCGAACGTCGAACGCCGATTAATCAGACTACGTAAGGTTTATAAGCGTATGGCAATGGTCAGGACCACAATTATTCAGCAGTTAAAAACCTGGCCCGAAGGGCAAGGTTTTTAACTTCATCATTCCAATTGGCTCGATCTCATCAAAGAGTTATCATCGGATAATAACATTATGGCCATCAATGGTAAATACGGGTCAACTAACCCTCAGAACATAGAATTCAGATCAAAAAATCATCACCACATTCTTTTTTATCTTTCTTGTTTAAAAGCTGGTCAAGCTCTTGAAATAATAGATCTGTTTCATTTGTCAAAAAAACATAGAACTTCTCCTTGAATAATGTACGCTCTTGGACATCCAAAGGAATAAACCTGGACATCTGATCCCGAAAATTTTTTCCATGAACGATCTCAGGTAATCTTAACCGCATTTTTTCAAGTTTTTTAAAGTAATCAACAACCTTGTAATCCAAAAGCTTGGCTTTGATAAATTTAACGTTAATCTGCACACCTTGCTGTTTGAGCCATCTCAAGTCCCAAATATCACGGTGACGGATATAAGCCTGGCAGTTTACCAACGAAATCAATTTGTCTGCCATGATTTCTTCCAAAGATTCCACCATGACAAGGGTATCTGCATATCCACCCGGTAAGAATTCATAATTTTGTTGCAAAGAACGGGGGACCTTTGAATATGCAGGAATATTAGCCACCTCGATTTTTATCTTTTGTCTGGGTAAATGGCGGCGACCAGGTTCAGTGATCACTGTAATTTGCCATTTATCAACATGGATCTCCCCGCATTGCTGTTCCTGAGCCATCTCTTTGGGCTCTTTAACTATGACGTCCAGCTCGTATTTTAATCCAATGTAATGTTCAATACAGGATTTCATTTCTGTTAGATGAGTTGTAGTAAAACTACGTCCTCCAACAAAATCCAAATCTTCACTGAACCTGACAGCCCCATAGCACAATCGAAGTGATGTCCCACCCTGAAAGGTCAGTTTGTCAAGCAATTTTTCCTTGTCCAAAACAAACAGGATATCATAGTGTAATAATTCTTTTTCAATGACAGGCCGCATATGTGTATGCCCGTTCATTTTCATAGCTTGATCAACGAGTTTTGTCAGGGTCTTTTTTTTATGAAACATATAACTCAGCCTCATTTACCATTTGAATATTTCTGCCCACCCTCTTGAGATCCCTCCAGGCAGTCTCCCTGGTAGCCACAGGCAAAGGTCTTCCTTTAATCCTTTGTATAAATGAAAGAATATCAGATACAGATTGTTTTGTGTGGGTGAATTCGATAACACCATAGTGCGTGTTAAATGTCCCCTTACGCCCGGTTGTCATCACTGTCAATCTGTCTATGGGAATCTGTGAGATTATTCCATATTCCGACAGCATTGATTCAAGACTGATATAATTATACTCACCACGACGCAAGGCAACGGCTATTCTCTCGATCACATAACCGTCAAAGGAATGTGCGTGGGGGTTGATATAAATTCCACGACAGGCACGGATAAGCCAGCCTTCATGGACCAGACGATTGATACCCTCAGTAAATGTTTTGGAATTATCTTTAAAAAAAAGCTTGGACAAATCCCGCTTAGTAAACACATACCGTTCTTTTTTATCCCAGCAACGAAGAACAGTAAAAGCCTCAGTTTTTTTCATAACTCTCCAGGTGGACACAAAGTCAATAAAAAAATATATTTTATGTATATCAAAAAAAGGTTGTGTTGTCAAGGATAGTGGGTTCAATATTGGCATATTGGTGTTTTCCCAGAGTTAGTGGAGTTAGTGGGTCTGATCCAAGTAAGTATTCGTTTTTATCCATAATATTATTCAAAATGTGGACAAATAAGGGCTTAGAATGCACTTTTTGATGCTAAAAAGGAGATTTTAAGCAGACACTTGACGGGGTTAGACCCCAATTTGAGGTAAATATTCGGCCAGCACCCCATCTTCACTCATTTGGGCCTGCTCACATAGCAATAGTATGCTACGCAGACCAAACTAAGCGAATATGGGGCACTGGTCAAACATTTACAAAGCCGAATACTTACAATTTGAGGAGTACGTAATGAAGAAATTCGCAATGATTGGTATTGCCGGATATGTGGCCCCAAGACATATGCGGGCGGTCAAGGACACAGGCAACTGCGTTGTGGCGGCAATGGACCCCAATGACAGTGTGGGCATGATTGACAGCTATTTTCCCAAGGCCGACTTTTTTACTGAGTTTGAACGGTTTGACCGGCACATTGATAAGGAAAGAAGAAAAGGGGAGGGCATCGATTATGTGGGAGTTTGCTCACCCAACTATCTCCACGATGCCCATATCCGGTTTGCCCTGCGAAACGACGCCGACGTCATCTGCGAAAAACCCCTGGTGTTAAATCCCTGGAACCTGGACGGCCTGGAGGAGATGGAAGCAGACACCGGTAAACGAGTGTACAATATCCTGCAGCTAAGGCTTCATCCCTCCCTGATCACCCTGAAAAAAGAGATTGCATCGCAAAATGTAGATAAAAAATATGACATTGATCTCACCTACATCACCTCCAGGGGCAACTGGTATTTTACTTCCTGGAAGGGTGATGAAACAAAATCAGGCGGCATTGCCACCAACATCGGCATCCATTTCTATGACATGCTCATGTGGATATTTGGCAAGGTTCAGCTCAGCACTGTCCATCTGCGCACCCCCCAGAGTGCAGCCGGGTTCATAGAGCTTGAAAACGCCAGGGTTCGGTGGTTTTTAAGTGTGGATGAAAATAAATTGCCCCAGAACATCAAAGAAATGGGCCAGAAAACCTATTGCTCCATCACCGTGAACGGCAAAGAAATTGAGTTCAGCAAGGGATTTACAGACCTTCACACCCTGAGTTATCAAGGCATATTGGACGGCAACGGATTCGGCCTGAAAAAAGCCCGTCCCAGCATCGA
>Ga0307929_1002210_pt1 | contig 13027 bp, 9 predicted proteins | sample AceLakmetage1330_FD_203160 | JGI IMG/M metagenome (GOLD analysis project Ga0307929, IMG submission 203160) | Saline water microbial communities from Ace Lake, Antarctica - #1330 | ecosystem: Environmental > Aquatic > Non-marine Saline and Alkaline > Saline | place: Antarctica: Ace Lake...
GTAACAGCAGAGAAACCCACACAGGCATATCCGGCATCGATTCCGATTGTGATATCCTGTACGGCTCCACCAGTCTTATAATTCAACTGAATGGTAAAAGGAGTTCTTCTAACCACCGTTGCCTTACACTTTTTCAGAAGTTTTCTTGCCTTCTGAGGTTTTGTGGGCATTAATGGCTTGCCTTCGTGATTTAATACAAATACTTTCATTATTTTTTCCTTTTAAAGAAAACTCAGGGACGAAAGCCCTGATCTCCCCAAGGGAGAGTTGGTCCACATCGACGATGTTAAGAGTCTTTTGAAAGGGTTGACTTAGCCTTACCCTCAGCTATGTTTACAGAGCCCATGTTAGATCCTTCCTCTTCCGACTTGTGGAGCATCGGGGCTAACCTATATATACTCTTAACGGCTACCAATTTGAATTTGGTCGTCTAATCAACCACAAACTCTATGCAAGCAGTTCGCAGCCCTGTCAGGTAGGAGCTTTTTCAAGCCCCTATCCCTTTAGGGTAGGGGTTGTTGACTTGCATACACCTATAGAGCATTCAGCATTTGCAAGGATTTTTTCCCAAAATACTGTAAAGTACTTTGGGTCATATGAAGGATGCCCCTTTTTCATAGAATAATGTATTCCACCATGACGTCAAGTTTTAAATAGAAGTGCGGAAGATTTCATGATAATCATGGAGAAGTGGCTATCATCATAAACCCCTCGGAGGTCTCCCGTGCAGAAAAACAAAAAACTCCCCATTGGTATTCAGACCTTTGCCAATCTTATTGAGGAAGGGTATATCTATGTGGATAAAACACCTTTTATCCACAAACTGACCAGCCAGGGAAAATATTACTTTTTGTCCCGTCCCCGCCGGTTTGGCAAAAGCCTGTTTCTGAGTACACTCAAGGCTGCCTTTGAAGGCCGACGAGAATTGTTTCAGGGCCTTTTTCTGTATGATAACCGGGACTGGAGCCAGAGCAATCCCGTGGTGCATATCAGTTTCGGGGCCGGGGTGGCCAGAAGTGTAGAAGAGCTTCAAGAGACCTGTGATGAAATATTGTACGACCACAGCCGGGCCTTTGGCATTGAATATCACAAGGCAAGCCGCAAGGGGCGATTTGCCGAGCTGATTCAGACTCTGCATGAGAAAACCGGTCGCCGGGTGGTGGTGCTGGTGGATGAGTACGACAAGCCGATTCTGGACAACATTGAAAACATGGAAATGGCCATTACCCTTCGCGATGAACTCAAGAATTTCTATTCCGTTATCAAGGATGCCGACCCTTTCATTGAATTTGTGTTCATCACGGGTGTCTCAAAATTCAGTAAAGTCTCTCTCTTCAGCGGATTGAATAATCTCAAGGACATCACCATAGACAAACGTTTTTCAGACATTTGCGGTTATACTCAGGATGAGCTGGAGAGCGTGTTCTCCGGCTGGATAGGCGATAATATGGATCTGGCCGAGGTTAAGCGCTGGTACAACGGCTACAGCTGGCTGGGCCGGGAGGTTTACAATCCCTTTGATATTCTGCTTTATTTGGATGATGGTGAATTCCGGAATTACTGGTTTGAGACCGCTACCCCGACCTTTCTGATCCGCCTGTTGCAGGAGAAAAAATATTTTATTCCGGCATTGCATGATTTAAGGGCCAGCGAAAAGATTCTGGGCAGTTTTGATGTGGATCGCCTGGAGATCGAAACCCTTTTATTCCAGACAGGTTATTTGACCATAAGGGAAACCCAACAGATGGGGGGCATGCGCTGGTTTCTACTTGGCTATCCCAACCAGGAGGTGCGGCAGAGCCTGACCGACTATATTCTTTCCTTTCTCACCAATAGCACCGTTGCTCAGGAAAATAACAAATTCAATTTATATGAAGCCCTGATTGCCAACAATTTTGATGCCATTAAGCAGATCCTACAGGCGTTTTTTTCCTCCATCCCCCATGACTGGTATCGCAGGAATCAACTGGCCAATTACGAGGGCTATTACGCCTCCATTGTCTATTGTTATTTTGCTGCCCTGGGCTTGGATGTGTGCGTGGAAGATGCCACCAACCATGGCCGCATTGACATGACCGTGAAATTGGGCACAGATATCTACATTTTCGAATTTAAAGTTGTGGAACTTCTTGCAGAGGGCCGCGCTTTGCAGCAGATCAAAGACAAAGGCTATGCCGACAAGTACCGCACCCAAGGTGCAAGAATCCACCTGATTGGGGTGGAGTTTTCCAGCAAAAAACGCAATGTGGTGCGTTTTGAGGTGGAATCTGACAAAAATTGATGAAAACTGGTGAGCCTTAAAATGCTGTTTTTGACCCCGAAAAGTGGGGTTTAAGAGATAAAAAAGCGCTTTTTTAAAGCAATTAAACTTTAATAACAAATACTTATCGGGGTCAGACCCCAACAGTCAGACCCCAACAGAAGTTCATGATAATAATGGAGAAGTGGCCGTCATCATAACTCCCTCGGAGGTTTCCTGTGCAAAAAAACAAAAAACTCCCCATTGGCATTCAAACCTTTGAAAAAATTGCCCAGGACAACTATTGTTATGTGGACAAGACGCATTTTGTGCAGCAGTTGTTCAATGAGGGCACGTACTATTTTCTGTCCCGTCCCCGTCGGTTTGGCAAAAGCCTTTTTCTGAGTACATTGAGGGCTGCTTTTGAAGGCCGCCGGGAACTTTTCCAGGGCCTTTTTATGTATGACAACTGGGACTGGAGCCAGAGCAACCCCGTGGTGCACATCAGTTTCGGATCCGGGGTAGCCAGAAGTGTAGAAGAGCTTCAGGAGACCTGTGATGAAATTTTGTACGACCACAGCCGGGCCTTTGGCATTGAATATCACAAGGTAAGCCGCAAGGGGCGCTTTGCAGAGCTGATTCAGACCCTTCATGAGAAAACCGGACGGCGGGTGGTGGTGCTGGTGGATGAGTACGACAAGCCGATCCTGGATAGCATTGAAAACACGGAAATGGCCATTGCCCTACGCGATGAACTCAAGAATTTCTATTCCGTTATTAAGGATGCTGATCCTTACATTGAGTTTGTGTTCATAACCGGGGTCTCCAAATTCAGCAAAGTTTCGCTATTCAGCGGGTTGAATAATCTCAAGGACATCACCATAGACAAGCGCTTTTCAGACATTTGCGGTTATACCCAGGATGAACTGGAAAGCGTTTTTTCTGGCTGGATAGACGACAATACGGATCTGGTCGAGGTTAAGAGCTGGTACAACGGCTACAGTTGGATGGGACGTCAGGTTTACAACCCCTTTGATATTCTGCTTTATCTGGATAGTAAGGTATTCCAAAATTTTTGGTTTGAAACGGGAACTCCGGCATTTTTGGTCAAACTGCTGTGCAAGGGGCGTTACTATATTCCTGAAATCCAGAATATGGTGGCTGGCGAAGAGATTGTGGGCAGCTTTGACGTGGACAATATCACGGTGGAAGCATTGCTGTTTCAGACCGGTTATCTCACAATCACGGGCTTTGAGCAGATTGGCGCGTTCCGGCGCTATCAATTAAGTTATCCCAATCTGGAGGTGCGAGCCGGGTTGACCAATGCCATTTTGAACGGACTGGTTCAGGATCATCTGGCCAAAACCCGCAATCAGTCCCATGTGCTGGATTCACTCTCTAATAATGACTTTCCTGCCCTCAAGAAAACCATGCAAGCTTTTTTTTCTTCCATTCCCCATGATTGGTACCGTAAAAATAAGCTGGCCGGTTATGAGGGCTATTACGCTTCCATCGTGTATTGCTATTTTGCCGCATTGGGCCTTGATGTCCGGGTGGAAGACGCCACCAACCATGGCCGCATTGACAGGGCGCATTCCCATTTTCCCGGTCAATAACAGATGCTTTCCAAAATCATCTTTTTAAATGATAAATCAAATAGTTGACTACCAACTCATTGCCAAATTTTTGCAAAAAAAACCCCATTATGCCCCAACCAAGCAAAAATTTCAGACATAAATTGAGTAAGATCATCAATTTTGCTTGGTGTAACTACCCGGGAAAACGGGAATGGCATGTTTTTTAAATAATATAACATGTTGTTTTTATAGTATTTTAAAGTCACTTGTGCTTTTTAGGTTCAGTGCGGTTCAATTTTTAGATTAAGGATAGAGCGCATTTCCATTTTTTCGATCATGCTGCTATCAATGAAATAGGTGAATTTGCCATTTCTTTCAGGCAATTCCAACGCCCTGATTTATAGTATGATCGTAGCATGATCATTTTTTCCGCATTCTCCTCGTACCAAAAAATGCAAGGGCCTTTAAGTCGTAAATTGACCACCCTTCGAATCGTGCTTTCAATAGCACCACTGCCTATGGGTAAATTCAATGCCTTCACAGTTGGGAACTTAAGCCGATGCTGATTTCGGACAAAATAATCCCGTTCAGTCCTGATTGCTTTACTATTCCGTCCTCGACAAAGCGTCTGCACTGCCTGCACTACAGCAGACGCTTCTCCTTTTAATAGAAGAGATCGTTGTTTGGAGATCCAGGATTTACGTTTTTTGGCTGACCAGCTTTTCCGTAACCCTGCAACCTTACCCAAATGCTCTACCGCATGGTAGAAGTCAAGAAGTTCATAAACATGATCTGGGTTCAAGCCCAATGAGTTGATCAGTCCGGGGATTCGATTCCAGATCCAATGGGCTCCATCGGCAACAAACAAAACTTTATCTGCCTGTTCAATGCAAAGGGATTCCAGATACCCATTTAACAATTGAAACAAGCCATCAGGGCCATTGAATCCCCCATCAATAATGGGTTTGAAGCTTTTTTCCTGTTTTCCATTCTCATCAACGACGTAAATTATTAAAAGCTTTGGCTCTCGCCAAGCTCCATGATATCTGGTTCTTCCTTTTGCTGTCCTGGGGCCTCGTTTCTTTTCCCGTAATCGTACTCGGCCACCGTCAGTGCTTATGACGACTCGACGACCCTTGAGTTTGTCCTCGTCATTCAGCGGAATTAGACCTGCCTGCTGTACCACCCGGGCACGTTCCGCATAACGATAGGTCAATTTTCGGATCACCTTTACATCCAGCGTAATACCATTATCCAAAAGAACCTGTCGCACTTCTGCAAACGAACTCAAGTATCCTGTTTAAATTTCCAGGCAAGGTAAAAAAAATCAAAGCATTAGAAATAAATTATTGCCAAATCTTCTTTCTGTCAATATGATTGCTTCCTATGACTACAGCAAACTTAACTGAAATATTGGAAAAAATTCAGCCAGACTTAAAACAAGTCAAAGGTCAGGCATCAAAGGAAGCTGTATCTACCCTGTTAAACATAGTAGAGGAGTCAGTAGCTGAGAGCATTAAATTAAAGAATGAAAATCAAACGTTAAAAGATGAAATAAATCGTCTTAAGGGAGAGCAGGGTAAGCCCGACATAAGACCCAATAAAAAGAAGAAAGATGGTAATATTTCTTCTGAAAAAGAGCGCAAGTCGGCGGAAAATAATGATGAAATAAATCGAGAAGGATTTAAACTCGATAAAGGATCATTAGGAAAGCTTAAAGAGCAACGACTATCTGCTGAACTTCTTGATCAGATATCAAAATTAGATGGTGAAAAATATTCTGACGAAGAGGGCTTTCTCACTGCGGTAGAATCTATCCTTGAACAATCATTAACTGAGGAACAACGTAGGTTACTCCTTAAATATGCTCGTTATAAAAAAAGAAATCGGAAAGCTAAATTACCAGAAATAACCATTGATCGACGAGAAAAATGCCCTGTAGATAAAACCCAATTGCCTGATGATGCTATATTCAAAGGGAATGAACCCAAAGTAGTTCAAGATGTAATTATCAAGACGGATAATATTGAATTCCAACGAGAAGTTTATTATTCTCCGTCTTTGAGAAAAACTTATCTTGGACCTATTCCATTGGGCTATGAAGGTGACTTTGGCCCTCATATAAATTCTGATATTGTTTCGATGAAATATGTGAACGGCATGTCGACTCCTAAAATCATAGAGTTTTATCACAATATGGGGACACTTATTTCCGGTAGCTATATTTCAAATAGGTTAACAAAACCAGCGTATATGGATGTATTTCATCAAGAGAAAAATGAAATGCACAAGGTTGGCCTTGAAGTCAGTCCTTATATTCAAATTGATGATACCGGTACTCGGGTGAATGGGCAAAATTACTACACTCAGATTATCTGTAACGATCTATATACTGCATTCTTTACTACAAAACATAAAAACAGGTTAACCGTTTTAGATGTACTCCGAAATTTTGAATCAAGAAATTTTTTATTGAACGATGAAACGTTTATTCTTCTTGCTCAACTTGGTATTCCAAAAAAAGATCTCAGCTTGCTATCTGCATATAAACAGAATACACCCTATGATGAACATGAGATGCAAGCAATTTTGCAAATTATTTATGGGACTGGCAGCCCACGTAAGCAAACAAAAATAATGGAAGCATGTGCAATTTTGAGTTATCGTCAAGAGACTGGGATTGCTGTTGTAAAGGTTTTGGTGTGCGATGATGCACCTCAATTCAAATTACTTACAGATGAACTTGCACTTTGCTGGATTCATATCGGAAGGCATTATAAACGCCTGAATCCTGTTGTTCCACTTCACCAGGAACAATTGAATGATTTTCTTCGGTGTTTCTGGGAGTACTATCATAAACTTGTAGCATACAAAAAATCTCCAAGCAGTAAGCAAGCGAAATTGCTCATTAAAGAATTTGATACCTTGTTTTCAACAAAAACAGGTTATGATGATTTAGATAAACGGATTGAAAAAAATAAAACTAAAAAAGAGGAGTTGTTGGTTGTTCTAAAACACCCAGAAGTTCCTTTGCATAACAATCTTTCAGAGAATGGTGCCAGAGTTGAAAAGCGAAGAAGAGATGTGAGTCTTCAAACAAAAACAGACGAAGGGACAAAGGCAAAAGATACCATGATGAGCATTGTAGAAACATGCAAAAAGCTTGGTATCAGTGGATATAAATTTATTCATGATCGAATTAATAAACAATTTAAAATGCCATCTCTTGCTGAAATGATAAAAGCTAAAGCGGCTGGACAGCCGATTTCCCTTTGACATCAAATAGCTATTCTTATTTCGAATTGTTTTTTTGCTGATATTAGCCTGCTTGTTCGATAAAAAGAAGGGGGCCTTCAGAATCCGAGCTTGTATATTGTATCGTTGATGCACACATCAATAATTTCACATATCCCATATCAAGACCTACTTGTACAATGATCCCAGCAAATCCAGACATCCTTTGACATAAAATTAATTAAATGGTCCCATGAAATTTAAACAGGATACGAACTCAACAATGCCGACCAAGAACTCACCATAGCTGCCAATCCGGGTGTACATCGATCATGAATTCCAATCAAAACCAAACCGGCATACATACCCTTATATCGTTTTTTGTTTCTGCGGTCACATGATCGTCGATAGTACCTGGCACGAATCTGGATGCGGCAACCTCCTTTGGTTTGAATTTGAACTGCCTCATATCCTTCACTTTTCATCCGGTTCCCACAATTACGAACGAATTCTTTCTCCTGGGCTTGTTGTTCGGGAGAATCCAATATTATTTGGACTTTTTTTTTAGCAGCAATGCGGCTAACTGATTCGTATAGCTCATTATCTCTTGTTCCAGCGTATCTATATCTGCTGGGTTACGTATTTGTCGAGTTCCTTCTTCTAACGTTTTTAGACAACTATACACTTCTTCAATCGTTTCACAATTATGGGTCTTCTTGATCTCCATGATATCGCCTCCTTGATTATGTATTGTTCAGACAGAGGATATCATTTTATTGCATTAAATATAAAGTTTTTTTATGAACCGGGAAAATGGGAATGCGCCCCATTGACATGATGGTGAAATTGGGCAAAGATATCTACATTTTCGAATTCAAGGTGGTTGAACTACTTCCGGAAGGCCGGGCCTTGCAGCAAATCAAAGATAAAGGTTATGCCGACAAGTACCGTACCGATGGGGTGACAATCCACCTGATCGGAGTGGAGTTTTTCAGCGAAAAACGCAATGTGGTGCGCTTTGAGTTAGAATCTGACAAAGTTTGATGAAAATTGCTGAAAGCTTTAAAATGCTGTTTTTGACCCCGAAAAGTGGGTTTTAAGAGATGAAATCGAGATCTTTTACATTATACTTCTTTTAATAACAGAGACTTATCGGGGTCAGACCCCAGGAGACAGGGAACGGATTTTATTTTCTCAAAAACGGGTGGTTGGTTTTAAAACCCCGTTTTTGGCCGAATTTCAGCCCCCTGTTTCCAGGAGAGGAGACAACTCTTGCAAATAGATCTGTTTATTTATATGATTTAAGAAATTGTCTTGTTCATGATGGGCATACTCGAAGCGAAGTACAACATAGTCGGATTGAACTTATATTATATTATGATAGGAGATAGCTTGCTGACATCCCACAAAAAAATCATTGTATTTTTCTTGCCCTTTTTAATTATTTCGGGTTTTCCAAACTTGAGCTTTTGTGAATCAGAATTGTTTGATACTGTTGCTAAACAGACGCTAAAAGAACTTCGCATTTTATCTTCTCTACCCATCTCTATAAAAACTGTTGATGGCTTTCATCAAGTGTATTCAAAATTATATAACAATGATACACTGAGAATAAGTATTTTTTTGGGAATGATGAACACAGCGAATAATATTTGCTTAGATCGTCCTACCAAACATGCCTTGGTCGAATATTTGACACAGGATTGCCAGTCAGATTCTTTTGCCTGTGGTTTTTTTAAAAAAAGTAACGAACCAACTATATTACAAAAAAAAACTGACGATTCAAAAAATATAATTATCAGTATTCATGATAGTTCTGTTAGCGAAAGTGTAAATAAAAATACAGTAGATTTAGTTTCTGAACAACAACAAAAATCAAAAACGATAACAGATTTATTTTTAAAAGCTATTGAAGAAGATGATATTATTTGCTATATAGGACACGCAAGATATGGTACAGGCCCTGGATTCTATAATCTTCCATTTCTTTCAGCACAATGGTTATCAACTTATATTCGATCACCATTACGTTCAGCTATGGTTAGTAAGCTTAATCAAGCTTCTAAGCATCCCAAAATATTTGGTCTGTTCAGTTGCAATACTGAACGATATTATGCAAAAGAAATACATGCGGTTGTTCCAGATATGGCTCTAATCGTTAGCTCAGGCATCACAACTCATTATTCAAATGTTATGGAAGCTATTGGGTTCTTGAATTCAATTTTGGGGAATGTTTACCCATCAGAACTTAATACTACATTCAAAAAACTTAATACAAACTCAAAATATAAAATATATGGTCTCTTTGAAAACAATATTTTCCCAAAATTCAAAAAGCACAACAGCCTTCTCTCAGTTACTATGTTCTTATTAATACTGCCAATTATTATACTATCGACCTCAAAACTGTTTTTAATCCAAACTTTCTCTCCTTTCGAGACTAAATCATTTTTTAAAGACCTGATGTTTCTATTAATTTTTTCTGCGTACAGCATGATGACCATAAAATATTTTTCAAAATTCAACAATGTCATTGATAAGCAAGCAATTCCTTTGTTTTTTATTTCTGTTGGCGTATTGTTGACCGCTATGTTTTTATATAAAAAGGATATAAACTTAAATGATATTGTTCTGTCATTTAAGACTTTAATTGCTCCTCTGTTTATTTCAATGCTGATATATTTTGGACTAAATCTATATCCAACAGCAGGATATGATGAATTATTTATGTCTATTATTCAATCTGCAAAGCTCCTTATAATATCCGCAACTATTCTACCATTTTTTGTTTTCACCACTGGAATTTTAAAATATCCACTTTTTGTAGAAAAAAAAATATATATTGGAATTCGTATCATATTGTTTATAATTGTTTCTGGAATTTTCTGCATAGCAATCTCTTATTTGATAGTACAGTTTAACATATTTTTCTTTATGCACAAAATTTTTATTTTATTATTCTATACTCAACTTGTATCTCTTCTGTTTTATTACTATAAATCTAACACCTTATTGCCAATAGCGTTCCAAACGCTAACGGTAGCTATTATTCTTTCAGAAAATATTCATGGTCTTTTTTATTAATTTGGAGTTTTAAATATGTCATCAATTCTTGGGCATGCTTGTGCAGGTATAATAGTTAAGAAATTAGCAAAAACAAATCTTCCTGCAAAAAAAAATAAAATACTCATGTGTCTTTTGATTATTTTGGCTTTATTACCAGATATAGATGTGATAATTTATATTATATTCAAATTTTCGAACATGCTTCCCCATAGGGGGATGACACATAGCCTTTTGTTTAGTTTTATTACGGCCTACATTCTTACAATAATATTTGAACGATATTTTGACATTACAAAATTAAAGCTTTTTTTTATTTTTTTATCTTCTCTTCTTTCACATCTTGCCTTAGATTTCCTTATGGGGGCAGGACCAGCAATACCTCTTTTCGCACCTTTTTCTTATAAAGGGTTTCTTTCTTCGATACAGTTTGTTCCATGTGCATATTACTCAACATCAGCCAAAGGTTTATTTCAAATCCTTTTTTACCCCCCTGCTGTAATAGGATATTGTCTTGAATTTTTAATTTTTACCCCAATCATACTCGGTCTTAAAAAAAATAAATCTATATTTATCAATGTTATGCTTTCTATAATTTTCATATTTGCAATAACAAGCACATTTTGGATATACAATTAATGGGCAGGTTCAGAAACAAGCCGGTTAGGTATCCTAAAAGCCTGATGATTTTTAAACAGGCTCTACAGGTATTAGAAATATTGCTACTGATTCATTAATAAAAATAAAATATTATTGGCTAATTACATCCTACATTTCGCACCTTTAAGCACATGTTTTTTGAATTACAAGTGCCACATATTGTGCATTTAGATAAATTAGCACTATATATAGATATACAAATTACTGTAACCTTTATGACAAAAAAGTTTAGCAATTAAACAACACAATATGAAGTAAATTATCAACCTATTATAACAACATGTTGTGTTATTAAAGGTGCGGAATGTAAGTTACATACCATTCATATTCTGTGGTTTTCTTGGCGAATGAGCGTTGGAAAACCAGTTGGATGCAAAATGTTTTTAAGAAAATCTATTATTAAACAAGTAGAAAAAGACTTTTTCTGTATTTCTGGTTACTCAGCTTTCTGCGTTCTCCTAAGGGTAAGTGCTTAGAAAATTGGAAACTATTATAAAGGTATTGAAAGAACATTTGCCACTGGTAATGATTGTGAGCTTGTACATCGCCGCAGGTTACTGTCTGCAATTCGGTTTTCAAATTGATGAAATGATGAACGTCCGATTCTATTACAAGATGCTCACTCTTTCTTCTATCTATTTCTCCCTTTTTTTTTTGGTTATCCAAATAATTCGAAAAAAATTTTATACCTATTTTATACCAAAAATATTTTTGGGGTTTTTTCTAATCATTTCCCTTACACCTCCATTTATTAGTACTTTTTCAAGTTTCAAACAGGTAATCCCAATAATAAATAATTTTTCTTGGGATTACCAATTGATGAAATTAGATTATATCCTTCATTTTGGGCATCACCCATGGGAATCTCTCCGTTTTCTCTTAAATTATCCCGATATAATCAACATAATAGACCTGCTTTATATGTTGTGGTTTCTACTCTTGTTTTTTTTCTGCCTGTGGATGGGGTGGAGTGCGAGAAGAAACTTAAGGATTCAATTTTTTATCAATGCTTGTCTTTCCTGGGTTATACTCGGCACGTTATTCGCTACAATATTTTCAAGTGCAGGACCGTGTTTCTACGATAAGGTGACAAGCGGATATCCGAACCCCTATGGCCCTTTGATGACAGAACTATCCGAGATTCACAGCTCCACGCCGCTGTTTGCCATAGAAAACCAAATCGGTGTTTGGAAAGCATATGAAAATCATGTTTGGCTCCCTTTTGGTGGAATTTCTGCTATGCCAAGCCTTCATGTTGCTATAACCGTTTTATTTGCTCTGGTTGGTTGGCAAATCAACCGCTATGCTGGAATACTACTGACTGCTTATGTGATTATAATACAGACCGGTGCTGTAATATTAGGGTGGCACTACGCTGTGGATGGATATGTAAGTATTTTAATGACGATTTTGATCTGGAAAATGGTGAATAAATATTTCCCTTCACTGGAATAATCCTGGTTCATCCGAATCAACGCTTACTTTTTGTTGTGACAATCGAAAAGTTTACTTTTCATAAGATAACTTTTCCCGACATCTATGGTAATAGATGGGGAGCGTCGATATGGTAAAATTCTTTTTGAAATATACCATGAACTTTTAAGAACTGGTAAAGTTGGACGTCCACGAAAAACTTTAAAAAAAGGGGTTCCTGTCAAGGTTAAAAATAAAGGATCTCAGGCACATAAAAAAAGGACACAAAAAAACCAAAGTACCAAACAACATGCCCACTGCATCCTGAAACATCAGATAGCATTTTAGACAATGAAACACATGCCAATCATGTTGAAGCCAATAATAGTACAATGATGCGAAAATATTCCACATATAGAATAAAAACAAATATATACGCTAAATCAACTGCCGGTCTTCAACGAATTCTAAATGTATATTGGGTTATCCATAATTTTGTCAGAACCCAGTTTACCACCAAAGAGGTTCCTGCAGTCACTTTGGGGATAATAGAAAAAGGGGGCTTGATCATAACGTCGGCCACCTTGTGGTGAAATTTGGCTACCCACTTAAGGCGGGATATTCTCAAGGCTTTTTATGTGGATAATTAGCTTTCAGCCCCTAAAATTCAGGCTGCTCAGACGCTTGATTTTAAAGGCTGTCCCGCCTTAAGTGCAGACCTCGTTAGCAGTTAATCTTAAAACTTTCCAAAATGCTTAAAACACACTGCTTTTGATAGGTGTTGCAATATAATTGGACATCAATATTCTTAATTATCTGTAATTAAAGTATAAAAAAAAGA
>Ga0307929_1002211_pt1 | contig 13026 bp, 9 predicted proteins | sample AceLakmetage1330_FD_203160 | JGI IMG/M metagenome (GOLD analysis project Ga0307929, IMG submission 203160) | Saline water microbial communities from Ace Lake, Antarctica - #1330 | ecosystem: Environmental > Aquatic > Non-marine Saline and Alkaline > Saline | place: Antarctica: Ace Lake...
TATAGTAACATTTTGGATCGCAAAATGGAAGCCAAAAGTAAGTGAAACTTCATTTTTTTAATTTTTAAAAATCTTGAGAAACCCTTTCAACAATAGGGCTTCTGGTGTTCCGGTCAGGCACTATTTATTAAACTTTACAGAAATTCTCAAAGCAGATTTTTATATTTGTATGCTAATGCTTTACTTCTCATTTCGGTTGGATTGGGATGTATATTTATTCAAAAATCCTTTGGAGGACCGATCGGTTGGTTAGGGAGGATAGCACAATATACTGGGGGGGTGTATCTGCTTATAGCTGTGTTGAGAGGTGCCAAGGAACATAAGACGTCAATTATACGATTCGATAGGGTTCTTGAAAGTTTTTTTCGTAATCGTTTCGATACCCTTTTAAAAGAACGTACAACTCAATTAGGACATGTTAATGAACAGCTTAAACAGGAGATTGATGGTCATAAGCGTTCTGCAAAAGCATTGACAGAAAGCGAAGAACGTTTTCGAGGAATCATAGAAAATACAGACGCTGGATATTTTTTCATCGATAATGAGGGTAATTTTCAAAACGTAAATCGTGCCTGGCTAAAAATGCATGGTTATGATTCCAAAAAAGATGTGATCGGGCAATCTTTTAAACTGACTCAGGTAAAAGAGGATGTGGACGCTGCTCAGCAAAATGTAGATGCGCTGCTCATCGGAAATACTATCCCAACCGGTGAGTTCACACGCCTTTGTAAGGATGGAAGCTTGGGATACCACACATTTTCTGCTCACTCTGTTGTGCAGGGTGGCCAATTGGTTGGATTGGAAGGGTTCATTATAGACGTCAATGCGCACAAATTGGCCGAAAAGAAGAAGAAAGAGCTGGAAGCCCAACTCCAGAAAGCCCAGAAAATGGAATCCATCGGCATGCTGGCCGGTGGTATTGCCCACGACTTTAACAACCTTTTGTATGTGGTGATGGGTAATATTTCTCTGGTGCAGGATGACCTGAAACCTGAAATTGGAGTGTCTGAAAGTCTTAAAGATGCCGAAGAAGCATGTATTAAGGCAAAGGAATTGACCGCCCGGCTGATTACCTTTTCAAAAGGTGGTGATCCAGTTAAAAAAATGATGTCGATCGACAATTTGCTAAAAGATACTATTATCTCAGCATCAAGCGGATCAAACCTTAAATCAAATATTTCCATAACAGATGCTATCAGACAGGTAAATATTGATGATAATCAAATCAAACAAGTCGTCCGTAATATATTCGTCAATGCAAAAGAGGCGATGGATGATAATGGACAGCTCAAGGTATCATGTGAAAATATTGATATACCACAAGAAGGTCTCCTGACATTAAATCAGGGGAAATATATTAAAATTTCTTTTGAAGATCAGGGATGTGGGATATCAAAAGAAAATATGGAAAAAATATTTGATCCTTATTTTTCAACAAAAGATATGGGGATTGATAAAGGACAGGGTCTCGGACTTACAATTAGTTATTCCATCATTAAAAAACACGGAGGTTTAATCACTGTAGAATCTGAGCAGGAAATTGGATCGACCTTTTCGGTTTATCTTCCGGCTATCTCTGTCAAAAAACCCGATTATCAAAAATCAGTGAAAAAGCCTGCAACACATACGCCTGTAAAACAACCTGTCACTGGTACAGGGAAAATTCTTTTAATGGATGATGAAGAAGCGATCAGAATTTTTATGGGCCAGGTACTTAACAGATTAGGATATGATGCTGAAACCTGCACCGAAGGCAAAGAGACTGTTGAAATATATAAAAAGGCGATGGAATCAAAAGAACCCTTTGATGTTGCGATTCTGGATCTAACCAATAAGATAGGAATGGGCGGTCAGGAGACCATGAGAAGACTTCTTGAAATTGACCATAATACAAAAGGAATAATTATTACGGGTTATTCTGATGATCCGGTCGTTGCCAATTTTAAAGCATACGGTTTTTCTGGGGTTATTACAAAACCTGCAACCAGGGAAGAATTGAGTAGGGTCATAAACGAGGTTCTTTCATAAGGCCTGTAGGTTTTGGGTGACACTAAATATGGTATATTGATGGATCTTCAAATCTGGTGATCAGATTATACTATATGGACCAAAACCATTGTCAGAAGCCATTATCTCATATTCCAGTTAATAATATATAAAAAATAATGTGAGATAGGAGCAGACTACTGACTATTGTCTGCAGTTTTCTGAGTTCGAAAAATTCTGTGGGCTATTATTATTAGTCCTGCCTTTTCATGTTCCAAAAAGCACCTCAGACTATTCCCAGAAATCTGAATTTTTATTCAAAAGATGGGATGGAAAAAAGGGGGAATTTCTGGAACCAACCTCTCAAAGCTGCAGCAGAGCGGAAAGTTCCTTAAACTGTCCGGTGATCCGATCCATCTGGCGAAAACCAGAATTGAAATGATACGCTTATACCTGAAGCAGGGCATCCAGAGCCAGGCCAGATTGGTGTGGAAGATTGTATTGGTTTTTCGCCTTGTAGAATTTTTTTATTAGAGAAATGATATCTGCCTCATTCCGGGTTTCAGGGACATACCTGTCCAGCCAGGTTCGGAAAAAACATACCGGACAGGGCCAACACCAATAAAACCGCAACAACAAAAAATATGACAAACAATTCCCTGGATCTGGAAAACCTCAGGTTCCTTGACTTCACCGGATAATTTTTATTATTTCGTGGTCTTTTTGTTAAACTCATTGAGCATAAAGAAAGAGTCCGAATTTGGGAAAAATGATAGTAACGAAAAAAATCTTGACAACACCAAAATACACACTGTATACAGTACACAATAAATGGGAAGGGTTCATTTAATTTTACGTGGAGAAATCTATGCAATTTTTTAACAATCTCATTGTGCTATCCCTTGAACAGACAATTTTAGTCCCATGCGGTATCTGCAGATGGAGAACTGTTATTCCGTTTATACACCCGTTAAGCCTGCCGCTGTCCCCTTTATCGGGAAAAATTATAAAACTGAATACCGAATCCGGCGCCTCTGTTAAAGAAGGTGACGAGATTTTACTCATTGAATCAATGAAAATGGAAACTCCAATTTTTGCTCCCTGCACCGGAATTGTTTCTTCCATCAATGTGAAAGAGGGCGATAATCTGGAAGAAGAAGACTTGATCGCCATATTTGAATAAAAATTTTGCTGGATGGTTCATAGCAGTATTTTCCGTCTACAATTTAAGATTAAGGACAGATATCATGACCGCAAAAACACACCAGAAAGAACTTGAACGATTAAAGAGTCTTCAGCACAGAGCCTTTATGGGGGGCGGAGAAAAAGCAATTGACTCCCGTCACTCAAAAGGGAAACTGACTGCAAGGGAGCGGATTGACCTGTTGTTTGACCCGGGCAGTTTTGTTGAGCTGAATGATCTGGCAGAAAGTCAATGCATGGATTTTGGTATGGACAAAAGAAAAGTTCCAGGCGACGGTGTGGTGATTGGTTACGGCACCATTAATGGCCGGATCGTTTTTGCTTATGCACAGGATGCTACGGTTCTCGGAGGATCGGTTGGAACAATTCATGGCCAGAAAATTTGCAGGATCATGGATGAAGCCTTAAAGGTGAAAGCACCTTTGATCGGTCTGAATGACTCCGGCGGGGGGCGGCTTCATGAAGGTTTTTTTGCTTCCAAAGGGGTTGCCGGAATGTTTTTGCGAAATACTGCAGGATCCGGGGTTATTCCTCAAATATCCTGCATAATGGGGCCTTGTGCAGGTGTATCCGTCTATTCTCCGGCATTAACTGATTTTATTATTATGGTGGATAAACAGAGCCAGATGGTGATTACGGGTCCCAAAGTCATCAAGGATGTGACCGGTGAAACGGTGACACTTGAAGAACTGGGTGGTGCACACGTTCACAGCACCATTACCGGTCAAGCTCATTTTGTTGCAAAGACGGATCAGGACAGCATTGAGATGATCCGAAACCTTTTAAGCTTTCTGCCCTCCAATCATGAGGAAATGCCGCCGACCTATGCCTGTACCGATGATCCGGAGAGGAAAAATGAAACCCTGACTGAAATTGTACCAGCAGAGTTCAGAAGAGGCTATGACATGCGGCAGGTAATTGCCGAAATAACGGATAAAAATGAATTTTTAGAGATCCTTCCCAAATTTGCTAAAAATATTATTACAGGCCTGGCACGCTTTAATGGAAATACCGTCGGGATTGTCGGCAATCAGCCTTGTGTTAAGGCAGGATGCCTGGATTATAATTCTTCAGACAAAGCGGCACGATTTATCAGGTTCTGTGATTGTTTTAACATCCCTTTGGTGAATCTGGTGGATGTACCCGGTTATTTTCCCGGGGTTAAACAAGAGTATGCCGGTATTATCCGGCATGGTGCAAAAATGCTGTATGCCTACGCTGAAGCCACTGTTCCCAAGATTACACTGGCATTGCGAAAAGAATACGGAGGTGCTGTCATGGCCATGTGCTGCGCCGGAATGGGTGTTGACCTGATGCTGGCCTGGCCGATAGCCCAGCTTGTTGTGATTGATACAACAGCTGCCATCAATATCATCTATCGTAAAGAAATCCAGAACGCGGATGATCCGGAAAGTTTCAGGAAACAGAAAATTGAAGAATATGATTACAAGTATTCAAATCCGTTTCATGCCGCCTCCAATATGCTGGTTGACCGGATTATTGAACCTTCTGAAACCCGGACCCAGATCATAAAAGGTCTTGAAATGCTCAAAAACAAAAAAAGGCCTGAACCCTTTAGAAGACATGGAAATATTCCACTATAACAAAATATGAAACAGGGAGATAAATAAATGGATTTTTTACTCACAAAGGAACAAAAATACATTCAAAAAGCTGCAAGGGAATTTGCCCGGGGAGAAATGGCAGACGTGGGCCGGGAATTTGACCTGAATGAGACCTTTCCGGAAGATATCATTAAAAAAGCAAGACAGCTGGATTTGATCGGGCTTTTTATCCCTGAAAAATTTGGTGGTCCAGGCCTGGGCTATCTGGAGCAGGCCATCGTTCTTGAAGAACTCTGGAAAGTGGATCCGGGTATCAGCCAGCAGCTTTGCTCCCTAACCTTTGGTGCAGAAGAGTTTATCCTTTTCGGTACAGACGAACAGGGTAAAAAATATCTTGAACCGATTTTTACGGGGGATGCTATTATGGGATTTGCCATAACAGAACCGGATGCCGGTTCTGATACCCTTGCCGCTTCTACAACCGCCGTAAAAGAAGGGAATGAATGGGTCCTTAACGGATCAAAGGTGATGATTGGAAACGGGACCCGCGGTACCTTCATGCTGGTTTACTGCCTGACGGATCCGGATGCCGAATCCAGATCCAAACGGCACAGCATCATTATTGTTGAGACAGACAGGGAAGGATACAAGGGCGAACCCATGCATGGCAAAATGGGACTGCGTTGTTCAGACACGGCAGCCATCTATTTTAACGATGTCCGTGTGCCTGAAGAAAACCTCCTGGGCACCAGAGGGGAAGGGTTTCGTCAACTCATGGCTTTTTTTGACAGAAGCCGGGCCTATGTCAGCGCACATGGTGTCGGACTGGCTCAGGGCGCTTTGGATATGGCAGTCAAACATGTCAGAGATCGAAAACAGTTTGGAAAGCCCATTGGCAGCTTCCAGGGGGTTCAGTTCAAAATCGCTGATATGGCAGTGAAAGTTGAATTGGCCAGGAACATCATGTACAAGGCGGCCTGGCTGCTGGACAACGGCACACCTGATACACAGGTGACCGCTATGGCAAAGCTTTACGCCTCCCGTATTGCTGTTGAGGTGGTTGATGAGGCCCTTCAACTCCATGGCGGGTATGGCTATTTTGATGATTATGATATTGAGCGTTTTTACAGGGCGGCAAAAGTCCTTGAAATTTATGAAGGCGCTAAAGAAATCGAAAAAATGATCATCGGGCGGACCATTGTAGGCAAATAAGGCGGCAAATAAGGCCACTATTTACCAAAGATAACTGCATACTGTCTCAAGGCAGGAGCATAAATAATTCTTGACTCGAAGAAGAGGTATACAGTACGCTGTATACAATTATTATTTACGATTAATTTTAGTTCTATTCAATTGAGAAAGTTATGGGAGAAAGTTATGGAAATTTTTAAAAATTTGACGGTTTTATCCCTTGAGCAGGCAACGGTTGCCCCGTATCTGACTTACAGGCTTGCCCAGGACGGAATGAATGTCATCCGTATGGAACACCCTGTATACGGGGATCCCAACCGATTTATCGGAGACAATGTCCTTAAGGAAAAACGAATGAATTCCTATTTTCTGTGCATCAATTCGGGAAAAAAGGCATTGACGCTCAACCTGGCTGAACAAGAAGGCAAAGACATCCTCAAGTCCCTTCTTGTGGAGCTTGATGTGGACATTTTTGTGACGAATCAGCTTCCAAAAAACTACGAAAAACTCGGCATTGCCTATGACATTATGAAATCAGTAAAACCGGACATCATATGGCTGGGCCTCACCGGGTTCGGGCCTGACTCCAATGAGGGAGCCTATGACCCGATTCTACAGGCCCGATCAGGCCTGATGGATCTCACCGGTGAAGCAGACGGCGATCCCCAGGTTACCGGGATTCCCCTGCCGGATATGGGAACCAGTGAACATGGATACGGCCTTTTGATGAAAGCACTTTTTGAACGAAGCGCCACAGGCAAGGGCACTCGGATTGACATGTCCATGATGGAATCCACAATTTCCTGGCTGACAGTCCCCATTGCTCTTTCCGAAAGCTTTGGGGAGACCATTTCCAGAAGAGGAAATACCCATGAGTATTTTTGCCCGGTATCTGTATTTAAGACCCGCAACGGATATGTTTACCTTGCCGTGGGCAACGATCGCCAATGGCAGGCCATGGTTTCCCAGGACATGTTCACATCACTTGACAAAGAAGAATACAAAAAGAATGGGGGTCGGGTTGCTGATGTAAATAATCTGAACGTCAAAATCAATGAGATCACCTCAAAACATACATCTGAAGAGCTCATTGATTTGTTTAATTCCATTACCGTTCCCATAAGTTCCATTAAAAATGTAAAAGAAGCGGTCCAAGATCCGTTGGTAAAAAAGCGCCTTCTAACCGCAGAGGATCCAAAAACCGGTACTTTGCTGACCCTTGCCCCTCCACCGAATATGACACCATTTCTTGAATCAGTTGGTCAGAAATTAAGTTTTCCGCCGCGGTTCGGAGAGCAGAACCAGGAAATTTACGGTGGAATTCTAGGGTATGACGACGGTAAACTTGCGGATCTCAAGGACAGAGGAATTATCTAATTTAAAGCTAACGACGGTACGGATGTCGACAAATTTTTAGTTAAGCTCATTAAGATTTTTGGGGCTGGTATTGAAAGGAAATTTTAAATCATGAAGTTGGATGGAAATTTCAGCGAAAGACGATTTTTAGGCCAGGATGTATTTGAATATTTGAAACAGGCTATTATAGACGAAACCATCGAACCGGGATCCCGGCTTGTTGAAACTAAAATTGCCAAGATGCTGGGAATCAGCAGGACACCTTTGCGCGAAGCCCTGCACAAGCTTGAAAGAGAAGAATGGATTGAGAAAATTCCATCAGGCGGTTTTCAGGTGGTCGTCCTGACCCGGGATGATATTGAACAGACCTTTGGAATCAGGAGTGTACTGGAAGCTTATGCTGCTCGGCTTGCTGCAGAAAACTTCACAAAAAAAGATCTTGTCCCTCTGGAAAAAAAGATGAAAGAATTCCAAAAACTTGTCGAAAAACAAGAAAAAAATTGGGACAAAAAAGATTATGACAAACTTCAAAATATCAATACACAGTTTCATGATCTTCTATATGGTTTGAGTCAGAATCCGAAACTCATCAAAATGATTAATCAGCTTCGAGCCCATATTTCAAGGTTCAGGAAAATGATACTCACCCAGGAAGGGTCTGCAACTGAAAGTTTTGAAGACCACGCAAAAATGCTGATCGCTATAAAAAAAGGGGACGGTGAAGCCGTTGAGAAACTAGTAAGAGTCCATATCCTTAAAGGAAAGGACGTGGTGCTAAATCAATTTAACGCAGAGGAAAAACACCCCAAAAGTGCCTAACGCAGACGACATACGGTCAGGGAACAAACTTGCAGGAGCCAGACTTATACAGCTCATCGAAAAGAGTGATCCTAACGGATTTAAACTTTTAAAGGAGCTGTATCCTGATTCAGGGAATGCCTTTATTATCGGTATTACCGGATCCCCGGGTGTTGGGAAATCCACCTTGATTGACGGGCTCATTGAAGCATTTCGGAAAATGGATTTCAAGGTTGCCGTTATCTGCGTGGATCCCACAAGTCCGTTTTCAGGCGGTGCCATTTTAGGGGACCGGATTCGCATGCAGCGTCATGTAACCGATAAAGGGGTGTTTATCCGATCCATGGCATCAAGGGGCCACAAAGGCGGTCTTTCACGGACAACAAAAGATTGCTCCGTTGTCCTGGATGCTATGGGATATGACATCATAATCATTGAAAGCGTAGGAGCCGGGCAAGCAGAATTTGATATTATTAAAATAGCTCATTCCATCGGTGTTGTCAGCATTCCCGGTGCCGGCGATGGTATCCAGGCGGTTAAAGCCGGTATTCTTGAAACAGCAAACATTTTTATCGTCAATAAAAGTGACCGGCCTGATGCCGATGCTACGGTTGAATCCCTGAAAATGATGTTGAACATGCGTTTTTCTTCCCAAACAGAGTGGCTGCCCAGGATATATAAAACCAATGCCCTGGATAAAACAGGGATAACAATTGTTGCAAAGGCATTTTTATCCCACTTGAAGTTTATGCGACAAAATGACGAGTGGACCCGAAAAAGAAATGAACTGGAACGGTTATATTTTCAGTCTCTTTTAGAGGATCTGGTCATGGAAAAAGTTCTTGAATTCATGGCGGTATCAAAGGAGGTTGAGGCTGCGATAAAGAGCATTGGATCCCATGAAACAGATCCGATAAGTGCAGCAGAACAGATAGCCGATAAAATCTTGGGTTTTTAAAAAGCAGTAAAAGAATAAGACATAAAGGAAACTTCTATGATGAAAACAACAAACAAAATTCGGGTATTAATTGCTAAACCCGGCCTGGACGGGCATGACAAAGGTGCAAAAATTGTTGCTCTGGCTTTAAGGGATGCCGGTATGGAGGTGATTTATTCCGGACTCCACCAAACCCTTGATCAGATTATTGAAACCGCCATTCAGGAAACGGTGGATGTCATTGGATTGAGCATTATGTCAGGGGCTCATCTACCCATCTGCGAAAAACTTGTCGCCATGATGAAAGAAAACGGACTTGATGATGTTCGTCTGAGTGTTGGTGGCGTCATCCCCTATCAGGATATTCCAAAGCTGGAAAAGATGGGTGTTGCTGCTATATTCCCCGGTGGGAGCTCCTTTAAGGAGATTGTTGCCGGTATGAATCAGTTGTTTGATTAGATCCAAGGACAGTTTATAAAAAAAAGAGGTAAAACAATGGGTGTTGCAAAATATATTAAGGATGAGAAAGGAGCCATAAAGGAAGTAACCTACCAGTCCGGCATAACGGTTAAACCGGCCTATGGCCCGGAAGATCTTGAACAGGCCGGATTTGAATACAAAAAAGATCTGGGTGCCCCGGGTGAATTTCCTTTTACCCGAAGCCTCCATCCCGAGAGTTACCGCAGCCGGGCCTGGACCACCCGGCAATACACAGGGTTTGGAACGCCTGAAGAAACCAACAAGCGGTTCAAGCTGATGATTGCCAATGGACAGACCGGTCTTAATGTGGCTTTCGACCTGCCCACACAGATGGGATATGATTCGGACCATCCCCTTGCCCAGGGTGAAGTTGGCCGTGTGGGAATGGCCATTGATTCACTTAAGGATTTTGAGGCGGCATTTGCCGGTATCCCTCTGGACCGAATCGGCTCAGGCCTGACCATCAATGCCGTGGCCACTATCATGATGGCCATGTACCAGGCAGCAGCAGAAAAATTCGGTTTTAAAAAAGAACAGATTTCAACCACTCCCCAGAACGATATTTTAAAAGAAATGATCGGGCGCGGCGCCTGGATTTTTCCGGTCGAACATGGTGTCCGCCTGGTGGGGGATTCCATAGAGTACGCTGTTAAAGAACTGCCCAAGTCCAACCCGGTATCCATCTGCGGCTATCATATCCGGGAATCTGGCGCCACGCCTGCACAGGAAATCGCCTATGGTTTTTCCATTGCAAAGGCCTACATTGATAACGTTAAGGACCGGGGTATTGACCCCTCTGATTTTGTGGGCCGTTTTTCATTTAACTTCAATGTTTACGGGAATTTATGGGAACAGATTGCCAAGTTCCGTGCTGCCAGAAAACTGTGGGCTAAAATGCTCAAAGAGGACTATGGGGTAACAGACAAGAAAAAATTGTGGCTAAGAGGGCTTTTCGGCGGTGGCGGCTCAGGCCTCACAAAGGAACAACCGGAAAACAATATCATGAGAGGGGCCTACTATGCCCTTGGCGCAGCATTATCCGGTGCCCAGACAACAGCATTATGTTCTTTTGACGAAGCCTATACGATTCCCACCCCTCGATCAGCGCTGTTGTCTCTTCGCACCCTGGAAATGCTCATGGAGGAGGTGGGATTGAGAGATACAGTCGATCCCCTGGCCGGTTCCTATTTTATTGAGACCCTGACACTCCAGATGGAAGAAAAAATTGTTGAAGAGATGAAGGAAGTTGAAAAATGGGGCGGTATGGTCAAAAGTATCTCCAACGGGTTTATTCAAAGAAAAGTGTCCCGCCAGGCATATGAATATGAAAAAGGGCTCCAGTCAGGCGAATACCGAAAAGTCGGTGTTATTCCGGAAAGTGAGAGACAGGAAAGCGCAAAATCAGGCGGGACTGAAAAAAGCGATGTGGAACTGCATGAATACAATGAGGAATGGGCAAAACACTCTATTTCAAGCTTAAAAGAAGTGCGGCGAACACGAAACGATAAAGAGGTAAAAGACAGCCTCAAAGCACTTGAAAAAGCCGCCAAAGGCAAGGACAATATTATGCCCCGTCTTGTCAGGTGCTGTCATGCCTATGCCACGGTCGGCGAGATGACAGGCGTGTTCAGGGATGTATTTGGTGAGTGGACAGAACCGGATTTTTATTAAGGAGGTGATAATTGAGTGATGCAACCTATCGGCTTGGATGCGATATCGGCGGCACGTTTACGGATTTTGTACTCGTCAATAATGAAACCGGAAAATTTTATACCAACAAATGCCTGACCACACCGTCTGACCCTTCAGATGCCATTGAACAGGGTGTAAAAGAGCTGAATGACCAGTTGCCTGGGTTCATGGACACTGTCGAAGAAATCATCCATGGAACCACGCTGGTCATCAACGCCATCATTGAAAGAAAAGGGGCAAAAACAGGCCTTATCACCACCAAGGGGTTCAGGGATGTTTTGGAACTGGGACGGGAAAAACGGTATGACGCCTATAATATTTTCAGTGAGTACCCCGAGCCCATTGTTCCTAGATCAGACAGGGCAGAAATTGATGAACGAATGAGGTTTGACGGAAAAATTTTAAAAGATGTTGATGAGAAAGAAATCTTAACCGTACTGGAACAATTTAAAAAAGAGGGGATAGAATCCATCGCTGTCTGTTTTATCAACTCTTACGAAAATCCGGTAAATGAGAAAAAAATAAAAGAGATCCTGGAAAGAGAAGCCCCGGAAATATTCCTGTCTGTTTCATATGAAGTCCTTCCGGAAATAAAAGAATATGAAAGGACCTGTACAACAGCTGTTAATGCATATGTAAAACCCATCACTTATTGGTATTTGAATAAACTGGTCGATCGGCTGGGGACGATTGGATTTGACGGTAAACTGTTTATCATGCTGTCTTCAGGTGGTATCACTTCCATTGATACAGCCAAACAATTTCCAGTCCGAATCATTGAGTCCGGCCCGACAGCAGCGGTTATTGCTTCCCAACATTATGGAAAGATGTTCAATATCAAGGATATGTTCTGCTTTGATATGGGCGGTACAACCGCTAAATCCTGTTTGATCCAAGATGGTCATGCAGGACTGGTATCAACCTTTGAAGTCGGCCGTGTCCAGCGGTTCAAGAAAGGGTCCGGTCTCCCCATCCAGGTCCCGGTAGTAGACCTGATGGAAATCGGGGCAGGCGGTGGATCCATCGCTAAAATCAACAAGCTAGGACTGTTACAGGTCGGTCCGGAAAGTGCAGGCGCAGACCCTGGCCCTGCCTCCTACTGCCAGGGCGGTGAGAATCCAACAGTAACTGACGCAGACCTGGTCCTTGGATACCTTGATCCGGATTTCTTTCTGGGCGGCACCATGAAGCTTGATATCGAGTTGTCTAAAAAAGCCATTGAAGAAAAAATTGCCAAACCATTGGGCACAAATATGGTTGAAGCCGCCTTTGGTATCCATGACCTGATCAATGAAACAATGGCATCTGCTGCCAAAACCCACATTGCTGAAAAAGGGGGGAACCCAAGCCTGATTACCGTGTCTGCATTTGGTGGTGCCGGTCCGGTCCATACCTATGGACTGGCAAAAAAAATTGGGGCGTCCAGGGTGCTTGTCCCGCCATTGGCCGGTGTGGGGTCAGCCCTTGGCTTCTTCACGGCGCCGGTTGCATTTGATATGTCCAGAAGTCACCGGGTCGTGGTTGAAACCGCTAACTTTATGGAAATTGAAACCCTTTTCAATGATCTTGAGCGAGAAAGTGCAAAAGTACTTGAAAGCAGCCAGAAAGGAGGAGAGATCCTTTATACGAGAACGCTTTTAATGCGCTTTGTCGGCCAGGGGGCTGAAATTGATCTTGTAATTGAGAACAAGGACTTTAACGGCTTTTCAAAAGATGACATCAAGGTCATGTTCCATGAAGAATATAAGCGGCTTTACGGCAGAACTTCTGTTGATTCTCCCATTGAGTTTGTTACGTTTAAGGTTCGGGCAAGTCTTC
>Ga0307929_1002216_pt1 | contig 13001 bp, 11 predicted proteins | sample AceLakmetage1330_FD_203160 | JGI IMG/M metagenome (GOLD analysis project Ga0307929, IMG submission 203160) | Saline water microbial communities from Ace Lake, Antarctica - #1330 | ecosystem: Environmental > Aquatic > Non-marine Saline and Alkaline > Saline | place: Antarctica: Ace Lake...
GGTTAAGATATAAGTTTTTTAGAGAGATTACAGATAAACTTGATATCGATGCGGTCGCAACCGCGCATACAAAGGATGACCAGGCAGAGACGGTTCTTATGAGATTATTGCGCGGAACAGGGCTTAAAGGGTTGCGTGGTATACCCGCAAATAGCAGTTTTGGTAAGGCGCGGCTGATAAGGCCCATGATCGAGATATCCAGAAAAGATATAGAGGCATATATCAGGCAAAAGAGACTATCCCCCAGAACAGATAGATCTAATTTTGACACCAAATTTTTCAGGAATAAGATACGCTTAAAATTACTGCCTTTAATAGAGAAAGATTATGCCCCTAGCATAAAGTCCACACTATTGACGCTTGTTGACTTACTAGACAAGGATTATGAGTATATAAGGATTAAGCAGGAAGAGGAGTTTAAGGGGGTGTTTAAGAAGACAGGCAAAAGTGTCACTGTATTGAGCTTTGCTGGTTTCGCGAGGCTGCATCCTTCTGCTAAGAGGGGAGTTATAAGAAAGATTATCCATGAGATGTGCAATGGGCTTGAAGGCATAGATTACAGGCACTGTAAAGAGATAGAGTCATTAATCGATACCAGGCCCGTGGGGTCTATACTTTATCTACCTCGAAAAATAACAGTGAAAAAATGCACTAGGAGTATAAGGTTTAGTCCCGTTGATATTAGAGTGCCTAAAAAAAGAGAGATACCATGCGTTATCGTTAAGATACCCGGTTTGACAAAATTTGGTAGGAGCTCGCTTAAGACCAGGCAGATTAACCGCGTATCTGATTTTTTAAAGAAGCGTCAGAATGTTGAATATTTTGATGTGGAAAAACTTGATTTTCCTTTAATCGTAAGAACCTTTAAACAAGGGGATAAGATAAGGCCCCTTGGCATGAAAGGCTATAAGAAAGTATCGGATATCTTTATTGATGAGAAGGTACCTCTGAAAAATAGAAATAGGATATCGCTTATAGCCTCATCAAAAGGTGAGATACTATGGCTCTGTGGCATTAGGATGTCAGACGTGTGTAAGATAAGCTCTCATACAAAGAAAACGCTAAGATTGGAATTATTGACAAGGTAAGGACAATCTGTTATTATATATGATCTAACATATATAATATAATAACAACAAAAGGGTAAAAATGGCAAATGGCGCTAAGAACAAAGGTACTAATAAGTCCGGTAAAGGTAGTAAATTTCCTAAGATAAAGCCTCCGGGTAAGAATAATCCGCCGGGCATGATATTCTGGGCGATAACTATCATCCTATTTATTATGCTTTTTAGGATGAATTCAATGTCCATGGATGGCATGGGTGGTGTTCAGCGGTCGATGCCATATAGCGAGTTTTACAGGACCTTGGAGGAGAACGCCTCTACGCAGAAGATATCCAGGGTTGTTATCATGGAAGAGAAGATGTCTGGGCAGTTTTCTGATGGAACAAGATTTAGTGTAAATGTCCCCCCTAATGATACGGACCTGATAAAAATTATACGAAATAATGTCTCTGATGTGATAGTAAAGCCTACAAAGACTTTTCTCTCCACTATTGTCTATACCATAGGCCCAACGCTGCTTTTCTTCGGGCTCATGTGGTTTTTCTTTTTGCGTGGCGGAGGAGCGGGCGGAGGAGCGGGCAGGATACTCTCATTCGGAAAGAGCCGCGCGAAACTCATACAAGGAGATAAGGCAAAGGTTAATTTCAATGATGTCGCCGGTGTGGATGAGGCAAAGGAAGAGCTCCAGGAGGTCATTGAATTTTTAAAGGACCCTAAGAAGTTTCAGCGTCTCGGCGGCAAAATGCCTAAAGGCGTTCTATTAATGGGGCCTCCGGGATGCGGCAAGACACTTCTCGCCAAGGCTGTTTCAGGTGAAGCGGAAGTTCCTTTTTTCAATATTAGCGGTTCTGATTTTGTTGAGATGTTTGTCGGAGTCGGCGCTGCTAGGGTAAGAGATCTTTTTGAGCAGGCGAAGAAATCCGCTAAGGTAGGCGGCAAAGGCGCTATTATATTTATGGATGAGATAGATGCGGTCGGTAGGCAGCGTTTTGCCGGTATCGGCGGGGGCCATGACGAAAGAGAACAGACATTAAACGCGCTCTTAGTTGAGATGGATGGGTTTTCAACAAAGATAGGCATTATCTTAATAGCCGCGACAAACAGGCCTGATGTTTTGGACCCAGCACTTTTACGTCCCGGCAGATTTGACCGCCAGATTGTAATAGACCGTCCTGATATAAAGGGAAGAGAAGCTATATTAAAAGTCCATTCAAAGGATGTAAAGATGGATCAGGACGCGAACCTTATAGCTATCGCCAAGCAGACGCCCGGTTTTTCAGGTGCCGATCTCGCTAACCTTATAAATGAGGGGGCGCTCTTAGCTGCCAGAAGAGGCAAAGATACCGTTACTTCAAGTGAGCTCCAGGAATCCATCGAGCGGGTTATGGCAGGGCCTCAAAGAAAGAGCCGCGTTATAAGCAAACAAGAGAAGCGTATAGTCGCGTATCATGAATCAGGTCATGCCCTTACAAGGCTTCTTATGCCAAGCACTGAAGAACTTCATAAGGTCTCAATAATTCCCAGAGGCACATCAGCCTTGGGCTATACCATGGAACTGCCTGTTGAAGATAGGTATATCGTTTCCAAGACAGAGCTTGTTAGCAGGCTTATTGTGCTTTTAGGTGGCAGGGCCAGTGAAGAGATAATATTTAAAGAGATAACCACAGGTGCGCATAATGACCTCCAGGTCGCTACAGAGACAGCACGTAGGATGGTATGCGAGTTTGGGATGAGCGAGAATTTGGGCCACCTTACATTCGGAAGAAAGAATCACCAGGTTTTTTTAGGGCGCGATATTACTGAGGAGAGAAACTATAGTGACCAGACAGCTGAGCTTATTGATAAGGAAGTACGAAGTATCGTAGATAGCGCTTATAATCACGCGAGAGACCTTTTAAAAGATAATAAAGAAAAACTTATCAATCTAGCGGATGTGTTATTGGAAAAAGAGGTCTTAAGTGTGAAAGAGGCACGTGAAGCAGCGGGCCTACATGAACCGGTTGTTGAAGAGACAGGCCCTGATAAAACGACTAAACCCAAGAGCGCCTTGCCTGAAGATAAGACCGCTAAAAAAGATGGCAAGCAGGCTCGTAAAGATATTAAAGATGCAAAAAAGGATCCTGACAGCTCGCAGGTATAAGTTCGATCTTTCTAAGAGAACACTTGTTATGGGTGTTCTGAATGTAACGCCTGACTCCTTTTTTGATGGCGGAAAGTTTTTAAGGTCCAGCGCCGCATGTAAAAGAGCGCTCCAGATGGAGAGGGAAGGCGCTGATATTATAGATATAGGCGCGGAATCTACTCGTCCGGGGTCTTTAAGCGTATCTGCAGATGATGAGATAAACAGGATAATGCCTGTTATTAGCAAACTTAAGCACGCGCTTAAGATACCTATTTCTGTTGATACCACAAAACATGAAGTTGCTTCCGCTGTATTAAAAGAAGGCGCGTCTATAATAAATGATATATCCGGCCTTAGCAATGGCAAGAGACTGGCAACGCTTTGCGCAAAATATTCGGCAGGGCTTGTAATAATGCATATCAAGGGTAAGCCCCGTACAATGCAGAAGAACCCTGTGTATAAAAATTTATTAAGCGATATCTCAGAGTGTATTCGCAAAAGCCTAAAGATCGCGAAAAAAGCCGGGGTAAAAAAAGAGAATATTATAATAGACCCGGGTATAGGTTTTGGCAAGAGGCTAAAACATAATCTTGAGATTATAAGAAATATAGGTTACTTTAAAAAAATAGGCTTTCCTTTGATGATAGGCCTATCAAGGAAATCATTTATAGGTACCCTTTCAGCGCTTGGCGTAGAGGATAGATTGGCCCCATCGATAGCGGCAAACGCGATAGCGGCTTATAATGGCGCTGATATTTTAAGGGTCCATGATGTTAAAGAGGCTGTAGCAGCAGTTAAGATAGCCTGTTCTATAAGATTGGATTGATTCTATGATGATAGAATATGTAGCAAGTATATGGAAGCCGCTACTGGAAATAGCGATACTCTGGGCCGCGTTTTATACGGTCTTTGTATTTGTGAAAGAGACAAGGGCTTTTCAGGTATTGAAGGGGCTTATAATACTTCTAATTATAATAGTTATTACCACGACTTTTCTTTCACAGCGCATGGGGCTCTATACGCTTAATTGGATAATTGAAAAGTTCTTCGCGCTCTTAGTGCTCGCGTTTTTAATTATCTTTCATCCTGAATTGCGCCAGGGCTTGGCACGCATCGGAGAACAAGGGCTATTAAGAACTTTTGTAGTAGAAGAGCATATCATAGGTGAGATTGTAAGCGCGGCGTTTCTTTTGTCGAAGAAGAAGATAGGCGCGATACTGGCTATAGAGAGAACAACCTCTTTGAAAGCATACACAGAGACAGGCATTGTTCTTGATAGTCGTGTAAGCCAGGAATTGCTCGCTACTATCTTTATGCCTAATACGCCGCTTCATGACGGTGGCCTTATTATTCATGGCGAACGCATTGTAGCGGCAGGATGCCTTCTGCCTTTGTCAGATAACCCGCGTATAAATCGCAGCCTGGGTACGCGTCATCGTGCGGCTATCGGATTGACAGAGCAGACAGATGCCATAGTTGTAGTAGTCTCAGAGGAGACAGGGTCAGTTTCTATCGCTATAAATGGGAGACTTACAAGAGACCTTGATAAAGAAGGTCTTGAGAGAGTCTTAAATAACCTTTGCCGACCTACTCGTCATAAGAAAAAAAGTTTTATCAAGATATTTAAGAGAAAAAAATGAGTATTATGATTATAAAGACAAATAGGGGCCCTATAATTAGATGAAAATGCTAAGAGGAGTTCTTTTAAATAATTTTTCTATAAAGGTGATATCCTTGGCGCTTGCGCTCTTTACATGGAGCTATATAGGTGGACAGCTTTACAGAGAAAGCATTAGCAAAGATACGGAGGCAGCCTCTTTGATAAAGGTATCAGGCGAGAAGTTTATAGTGAAATCACTGCCTATCTATGTGAATATAGAAGGCGAACCTGCCCCGGGTTATAGGATAGTATTGGATAAGATAGCGATAAGCCCTTCCCGCTCAGTGGTTGCAGGGCCCCCGGAGATTATCAAGGATCTCTTGTATATCTCGACAGCCCCGGTAGCGGTCCATGGCAAGTCCAGCACCGTAAAGCAGGATGTTGGTATTACACAAGTTCCGAGCTGCAAGATTGGTTATGAAGGTATGGCGCGGGTTACTATCCCCATTAAAAAAATAAAACGCAGATAGAAGGAGAAAAAATCAAGATATGAGCGTACTCTTTGGCACAGATGGCATAAGAGGAAAAGTTGGAGTTTACCCGTTAACAGAGGAGATGGTTTACAAGATAGGCAAAGCAGCGGCAGCATATGTAAAAAAAGCAAATTCGCATAAGAGGAAGTCTCAACATATATCAATAGCTAAAGATACCCGTGTCTCCGGAGGGATGTTTGAGGACCAGCTTATAAAAGGCATAACCTCCTGCGGTGTTGACGCTATTAAGCTTGGTGTTATGACAACGCCCTGTGCCGCTTTCCTGGCTAAAAAATTAAATCATGATATGGGGATAGTTATTTCCGCATCGCATAATGATGTAGATGACAATGGTTTAAAATTCTTTACACACAAAGGTTACAAGCTTTCGCCAAAGGAAGAACTTGAGATAGAGCTTCTTATATCATCAGGAGATGAGAGTGGACCTGCTCAGGAAGAGGATCTTTTAATCGGCAAGGTAAAAGATGAGCCAAATCCTACGGCAGCGTATATGGATTTATTGAGAGACATTATAAAAGATTCTGATCTGTCAAACTATAAGATAGGAGCTGATTGCGCGTTCGGAGCGATATCGTATCTTGTGCCCCAAACAGCAAAAGAGCTCTCTATTGATATAAGAAGTATTAATAATACGCCTACCGGTGATAACATAAACCAGGAGTGCGGGTCACTTCACCCGAATGTTATTTCGGAGTACGTGGTTGAAGAAGCTCTTGATTGCGGGTTTGCCTTTGATGGTGATGGAGACCGTGTTATCCTCTCTGATGAAAAAGGCCAGATATTGGATGGTGATTTTATACTGGCGATCATTTCAAAATATCTATCGGAAAAAAACCTTCTGACCAAGAACTCTATCGTTACTACCCAGATGAGCAATCTCGGATTAGAGATGGCGATAAGCCAATGGGGCGGAAGGCTTATAAAGACAGATGTTGGTGACAAGTATGTTCTGGAGAAGATGCTTAAGGCAAAACTCAATCTTGGCGGAGAGCAGTCCGGGCATGTTATACTTCTTCATCACACTACAACAGGAGACGGCCTGTTGACAGCACTCTTTATATTGAAGATTATGGCTGAGACAGGAAAGAGCCTAAGTCAGCTTAGCAGGGCAATGTATAAGTTTCCCCAAATACTATTAAATATAGATGTAGCGAGTAAGAAACCTGTTGAGGAGTTGACAAAAACTAAGAAGATTATAGAAAAGAGTGAGAAAAAATTAGGAGCGAAGGGAAGGCTATATATCCGTTATTCAGGTACAGAGAATAAGTTGAGAATAATGGTAGAGGGGCAGAATAGCCTGGAGATAAAAGACGTTGCTGAGGATATTGCCAAGACAGCGAGGGAAGAGCTAGAATGCCTAAATTAGGTGTAAATATAGACCATATAGCGACTCTGCGCCAAGCTCGCAGAGAACTTTTTCCTGATCCGATAAAGGTGGCTAAGATATGTGAAGCATCAGGAGCTGATAGTATAGTCTGCCACCTTCGTGTTGATAGAAGGCATATCAATGATAATGATTTAAAGAGACTAAAAAGATCTGTAACAACCAGGCTCAATCTGGAGATGTCTACCGCAGCGGAGATAGTTAATATTGCGCTCAAGATAAGACCTGACCAGGCAACCCTTGTTCCTGAAAAGCGTCAGGAGCTTACCACTGAGGGCGGGCTCGATGTGGTAAAGCATAAGAAAAAGATAGCCGGCGTTATCAGCAAGCTAAAGAGTAAAGGCATATCTTTAAATCTATTTATAGATCCAAGCAGATCACAGATAAAGGCGTCTAAGGATATAGGCGCTGATTATATAGAACTCCATACGGGTTCCTATGCTAACGCGAAGACCAAATCAGCGCGTAAGAGGGAATTTAATAGGATTGAAAAGTCAGTCCTTTACGGCAATAGTATAGGTTTTGGCATAAACGCTGGACACGGACTTGATTATGCTAATGCTCCGGCAATAGCTAAGATACCTAATATTGAAGAGCTTAACATAGGTTTTTCTATTATCGCGGCATCTGTGTTTATCGGTATCGGCAACGCTGTTAAAGAGATGAAAAAGATAGCATCATGCGTGTAATATGATAATAGGCACAGGTATAGATATGGTAGAGATATCAAGGATAAGGAATGCCGCTAAAAAGTGGCAGAAAAATTTCCTGTTAAAGATATTTACTGACAAAGAACTTGAATATTCCAACGAGAAGACATCTTCATATCAGCATCTCGCTGCGAGGTTTGCAGCGAAAGAGGCTGTGTTAAAGGCATTAGGAAGCGGCTTGACAAGCAGAATGGAGTGGAGGGATATCGAGGTTTGGAACGAAGAATCCGGCAAGCCCAATGTGCGCTTAACAGGAGAAGTTGAGCGGGTGAGTATGGCCTTGGGCGTAAAAAGTATTATTATAAGCATGTCTCATACACGCACCTATGCTGTGGCAAGCGTAATATTAGTTAATGGTAAAGCGTAAATTATGGCAAGGCGTACCTTGAGTATAAAAAAACGCAAACAGGATAGCCACAAAGGTGAATATGGTCATGTTTTTGTAATTGCAGGTTCATTAGGAATGACAGGGGCCGCTTATCTATCTTCTCAAGCAGCACTTCTTGCAGGCGCCGGACTTGTTACATTAGCAATACCAAAAAGCTTAAATCCTATAATGGAACGCAAGCTTACAGAGGTCATGACTCTTCCTCTGCCTGAGACAAAAGAGCAGTCACTTTCAAGGTCAGCATATAGTAAAATAAGCGATTTTTCCAAAAAGTGCGATTGCGTTATTATAGGCCCCGGTCTTTCACAAAACAGGCAGACTCAAGCTCTGATACGTTTGTTGATAGAGAGGTTGAGCCTGCCTTTGGTTATCGACGCTGATGGGCTTAACGCTCTTGCAGGTCATTTGAATGTTTTACGCAATAAGCGTCAAGTACAACCCCGTAAGACTCCTTCAGAGCAACGGTCAAGGCGAGATATGATTATTACCCCCCATTCCGGTGAGATAGCCAGGCTTGCAGAATTGAGATTATCTTTTGTTAATAAAAATAAAAAAGATGTTGCAAAAAAGTTCGCAACCGAATATAATGTAACAACTGTTTTGAAAGGACACAAGACAGTTGTAGCCTCACCGCGCAAAGAGATATATATTAATTCATCAGGTAATCCGGGAATGGCTTCAGGCGGGTGCGGCGATGTTTTGACAGGTATTATAGGAGCGTTTTTAGCATCAGGCATGGATTCGTTTAAGGCAGCAAGTCTTGGTGCGTACATACACGGCCTTTCAGGAGATATAGCAGTCAAGACAAAGACAGAGATATCTCTTAAGGCAACTGATCTTTTAGAATTTCTTCCACAGGCATTTAAGAAGGCCTATAAATAATCTTTATGGGCCGGTGTAGCTCAGTTGGTAGAGCGCCTCACTTGTAATGAGGATGTCGGGGGTTCGACTCCTCTCGCCGGCTCCATATATTATAATGAGTCGAACCTCAAAAAGGGGTTTTAGGGGAAAAGACCGTTTTCCCCTATCGGCGAAATTAGCTTCCCTGCGGAAAGAATAGGAACAGCGTAAGCGTTAAGGAAAAACCATCAGGGTTTTTCCTTAAGGAGCGAAGCGACGGGGACGACTCCTCTCGCCGGCTCCATTTTGAGTTATAAAAGTTTAAAAGTTAAAAAAGTTTTAAATGTATAAAATATTGTGAGATTTTAACTTTTGTAACTTTTTAACGTTACAACGAGCTCAGTGATCAGGTAACTTGTATTATGTGGGCAGGTGGCCGAGTGGTCAATGGCAGCAGACTGTAAATCTGCCGGCTTCGCCTTCGAAGGTTCAAATCCTTCCCTGCCCACCATTCTTTTTCGCCAATTGAGTAAAATATCCGGTGCGGATACGAAGGAATTTTGAAAAGTTCCTGCGAAGCTCCACCGGAAAGTTAGTATGCAAGAGCGAAGCAGAACCATTCTTTAAAGATTTGAAGAGAGCCTGCGGACCGACCATCGGGAGCCCTGAGCAGTACTGTGTGAAATTAGGCAAGTCGAATGGGCAAATAGGGAGGAATTCAGCAGCAAAAAATTAGCTAAACATATTGTATTGTTTAGCTTTTTAACTTTAGCGGGAGACTATGGCAAGTGTATTGGTGTTATATTATTCAAGAACAGGAAACACTGAAAAGATGGCAAAGATTATCGCTGATGAGCTAAAGGTAAAAGGTCAGGACGCAACCTTAAAAGTCATAACTGATGTTAAAGTAGATGAACTTGAAGCAGTGGATGGACTGATAATCGGCTCACCTACTTATTACGGGACAATGGCGGCACAGATAAAAACGCTTCTTGATGAAACAGTTAAGATACATGGTAAGCTTGATGGCAAGGTAGGCGGGGCATTCTCTTCCGCGGCAAATATAGCGGGAGGCAACGAGATCACTATATTGGACATCATAAACGCGATGCTTATTCATGGTTTTATTATTCAGGGCGATCCAAAGGGGAGCCATTACGGCCCTGTTGCTATCGGTGCACCGGATGATAGAGCAGAAAAAGAGTGTAAACGCTTTGCTGATAGGTTCGCGAACCTGTTGAGCACGATTTATTAATGAATATACTTATATATATTATATACTATAATAGTTGTATAGGGATGCTATAAATTAGTATTGGAGGAACAATGAAGAGTTATACAGAATATTTATGGTTTGAGACTGTTAAGCGAAGAGAGTTCCTGAATATAACAGAAAAAGTAGAGGAGTGTCTCGATAAAAGTAAAATAGAAGAGGGTCTTTGCCTGGTAAACGCTATGCATATAACAGCGAGTGTATTTATAAATGACAATGAAAGTGGTCTACATCAGGATTTTGAAAACTGGCTAGAGCAGTATATCCCACATAAGCCGCTTAGCCGATATCAGCATAACCTTACGGGTGAGGATAATGGCGATGCTCATCTCAAGAGAACTATAATGGGCCGTGAAGCTGTCATAGCCATCACAAAGGGGCAGTTTGATTTTGGCCCATGGGAACAGATCTTTTACGGTGAATTTGACGGCTTACGTAAAAAAAGAGTTATGGTAAAGATAATAGGCGAATAATCACAGTTGCGCTATTTTAGATTGAAATATTTTTTCCGAGCTGTTATAATGTGGCAATAAATAATTGCTCAAATGCGTTTATAAGATACACGAGCGGGAGTAGCTCAGTTGGTAGAGCTTCTGCTTTCCAAGCAGACTGTCGCGGGTTCGAATCCCGTCTCCCGCTCCATATGGCTTGTGGTCGGTTTTAAGCGTCATCCCTTGACTTTTGTCCATATGTAGTATATATTTACTTTATGCCACATCCAAATAAAGATGATAACGAGATACGCCTATTTGGTGACAAAAGTATCAGAGAAGAGGCCTATCACAAGAAGATACTCCAGCTTGAAAAAGAGATAGCTAATCTCGAGATTCTTGCTAAGAGCCACGAAGATACCGAATATATAAAACCGAATGCCCAGCCTAAGAATCTTAATAATCTCTATTATGAAAGCCTGCTTTCCTTTGACAGAAAGATAAAGAAGGAACAGGAGTTCTTAGAAAAACGCGCAACAGAGATTACAGAGAGGCTTGATATACAGGCCCAGCGATTGATCATGAATGTAGAAAACTCATTTCGTAGAAAAACGAAATGGGTTTTTTTTATTGTAGTCGCTCTTGTTTTGCCGTTCGTCCTTTTTTTAGCGTATTCAAATACAGAAATTTTTTCTAACCGGCTAAAGCTCCAACAGCCTGCCAGCCTTAACACAAAGATTTCTTATATAAAGACAGCCTTGCAGACACAGACAAAATATCACCATCAGTATGAAGTGAAGAATATAAATATGCTGGATGGCAGCTATATAGTAGAGATAGAATTGGATAGCGCTTCAAATGATACCTGGTTCTTTAAGGACCTCGCACAGGATGTAGTAAAAGTATTTCAGAGGTATTCTTCCAATGCTCCCGCAGAAATATCTTTTTTACGTAATGGCAAATTATATATTAAAGCCTATTTAACAGCCTCATCAAAAAGGCCCTATCTGCAATATTTCTTCTAAAAGTAGTCCGCTTTGATTTATATTTAGATACTTCGGATATTTCATATTCAAGGCAGAGATCCTTCGTCGCTATTCTCGCTTTTGCAATAAAGCATAGGGGCTCAGGATATAATTTTTGCATATAATTTACGCTCACTTCGCTCACGTAAATCGTGCAAAAAAAATACTTAAAAAAACGCTTGACAAAAAAGTCTTTTTTGGTACAATAAACACTCCATTTCTGAATACAATAACAGCGTAAGAGGCTACAATGGCTTTCTTCCGCTGCTGTAGCTCAGTTGGTAGAGTGCGTCCTTGGTAAGGACGAGGTCACGGGTTCGATTCCCGTCAGCAGCTCCAGAAGATTTATGTGTATTTTTTTGTTTATATAATATAATATAAATGAATTTGTAAAACAAAGGAGTAACAATGGCAAAGGAAAAATTTTTACGAACAAAACCACATCTTAATATAGGTACAATAGGCCACGTAGATCATGGCAAGACAACTCTTACTTCAGCGATTACAATGTGTCTTAGCAAGAAGGGTCAGGCTGAGGTACGTTCATTTGATTCTATTGATAAGGCCCCTGAAGAGAAAGAGCGCGGTATAACTATCGCTATAGCTCACGTTGAGTATGAGACAGACAATCGTCATTATGCCCACGTTGATTGCCCGGGTCACGCTGATTATATCAAGAACATGATAACAGGTGCCGCTCAGATGGATGGAGCTATTCTGGTTGTATCCGCAGCTGACGGACCTATGCCTCAGACAAGAGAGCATATCCTTTTAGCGCGCCAGGTTAACGTTCCTTCAGTTGTTGTATATCTTAACAAAGTAGATATGGTAGATGATCCGGAGCTTCTTGACTTGGTAGAGCTTGAGATAAGAGAACTTCTTTCTAAATATGAATTCCCAGGGGAGAAGATACCGATAGTAAAAGGTTCAGCCTTAAAGGCCATGGAATGCGGCTGCGGTAAAGATGATTGCGATAGCTGTAAATCTATAACAGAGCTTATGAAGGCAGTAGATGAGAGTATACCGACCCCAAAAAGAGACGTCGAAAAGCCATTCCTTATGGCTGTTGAAGACGTCTTTTCTATTACAGGTCGTGGTACCGTAGCAACAGGAAGAATCGAAAGAGGTATCGTAAAGGTAAGTGAGAATATCGAGATAATCGGAATGCGCCCTGAGGCTCAGAAGTCTGTTGTAACGGGCGTAGAGATGTTCAGGAAGCTTCTTGATGAAGGCCAGGCCGGAGACAACGTAGGAATACTCTTAAGAGGAACAGATAAGAAGGATATAGAGCGCGGCATGGTGCTTGCCAAGCCAGGTTCTATTACTCCTCATACAGTATTTAACGCAGAGGTATATATCTTAACAAAGGAAGAGGGCGGACGTCATACACCTTTCTTTAATGGATATCGCCCACAGTTCTATTTTAGAACCACAGATGTAACCGGTATAGCAAAACTTGCGGAAGGCGTTGAGATGGTAATGCCTGGCGATAAAGTGACTATGGAAATAACATTGATAACACCTATAGCTATGGAAAAAGAGCTTCGTTTTGCTATCAGAGAAGGCGGTAGGACAGTAGGCGCTGGTGTTATAAGCGAGATAGTTAAATA
>Ga0307929_1002222_pt1 | contig 12969 bp, 13 predicted proteins | sample AceLakmetage1330_FD_203160 | JGI IMG/M metagenome (GOLD analysis project Ga0307929, IMG submission 203160) | Saline water microbial communities from Ace Lake, Antarctica - #1330 | ecosystem: Environmental > Aquatic > Non-marine Saline and Alkaline > Saline | place: Antarctica: Ace Lake...
TTATGCTGCCAATCATTGAAATGGCAGTATAAAAAAACAGCAGAGAATCCACTTAAAAACAGAAGATACTGTTCAAACAAAGGGAACCACTTCTGTCATCATTATCAAAATCTGCAAGTTCGTCGGGTTCATACTGAGAGGCGTTAAGGCTTAAGTTACTGCCCAAATCCTTTGAAGATATACCAGGTGAAACTAAAATAATAAAACTTTGGGCGCAGTCATAGTTTTCTCCGTGGGAATTTGCGGAGTTAAAATAACCGGCAACTTCTGCCAGTCCTTCTCCTAGAGGAGAGTAATCATATGTTTGCAATCCGTTAATATTATTTAAAAATTCAGGGGAGAGTTCGAAAACTCCAGGACTAGGTTCATCCAGGGCATACTTTAATGGCTGTTTCTGTACCGCACCATCATCATTGGTGTGATACCAGATGGAGAACATTGCTTTATTCTTGGTATCCAGCAGGACTCTGGCTATAGCTTTTTTAGCAAAATAGAAGCGATTTTCCTCTTTAAGATCATCTCCATTCCCAGCATAGTCCCCAAAGAAAATCCAGTTGAGATAATTAGTGGAATAGCGCATTTCATCTGCGGGGTCAAGGTTAAGAGCGGGCAGCCCAAGTTCAGCAAATCCACCAACCGTTCCTTCCACGGGTAAGGTAATGGAGCGTCCATTCAAGGTCCAGGTGAAGGTTCCGTCACCATTATTCACTCCATCTACACCGCGTGAAGAATCCAATTCCATAACATTGGAAGCAGAGGGAGTAAAGGGAGCAAGAGAATAGCTGTTTCCAGCAGCATTTTGTGCAAAAATGCCATAGCCGTAGTCATTGAGGAAACCATCCCCTGCAGCAGGATCATCAATGATTTCAGCTACAGCCCCGACGGGGGTCCAGTCAATGAGATTATCAAACTCGTCAACCCAGCGAACTTCTTCCATTTCACCGCTGTTATCTATATAGAAAACGATACTGGGAGGAACGTCATCGGAAGAGGGGTAAAAAATACAAGTATCATCACTACGCCCGGAGACGGCAAAGACAGTGATAAAAAAGAAAAGGAAACTGATAAGTGATAATCGTTTCATGATTCTATTCCTTTAGTAGGTTATAAGCCAAGACGAAAAAAACCGGCTTCAATACTCTTTTGTGCATCATTTCTTGTGTCACGACCATGGCTGGTAATACGGTAAACATGTGCCTTTATAGTACCTGCCTCATTTCCTGACCCGCGAAGATAACGATTTGCAGCACCGGTATATACAACTTCTCCCTGCATTTGTTCGGATGGTGAGCCAACCAGTGAAACCCATTCGTCAGGATCGGTGTCATTGGGAAACTTGATCCCATTTCCAGGCTCAGAAATAATATTGGTTGAATTATAAAGATCGGCACTGGATTCAACGTAGGAGCGTCCAGCTTCTGCGGCATAGAAGGCACTTTTACGGGAACGATCATTGCCGCTTATCTGTAATTCATACATGGTACTGGTGCTGGAGCCCATACCAAGAATTGTCAAAAGAACGAGAAATACAAGAGAGAGAATCAGTGCATAGCCATCCTCCGAACGGTGTAGCAATAGGGGGGGGCTGGTGTATGTTTTGGATTTCGTTTTCATGGAACCTCCTTCAGATTGCCTGACCTTTAATACAAGATACTATGTAGTTTTGGGTTGCTCCTCTCAAAACATTGGAAACGGAAATAGTAATACTTTTATTTCCGGCGAGGGGGGTGTCGTCTACAACTGCCCAGCTGATATCATATCCGTCACGACTGACTGGCCCGTGATTGCCATTGTCAAGATCCGGATGAATGTAATCAAGCGCCAGAAGGTATTCGACCTGGTCGGTGCCCCAGGTCGAGGCGACCGTTAGCACATGTGCCTTACTGTTTCCATTGATTGATGTTATCTGAAGACTGTATAATGCGAAGATACCAATGGTCAAAATAAGCATGGCCACAAGTGCTTCAATTAGGCTGAAGCCCTGTTCCCGGCGAGATCGCTGTTTGGGATACCGATATGGAAAAAGAGTTTTCATAATCATGTATTCCTGAAAAAGATTGTTGTGGTAAGGAGGCGGTGTCTGTTGGCATCGGCAGGCTGCAGATGCCTGTCTCCTACGATATAAATAGAGAAATCAGCGAAGTCTCTGCTGGCATTCTTTGTTGTTGCAAGAATCCACACTTTGACCGCACGAATAGCTGTTGTGGGTACTGTGAATCCCAAGGCTACGCCGCCCTCAATATCATCGGAAGTTATCAAGCCATCGGGAGTGGTTGCGTCGCCGGGACTTGCCGTATCGAGAGAGAAATCAAGGGAGCCGTCGTTATCGTTGTCAATTGCCCAGATAGTTTGTCCATTTAAGGTGTCAAGAACACCGTCGTCATCTCTGTCAAAGGCATAGGCAAAGGCGATTGCATCGATTGACTCCGCGACTAATTCAAAACCACTTCCTGCATCCCGGCCCAGATCAAGGATACCGTCTTGTTCGCTTGCGGGAGCAACCGGTGAATCAAAAAGATTGTAGGTAATGGTTTCATCTGCATCGAGTATTCCGTCACTGTTTTGGTCAATGGAAAAGGTTAAAGCGTTTGACGAGATACTGGTGATACCGAATGCACCAGTGCCTTCCGGGTCGTATCCGGCAAGCATTACTTCTCTGGCCATTACGGCCATGGCAGCTCTGATATTCTGCTGCATTTCGACAACGTCGTTCTGGATGACATGTGTTTTATGCTGGCTCATAAAACTTGTATAAATGGCACTGGCAATAATGGAAGTAATGGCCAGTGCTATCATTAGTTCAATAAGCGAAAACCCCTGACAGGATGAAAAGCTAAATGGAGGGTGGAATGTTGTCTTGCTGTTTTTTTTCATACGTTGTCCCCGCAATTATTTCCAGGTTGTTCCAGTCCATCTGGTGAGGGTCATACCACATACCGGGCTGATTTGAATTCGATAAAAAGTAATGTTTTTATGGTTGCCCAGGTAGATATTACCCGTCTGGCAGGTTCCATTTGCTCTGAGGGTGATAAGGGCGGTGGAGGCTGCCCCACCTGGTTCCTGGAAGAATATGTCACCCGGCAGGGAGGCCAGGTTGACAGAAGCATCAATGGATTCATTACCACTATTCCAGTTGCCATCACCGCCATCGCTTGAATAAACGGTATAGGTATCAGCCGCTTCATTAATGGCGATTGCCCAGTCACTATTTGTTTTAATGGAGGCCATCTTGGCTTTCTGGATGATGGAGTTAAGATCTTTGGTTGTTGCTTTCAGGTAGTAGGCATCCCGGCGGCTCAGGATATTAGGGAGTGCAATAGCACTGGCAACACCGATTATAACAACAACAACCAGGAGTTCCGTTAGAGAAAAACCAGATTCAGACAGGGCAGGCTTGGAAACTGTTGGAAAAATATTTTTGGCCATAACAGTGTCACCTTCAGGTAGCTTATAAGATAATTATATCAGCGGGCAATGTCGATTCCAACTAAGACATTGTTGTTGTTGCCCTTTTTTTTAATTCAAAAATTTTGCAAAACCCAGTCTTAGTAACTATTTAATAGTATAAGGCCTGTCATGCTTTTGTGATAGTGGGGAAAACCTGAAAGATGAGGGGGAAAACCCTGAAAATAAAAAGCAGGGGATAGGGGACTGAAAGGTGTGCTAACTTTTATGTATGGGGAAGCGCCTATTTTAAGGCTTTAGCTGACAATAATATTCAAATAAGAAGCAATCTTTCAATTGGTTACTGGCATAAAATATGCTACAATGGGAAGCTGTATTGTTATAATAATGTTTTGGGATTCTAGTTAAAATATCTTTTCCAGAATGCTCAGTCGGTGGCTTGGTAGGCTATCTTTTTGAAATTCAATTGTCATGATGGCTCGGAATAGGGAGTCCTTTTGCTGATTGAGAAAACCCGTGTGGTGCTGCTATGAAAAATTTCGCATTATTTTCCGTACTCTGTTTACTGATTTTTTCCGGTTGTGCCCAAAAAGCACCGGATCCGATTGCGGTAAATCTTCCCACTCATCCTGTTCAGTATCTCCATGAGATTAAACCGATTCTGGATAAGCGCTGCGCCGTCTGTCACTCCTGTTATAATTCTCCCTGCCAGTTGAAGTTAAATTCATATGAAGGGGTTGATCGAGGTGGAAGCAAGAAATCTGTCTATAATTCCACCCGGCTCAGTACCATGGATCCAACCAGATTGTTTATTGATGCAAACACCACAGAGGAATGGCGTCAGAAGGACTTTCATACAGTAACGGAAAGCAGTGTTTCCGATGGCTTGAATAATTCGCTTATGCTGCAGATTTTGGATCATAAAATGAAAAATCCGGAATCCACAGGAGAGTATCACTCGGAGGCGGATGATTTAACCTGTTCTGAAACCTCCATTGAACTTGCCGGCTATCTCTCTAAACATCCCAACCGTGGTATGCCCTTTGGTTTTCCTCCATTAAAACAGGAAGAGTTTGAGTTGATTGCCGGGTGGTTGGCTCAGGGGGCTCAAGGGCCAACGGATGCTGAACAGGAAGAACTGACATCACCTAAGGCTGCAGATGCTGTAGAAATCGAAAAATGGGAAACTTTTTTTAATAAACAGGATCCCAAGTACGCGATGACAGCCCGTTATATATATGAACACCTGTTTCTCGCCCATATTAAATTTGGCACTGATACCAATGAGTATTACGAATTGCTTCGCTCTACAACTCCCTCGGGGACTCCCGTTGAGTTAATCGATTCAGTTCGTCCCTATGATGACCCTGGTGCCGAGGTCTTCTACTATCGTTTTCGAAAGATCCATTCGACCATTGTTCATAAAACCCACATGGTTTTCAATTTTGACGATGCCGCACTTGCTCGCTATAACGAGTTGTTTATTGTACCGGAGTGGTTGGAGAAGCCGCATCTGGCTGGATATGGTGCATTAGCGAGTGCTAACCCCTTTGAAAGCTTTGGCCAGATTCCGCCTCGGGCCCGTTATCAGTTTCTTCTCGATAACTCCCACTATATTATTATGACATTTATCCGGGGGCCGGTGTGCCGTGGCCAGATTGCTTTGAATGTTATTCAGGACCATTTCTGGGTTCTATTTCAGGATCCTGATTATGATTTGAGTGTTCAGTATCCTGCTTTTTTGAAATTACAGAAAGACAACCTGATCATGCCCATTGAAAAGGGAAGTCAGTTTCCCATCTATTCTTTGATCGGTAACGAGTATGATAAGGCTCTGGCAAGATATTATAAGGCGCGTCAGGAATTGTATATGACCCATAATTACAATGGTCAAAATTATGATGCTATCTGGAAAGGAAATAAGGCCTCCGACAGCCCCATATTGACAGTATATCGTCATTTTGACAGTGCCTCGGTGCATAAAGGTGTTCTTGGCGACTTGCCACGAACTATGTGGGTGATGGATTACCCGTTATTAGAGCGAATCTACTATGCTCTGGTTGCCGGTTTTGATGTGTATGGAACGTTGGGCCATCAACTTGCTGTTCGACTGTATATGGATGGATTACGGGAAGAGGGAGAAAGCTATTTCCTTGGTTTTATGCCTGAAAAAGAGCGCAGGCCCATGATGGAATCCTGGTACAAGGGGGTTAAGCCTGAGAAGATTTTGTACTACGATGCAGGAGTTCCTGCAAAGATAGACTTTAAAACTGATAATCCCAAACGAGAATTTGTTGAGGAGATGGTTGATAATCGTATTTCACCTGACATCGGCATCGAATTTGATAGGGTTAATTATTTACGGGCAGGAGAGGAATTTCCACCTCTTCCTGAACAGTATATAACCATGGCTGACTATCTTCAGGCTTTTCGATCTGTCTCTAAACCCGGCACGGAATTCTTTTCCCTCGTTGCAGATGTTAATGCCAATGTTGTCTATATCCGGATTCGTAAAAATGATGGAACAGATGAAGTTGTTTCACTAGTGGTTAATCGCTGGCATGATAATGTTCAGTATATGTTTGATGAGAAGTCAGCGCTTGATCCTTCAAAGGATAATGCGGATTTTCTTGAGGGGTTTTATGGTTCCTATCCCAATTATTTTATAGATATTCATCAGGATGATTTACCTGACTTTTTTGATCTGGTGACCAATCTGGGTAAGCTGAGTGAGGAGGAAGGAACTAGGCGCTTTAATAAATATGGTATTAACAGGTCCAACAAGGACTTCTGGAAACATTACGACTGGTTTCAGGCAAGGTTTAATAAGGACCAACCGGTACAGTCGGGATTATTTGATTTAAATCGCTATTTTTATGAAGCAAAAGAAGCACAGGCTGTAGTTGAGATGTAATCATAACTGGCGCGTGATGGTTTGAACTGTCACGCGTCTGCTTGAGCGTGTGGATGCTATCCCGCCATCTGTAGCTTTTGGCCAGGCAGCCTATGAAAGCGGATATGGAACATCATGCTTGGCAGTGGAAGGGAATATCGAATAATTCTACTGGATGAGGCTACTGCTCTCAATCAGACAGTTTCGGGCCGTTCCTTAGCTATAATCACCAGATAATCCTGCTTACTTACCAGGTAGTCAACATCTGGGTTAGTTATTAACTCGCCACCCCTTCCTTTCTGGATACCTAGCACCGTTGCCTGCTGTTCCTGCTTCATGTCCATCAACACATCAAGAAAACGTTTACCAGCCAGCCTCTCTGGCACCGGTACAGCATAGAGTTCATGACCATAATGAGAGCTGAGTAACTCAGAAATTATAGTGCTTATACCATGATCAAGGGCGGCTGTGGCCAGCAGGTGACTGGAAAGCTCACTGCCAATGATAATTTCATCAGCGTGAGCCCGCTTGCAGTGCTGCTCATTTGCCTTATTCACAAGTTCGACCACGGAATAGACATTACTGGCCATACTCTCAATGGTGAGAGTAGTCAGTACCACCTTGGCATCACGGGATGTGGTTTCCAAAGTATCATCTCCGAGCACAACCACGGTACGGGCATGACTCAGATTTGCCTGTTCCAGCGTCTCTTCATTGACCTGTCCTTTAACAAAAAAGAGCAGTGGATCGTCCACCGGTTTTTCAGTGATATCTGCAATAAGAACAATGGTCGAGTCGCGGGTTTTGCTGTCTGTTCGCAGCTCTGCGAGGATGGACCGGCTTCGATGATTCCATTCGCAAAGAATAATATGATCTGTTACTTTTGTTTTGCACATACCGCGGTTCTCCTTCATTTTTTTACTGATTAATAGAGCAGCCAGGCTGGCACTAAGCATACCCAGTACACCAATGCCAAAAAACATGATAACAACTGCAACGACGCGCCCGCCAGGAGTAACAGGTGAAATATCTCCATAGCCAACGGTGGTAAGTGTCACAATTGACCACCAGATTGCACTTATAAAGGAAAGATCAGGTTCCAGCAGGGAGATGAGAACAGCGCTACCAAGAACGATGACCAGGATCACAAAAAACAGCTGGAAGACCTTTTCCTGTTGCAGAAAAATGAATATTTTTCGAAAACGTTTTGTCATTGAGGAGTACCTATATCCTGGTCTCTATTTTTTGAGAAACTTCTTTGTTCGATTTCGTACTGATAACCACCTGATTTCTTCCCTGCTGTTTTGCAAGGTAGAGTGCCTTGTCAGCTTCTGCATAAAGAGTCTTTGGAATACTGGAATTATAATCGTTTGTGCAGGCAACACCTGCTGAAATTGTGATAGAAATCTGGTGCCGGTGCTTTCCTTCTGTTGTAAGTGATGTTCTGCTGATCGTATCGCGTACACGCTCTGCAATGGCTGCGGCAGCAGGGGCAGTTGTGTTTGGCAGGAAAAAAACAAACTCTTCACCACCGATTCGCGCTACGACATCACCCCTACGGGCAGCTGACTGCAGGATTTTTCCGATATGTTTAAGCAATTCGTCACCAACAGGATGTCCGTATTTGTCATTCACACTTTTGAAAAAATCGAGATCAAATAGAATCAGCGAGCTGTTACTTTTTTCCCGTTTCCCGGTGGCCCACTGCTCATCCATACGAGCCCACAGGTAGCGGGAATTAAATAGACCGGTCAGTGGGTCACGCAGGGCAAGTTTTTCTAACTGATCCTCCCGGGAACCAATCATTGCTCCAAAAAATGAAAATGCCGCCACAGTGACCAAAAAAACATAACCATACAACAGAGGATGCCTGATGATATCTTCCAGAGGAGAAATGCCAGCAGCCAGTTCAGCCATGATAAGCAGAAGATCTATAGCTGCACCAAACAGGAAAAACTGTACAATGCGTTTATTACGGTTTGGATGATTTGCAGAGAATTCCGAATCCGCTGGCACAATTTTTCCTCCCATAATCAGTTTATTGATAAATGCGCTCATTACTGCTGCCCTCCTTCAGGTGTATTCTAAAAATAGTCCCGCCCCTACTACTATTCAGAATCTGCAGAGACCAGCCGTGGGCATCGATGATCTTCTTCACGATTGGCAGGCCAAGGCCGGTGCCTTCCTTTTTCGTGGTAAAAAAGGGATCAAATACCTGTTGTCTTGTCGAAAGTGGTATGCCGTTGCCGTTATCTACGACATCGAGAATCAGGTTTCCGGGGGATGAAAATGGCAGTGTGACTGTAACTGTCTCTCCCTCGGGAGAAGCTTCAACAGCATTGTGTACCAGGTTGACAATAATTTGCTCAAACCGTACGTTGTCAAATTTGATATCCGCTGGTTCAGGGTTAGATTTGTACTCAACAGATACTTTTTTCTTTCGGGCTGCCTCTTGTACTTTAGCAAGTGCATTCCGAACAGTTGTATTTATATTACCTCGCACTTGCATCAAGGTCAAAGGCTTGGAGAAGTCGAGCATATCCCCGGTCATCCGCTCCATCTTTTCGGTTTCCTGTATGATAAGGGCCAGTTTCAGGCTTGCCGGATCATGATCGTCCATTTTTTTTAAAATACGCCTGGCAAAGCCGCCAATAAGCATCAGAGGAGACCGCATGTCATGGGCTACTGCGGCAAGGGACTTGCCCATGACAGCCAGGTGGTTGGCCTGCGATACCATTTTCCTGGCAGCTGTGTCTCTGTCTTTTAGAGCACCGGTGAGTAGAGCCAGGCCGTTATAAAGGCAAAGAGATAACATACTATCCACCGCATTTGGAGAAAGACCCTGCCAGTGCCAGTAAATAAAGGGCAGGTAAAATACGGTAATCGTGATCGAAACCAGCAGGGCCCCACGCAAACCAAACCAGAACGCTGCCAGTACAATCGGGACACAGTAGAGTTCGCCGTAGAATACATGAAAATAATAGCGGCTCTGCTCCGTGCTGAAATGCAGCAACGTTATTCCTATTGTCAGGAGAGCAAGCAGTGACCATTTCTGTGCCAGTTTGATCGTTTGCATTATTCTTTACTTAGAGAGTGGTTTTTTATAAGAATTACGGAGGCGTAGCACTGTCATCTGGGATACAGTCAACTATTGATGCGTCCTGCTCTGCCCTCTGCATACGGCGCATCTTTCGAATTGGAGCCTTGCGATTCCTGTTCAGTTCACGCTCAACTGCACGGCCAATTCGATCTGCGCAATAATTGAGGATTGCATTGCAATTCTTCCCCCGGCCCTGGACAATAACCTCACCTCCTTTTCGCAGTTTAACAACGATAAGGCACTCTTTATCAAGTCCTCCTTTCTGTCCATTGAGATCCGTCAAGCGCACCGTAACTTCCTTGATTGAGTCACCAAATCTACCAAGGGCAAAACAAAGACGCCTTTTCATGCTGGTGCTTGTGTCTTGGTTCAGCTGCAGCTGGCGAGCCTTTATGGTGATTTTCATCAATCCTCCTTCTGTTGTGGTGGAATAATGAGTGTCAGGCCGGGACATAAAAGGGAGAGGGGAAACTAGTGGCCGTCGTTCAAGTGTATCATTTTCAATTCCTGCTAAAAAGAGTAATCATAAAAAACTATTGGAACAAGTAGATAAATCAGTTGGGACTGTTGGACAAAACAAAACCATGAGGGGTCTATGTGGAGTGGCTCAACCGGTCTTTCAATATGCCGATGAGATATTTTCATTGGGTAAAGAGTTAATGGATACTGTTCGGGGCCATCCAAAGGCAGGACGAATCTCCTTGCGGGTGGGAGGGTGGTTATCGGGCAATGAAGTAGAGCTATTTCTTGTTAAGCGGCAGGCCGAATCTGTCTTGCCCAAGGAGATGAATCGCATCATCAGCAAACAGGGAAAGAAAACTGTCATCGGCAAGATTGCAGCGAAATCCTTTACAGGAAAGAGGCCGATAATTATAGATTTTACAGCGGTAGAGACCGTTGTGACACTCCAAAAATATACAGCCCTTATCATCCGGGTGGATCATATAGACCTTTCCCTTTTTTTTATTCTCTTCAATAAGGTGTTCCAGAGATCCTTCACGGAGTTCACGCAGAGTAGCATCAACTCCCACATGACCGCCCATCTTTTTGATAAATTCAATCTCATCGGGCTGCAGTACTACCTTTTTGTACTTCTTGCAGCATGTTCCGCACTGACGACAATCCTGGAGGATTGTTTTCAAGTTGGCATTATCAGGTAGTGGTTTAGTCATTGATTTGTCCTTCTTATATTGTCCAGTACTGGTGCAGGGGGTGACCGGCCAGAATTTTTTCAGCCCGTGGAGCCGGGCAGATGCCGGGGCGTACAAAATTATCCTGGAGCAGAGCGTCAATGGTGGCAAATATTGATTCTTCAAGGCTTACCGGATTGTAACCGCCTTCAAGCACAAAGAGCAGGCGGTTGTCACATATTTCTGCGGCATGTCTGCGCAGGATATGGGTTATGGTGGCAAACCAGTCCGAGCTGAGAACTGTTTCACTGATGGAGTCGTCTTTGTGGGCATCATATCCTGCAGAGACGAGAATAAACTGTGGTAAATACTGTTCCATCAGTCCCTGAAGGGTGCGTCCGAGCAGGTGGGTGTATTCGGTATCGCCAAATTGTGGATGGACCGGAAGGTTGATGGTAAATCCTTTTCCTTCTCCCGTTCCAATTTCATCTGCTTCACCGCTGAAGGGGAACAGTCCTTTCTGATGAATGGAGCACAGTAGGGTTTTATTGCTCTCGTAAAAAATTTCCTGGGTGCCGTTTGCGTGACGTACATCAAAGTCAAGAATTAGGATACGCTGCAGACCATAGGTCTTGCGCAGGTATTCAGCGGTGAGTGCCACGTTGTTGAAAACGCAGAATCCCATCCCACGGCCAGGTGTTGCATGATGTCCGGGAGGACGGACCAGGGCAAATCCGTAATCAATATTTCCTTTCATTATTTGATCAACGAGTGAAAAACAGCCTCCGGCAGCAAGTCGTGCTGCCGGAAGTGTGTCTTCCATCAGATAGGTGTCTTTGTCATAGGAAAAAGGATCTGATTTGACGGAGTGTTCCCGTAACTGCTCCATATAAAATGGTGAATGGACGGCATGGATTTCAGAATCACTGGCCTCTCGTGGAGCAATATGGATAAAACAGTCATTGATCAGCTTCTGTTGCAAATGTATGTATAGTTTGCGTATTCGATCGGGGTTCTCCGGCGATGCCTGGGGAATGGTATGATAAAGGTACCTGTTGTCAAATACTAGTCCGAGTTTATTCATAATGAAATTGATATATTGGGTGGGTCAAATACTTTTCTGAGGTTAAGCGGTAAAGGTGTCCGGTGCGTTTGTCGTGTCGGTCATCATAGACAAGGGATTCAATAAGTTCAAACCCAAGCTTGTTGAGACAGCGTTGCTGAGCTGTATTGTTGATATCAGTGTACATCTCGATGGAGGAAACATGGAGGCGATCAAGGATATAAATAATAAGAAATTTCTGGATTTCGGTACCATATCCCTTACCGCGTTCCTCAGGCAGGGCAACTTTCAGTGCCATTGTCACACTGTTGCCACTTCCCGAGGGTTGCCAGTAATGAGCAGTACCAATCGGCTGTTCCCTGTCTTTTAATCGAATACAAAACATTCTCTCTTTATCGTTCCAGAAGACATTAGAGTCCAGCTGTTGACGCATTTGTTCAGCGTCATACTGTTCGGGGGTCAGGTAGGAACCACAGGCCGTTTCTGAATTACTCCAGGCCACAATGGTCGGGATATCAGCTTCTTGAATTTTTGAAAGAGCCAGTCTTCGAGTATAGAGGGTGTTGCCGTAAAGACTCATATTTGTTCTTCGGTATGTTGTGTCGAACCCTTGGATATTTGGGTTCGACACAACGGTTTAATCCTTACATGTCATTTACTGCAGTACTCAGTTCTTTACTGGTAGCTGCGAGACTGTTCAGGGCTTCAATGGTTGTATCAATAGAGAAGTTGACTGCTTTTGTGGACTCTTTGTTTTCTTTGGAGGATTCAACCACACTTGTTATCTGTGTTTTTACATCTTGGCCGTTGTCACTGAGAATATAAGCTTTTTTGTCGAGTTCACCAACTGCACCGGAGATAGTCACAATGCCGGTTGAGATTTTTTCCATGGCTTCAAGCGCTGTCTGAATAACCTCACTACCATCACCAAGCATCTTCATACCGTCTTTCATGGCCACAATAGTATCTTTGGATTCATGCTCTACTTTTTTGACTATATTGGCAATATCCACGGCTGACTTTGATGAATTTTCAGCAAGTTTTCTGATCTCATCTGCAACCACTGCAAAACCGCGTCCGGCATCTCCAGCCCTTGCTGCTTCAATTGCAGCATTAAAGGCGAGCAGGTTTGTCTGGGAGGCGATATCCTTGATGATATCCACAAAGCCTCCAATTTTTTCAAGCTGACTTACCAGATTGGCAACCATTTCATTGGAGCTTTCCATTGAATCGTTGATGGCCACCATCTTCTTTTCGGCTTCTGCTCCTGCTTTTTTACCCTGTTCTGCATCTGCAGAAACACCGCTTGCCATTTCGCTCGACTCGGTGGTGAGTTCCACCATTTCTTTGGCAAAGTCCAGCATACCATCTATGGTTG
>Ga0307929_1002230_pt1 | contig 12924 bp, 9 predicted proteins | sample AceLakmetage1330_FD_203160 | JGI IMG/M metagenome (GOLD analysis project Ga0307929, IMG submission 203160) | Saline water microbial communities from Ace Lake, Antarctica - #1330 | ecosystem: Environmental > Aquatic > Non-marine Saline and Alkaline > Saline | place: Antarctica: Ace Lake...
ACCGTATCAATGAACTTGGGTCAGACTTTGCCGAACGCGCCAAAGGCATCGACGACGACGCCAGCTTTCCGGTGGACAACTACCGCGATCTGGCCGCGGAAGGTTACATGACCCTGACGGTGCCGGTCGAATTTGGTGGCCACGGCTTCAGCCTTGGCGAATACGCGATGGTCGGGGCCGAGATCGGCAAATATTGCGGCGCAACTGCGCTGACGTTCAACATGCACAATTCCTCCATGATGTGGTCGCGGTTCATGTATGAAATGCCCAACCTGACCGACGCAGACCGCGCCGCCTTCGCCCCCTTACGCGAACGCCAGTTTCGCCGCGCTGTCAAAGAACAGGGCATCTACAGCCAACCGATTTCCGAGGCCGGCCAGAACTGGACAAGCAAGCCCGCTCAAACCAATTGCCGCCAAGTCGAGGGCGGCTGGCTGATCAACGGCTTCAAGAAATTCGCCTCGCTGGCGGGGTATTGCGACTATTATTCCATCGTTTGCACCGAACATTTCGAAGGCATTGACCCACGCCATGAAGACACGATGATTTTTGTCGTTCACAAGGACGAGCCGGGCATGTCGGTTAAGGGTGACTGGGATCCCTTGGGGATGCGCGGCACCAACAGCCGTGATCTGATCCTGAAAGACGTGTTCGTGTCCGAGGAGGATCTGATGATGCCGCGCGGCTTGTTCATCAAGACCCTGCCGCATTGGCCGCATATCATGGCCACCCTGTCGCCCACCTATATGGGCGTGGCACAGGGCGCGTTTGATTTCACCGTCGCCTATTTGCGGGGTGAGGTCGCAGGCCAGCCCGCAGCAGATCGCCGGATGTTTGCCACCAAACGCATGACGGTCGCCAAGATGTACACCCAGCTTGCGGCCATGCGCGCCCTGTGGTGGCAGGCGTTTATGGAGGCCAAAGGCTTCCCCACCAAGGCTGAGGTGATGCGAATATATGCGGCGCAATATACCGTCATGGAAGGCGTTCAGGAAATTGCTGCGATGGCCATTCGCACCTGTGGTGGCCAGTCAATGCTGAAATCCCTGCCGCTGGAACGGATGTATCGCGACAGCCGGTGTGGGGCTTTGATGTTGCCCTATACCTCGGAAATCATGGAGGATTATCTGTCGATCCTGACGCTTTATGACATGGAGGAACTGGAAACAGCCCCCGGTGATCAGGATGGCGCGCGCGCGTCCCTGTGGCGCGGTGACTTCGGCACCCTGAAAGGGCTTCGCTAGGCCGATGCCGCGCGAACAGGTCCACAGCATCGGGAAATCAAGCGCTCCGGCGGATGCCGTCTGGGCAATCGCGCGTGATTTCTGTGCTGCCTGGCACCCGGATATCGCGGCGATGCGCGCGGAATCTGGTGCCCGTGGCCGCCTGATCCGCACCTTTGGCGTCGTCGGCGATGACACGGTTTACCGCGAACAACGCACCTATTTCAGCGACAGCGACCGCGCCTATGCCTATCGCCATCTCAGCGGCATCAAAGGCGCTGACAGCTATTCAGCGCGGCTGACCGTAACCCCCAGAAACAGCGGCGGCTGCGTGATAACCATGACCGCGACCCTGGCGGCACCCGCCCCGCGCGCGGCCGAAATCGCCGCTGGAACCAAAGCGATTTTTGATCGCGGCATTGCCGCCCTGGCGCAATTGGCCAAGGCGGAGGGCAACCCGTCGCCAGCCGCCCCGCCTGAAACAACCGATCCGCTGGCGATAGAAACCCTGCTAATCGACGATCTGCCGCGCCTGGCCGTGTCGGTGACGCCGAATAAACCCGGAACCTTGTGCCTGTTTCTGCACGGCATTGGCGGCGAGCGTCGCAATTGGGACGCGCAGTTGCAGGCGGTGGGGCCACATATGCGCGCCGCAGCCCTTGATCTGCGCGGCTATGGCGACAGCACGCTTGGGGCCGGGCAATCCAGTGTTGAAGATTATTGCGCCGACATCCTGCGGCTGCGCGCGGTTCTGGGGGCGGATAAACTGGTGCTGGTCGGGCTGTCTTATGGCGCGTGGATCGCGACCTCGTTTGCGATGCGGCATCCTGAAATGCTGGCAGGCCTTGTGCTGTCAGGTGGCTGCACCGGCATGTCAGAAGCCGGCCCTGATGAGCGTGAAGCCTTTCGCATCAGCCGCGAAGTGCCGCTAAATGCTGGCCAGGTGCCAGCCGGTTTTGCACCCGCTGTGGTCAAGGTTCTGGCAGGCCCAAACGCCGTTGCAACGATGCGCGCGACCTTGCTTGCCTCTATGGCAAAAATCCCCTCAAACACTTATCGCGATGCCCTGATGTGTTTCACCAACCCTTTGGAACAGTTCGATTTTTCACGCCTGACAATGCCGGTCCTGATGATGACCGGGCAGTTTGACCGTCTGGCCCCGCCCGATGAAATCAGAGGTGTTGCGTCAAGAATTCACGACCGTGCAGACAGGCCAAACGTGCGGTTTGAAACCGTCGCCGAGGCCGGGCATGTCTGCAATATCGAAGCCCCGGATCAGTATAACCGGATCTTGTTGGAATTCCTGTCACAGGTGGTGCCATGAACGCCATTCCGCGCCGCGAACTGAACCGGATCGCGCGGGAAAAGCGCATCCTGAAGGCGGCCTTGGCGGTTTTTTCGCAAGCGGGATATTCCGGCACGACGATGGATGCGGTGGCCAAGGCCTCGGGCCTTTCAAAGCCAACGCTTTACCAGTATTTTGACAGCAAAGCGCAGTTGTTTTCTGCGATGATGCTGGCCCGGCGCAACAATATGCTGTTGTCGTTTGAAAGCCCCTCGGCCAATGCGATGGTGCAGCAGCTTCACACCTTCGCCTGGCGCTACGGCGAAACCGTGATGCGGCCGGATTTCCTGTCGCTTGCGCGCTTGATCATTGGTGAGGCTCAGCGTTTTCCGGAAATCGGCCGGGCCTATCAGGGATCCGGCCCGGACCAGGTGCTGAGGGGCATGATGGCCTATCTGAACGATCAGCGCCGCCTGGATCGGCTGGCATTTGACGATGCTGAACTGGCGGCGCAGGATCTGTGGGGGCTGATCCTGTCAGCCCCACGCAATCAGGCCCTGCATGAGCCTGATAACATCCCCGGTCGCGCCACGCTGGCGCGCTATATCAACAACGGCCTGCGGGTTTTTCTGCGCGCCTATTCCACCCGGATCCCGCAGGATCTTGCAACCCTTGCCAGCCTTACTGAACAGGTAGGCAAGGCAGATCAAACAACAGGTGTCCCATGACCATAGACGGCTATATCGCAAACCCTGCCAGCCGGTTCGCAACTGTCGCCATGACCGACACCAACGGCCTGCTGCGCGGTCAGATGGTGTCAGCCAAGGGGCTGAAAGGTATCGCACAAAACGGCATGGGCATGGCACCGGTGACCCTGGCGCTGGAACCGACGGATGAGATAAACCACATCCCCGGCATTTCCGACGACAGTGCTGATTTTCATGACGATCCGCTGGAAATCGACCCCGGCACCACCCGCCGCCTGCCTTGGTCACAAGACGGGGATGACCTGCTGATTCTGGCAAACTACACCGGCCCGACCGCCGATATGTGCCCCAGGTCGATCCTGAAGCGCGTGCTGGACCGCGCTTCCATGGCCGGGTTCACCCCGAAATACGGGTTGGAGCTGGAATATACCCTGTTTGACGAAACCGCCGAAACCGCGGCCGCCAAGGGTTATCGCAACCTCAAAACCGCGACCCCGCATAAAAGCCACGATCTGCTGATCTATCAGGTGGCACAGTCTGAATGGTACGCAGCCGTTGCCGATATGTGCACGGCCCTGCGGATTGATCTGGCCAAGATGCACGAAGAAATAGGCGGCGGCTTTATGGAGGCCTGTATCGAGGCTGGCAAAGGCCTTGCGCCTGCCGATCAAATGGTGCTTTTGAAGAACTTCCTGAAGGTGCTGGCCATGCGCCACGACCGCACCATCAGCTATATGCCGCGCTGGTCGGAAACCGCGGACAGCCAGTCGATGCATTTGCATGTTTCACTGCTGGATGACGCTGGCAAACCCCTGTTTCACGACCCCTCAAAACCGCATAACATGTCCGATACATTCCGGCATTTCATCGGCGGTATGCAGCACCATATCGGTGATATGACGCTGGTTTTCCTGCCGACGGTCAATTCCTTCCGGCGGTTTGCCCCCGGCACGTTTGCCCCCCCGGCCCTGACCTGGGGCTATGAAAACCGCACCACCTGTTTTCGGGTGGTCGGGGAAAATCCGTCCTCGCTGCGGGTGGAAAATCGCCTGGCCGGGGCTGACGTGAACCCTTACCTTAATGTCGCCGCGACCCTTGCAGCCGGGCTTGATGGCGTGATCAACAAAATAGAGCCAGAGGCCGAGGTGATCGGCAATGGCTACGCCCAAGAGACAGGCCCGGATTTCGCCCGCGCGATGCCGGAAGCGATCCGCCGTATGGCTGCCTCAAGCTTTGCGCAGGACTGGCTAAGCCCTCGTTTTGTTGAAACTTTCAGCGCTTCTAGGCAAAGCCAGCACGACGCGTTTCAAGGCAAAATCCCGGATGTGGAGCTAGAACGGTTCTTTGATCTGGGCTGACATCTGTGCTGTTCACAGGCCCTGGCGTCTAGACCACTGGCGGGGTTTTCAAGACGTAAACGCGCCTGGCAACCGGGTAGATCGGTTCCTTGTAGCGGGGGATTTTCCGGGTTTCGACCAGCTCCAGACCAAGCTTGGCAAAAATCGCCAGCCATTCCTGATGGGTATGAAACCCTTTGGCGCCCTGGCTCCACTGTGATGACCGGATATGCCCTTCGGCAAACAGTCGATCGAGCCGGTTTTCAAGCACGTCCTCACCGATCAGGATATGCCCGTCCGTCACCCGCGCCATTTCAGCCAGCACCTGTTGCTGATCGTCGGCATGGTGCAAAATGAACATCGCCAGCGAGGTTTTGAACCGGTTGTCGGCAAAAGGAATATTGTTGCCGTCATAGGGTGTGAAACTTAGTTCCGGGAAGGCGATTTTGTTAACCACATCAATGCAGGCAACATCCAAACCTTCGTCGAACAGCATCTTGGCAAAATCACCGCGCCCGCAGCCAACGTCCAGAACTTCGGCTTGATAATAGGTTTGAAGATCGCTGAATTTTTCCTTTTCAAACAAGTCGATACGCTTGCCGCCAAACAATCTTTCACGGGTTGAGATGCCCAGATACCAGGCAAAATACCACAACTTGCCGCGATTGTCCGACATCAGCCCACCCCTTGCCTCACCTCAGCCGGCATTAAACCGGCGGACTGGCAGAATGTAAACAAAGGACGGGGCGGATATCGCGGCAAAATCAGTTGATTTCCCGGATTTCGCGTTCAATAAGAAAGGCATGATCCAACCTGCATCGCCCAAACCCGGCAACCACCCGACCGGCAAGCCCCCCCTGTCGGCCTATCACGGTGTCGCGCTGCTGCCGGTTGCGCCTGCCCTGATTATTCCGGGCCTGCTGTGGATCCAGTGGCGTTTCACCACCCTCCACCCCGAGGCGACGGCACGCTGGCACCCGACTTTAAGTGGGGCGCTGAACGATCAGACAGTGTCCGACCCGTTTGAGATCCTGTTGTTTGCCACAACGCCGTTTCTAATCTTCGCAGTCTGGCTGGTGATCCGCTACTACTGGATCATGGCGGATCGGCTGTTAAGCGGCGGGTCGCCTTGGCGGCGGTATTTTTGGCGCGGCTATGTTCTGCTGGCCGGGTTGCTGCAACTTATGGCGGCAATTGGCATGCTGATGGTGGTGCATTACCCGTCACACACCAGTTCCGGGCCGCATGTTCTTGGCAGTTACATGCTGTTTGCAGGTCACGCGATCAGCATCATGTTAAGCGGTTATCTTAGCCGTCAACTGGCCCACGCGCCCGGGGCTGAACGTCAGGGTATGCCTTGGCAAAAACGTCAGGCCCGGCGCTGGCCGATCTCACTGCTCATTGCCGCACTTGCGATATCATACGCCCTGCTGTTTTACGCCCCGCGCCATGTGGAATTTTTGAACAACCACAGCCATTCCGTCTTTGTCGCGATGCTGGAACTATTGATGCTGTCGATGTTTTTGACCTATCTGCTAAGTTTTGTCCGCGATCTATCCCAACTGGTTGCCGAGGATTATACCAGCCAGAAACCGCAAGAAGCCACCTAACGAACCAACGCCGCGGTGATGCTATATCACCGCCCTGCTGGGACCGGCTTCAAACGCTTCATCCACCAAGGGTTTCGCGTTTTTATGCAGTCTTTCCAACAGCTTTTGCAGCTTTCCGCCCCGCGCGATCAGGCGTGCCGGGGTGTCGGGCAGCAGGGTAAGGGGATGCGTCTGGCCTGCCTGCCAAGGGCTTTCATTGGCTTCCCCGGAAATAATCCGCAAGGCCTCAGGACCGCCAAGCAGGCTTTCGACCAGCGCGCTTTCTGCGAAAATAACCTCATGCTGATCAAACGCGATGTGGACATAGGAAATGCTGCGGACCGCAATAGCATAATCAATGCCGTCAAACCCGATCAGCTTTTTGGCCGCGACCAGAACCTCGGCCACGCCAAAGACCCGCTGACAGACTTTGGACCGCAGCAGAACCCGGTGTTGCGGGGACACAAGAAGGTCACGATCCGGCTGATCCTGACCCAAAGCTCCTTTGGAAATCCGAACCGGAACAGCGCCACTTTCAGGGGCTAGATCTGCGGCCAACATCGTGCGTGAGCCGATCCAGCGCACCGGCTGAAATCCATGATCCAGCGTCTGAACCAGATCGCCAAGCCTGACCTCTCCGGCCGGTTTCGCCCCGGCAGCACAGGCCACAAGGCTATCGCCAGATATACAAATGACCGAGCTGCCACTAGAAGAACTGCCGGTGGTCTGGGTGCCATAAATATCCTGAAGATAGCTTTGACCATCCGGCGTTGTCGTGTGATCGATCACCTGATCCGCCGTCGCCCCAGCCGCCGCCCCTTCGGTCGCGGTAACCGGCACAGTAAGCGCCCCGAAGAAATCAACCACGGAGCCATCCGACGTATCCGTCAGCGCAATGGCCGAGCCTTCGTTGGCATCGCTGTTGGCATTACGAATGCCGACGGGAATGATATAGATCGTGAAATTCGCGTCATCCGGATGCGGGTCACCGGTCAACGAGGACAGCGTGATCTCGCCGCCAGAAATACCCGATGTCAGATGCAGCGTGCCGTCGGTTGCATAGACGCTTACGACGAAATCTGCCGGGTCGTCACCTGGGGCCAGCGTGATCTCAACGAACTCACCGCCGGCCGAACCTGACCCGCCTTTAAAATTAACTTCTGATATAAATGCCATTGGCCTGCCCCGACCCCTCCGTTAAGGAAGTATCCGGGGTTTTTATGGTGATTTTGTGACGTGGTTAACAGCTTGTAAAGCCGTGGTTTTTCGCCCCTTTAGGCGCAATGATGCCTAAGTCAGCCGCACCGGCAGGTTCAGGGGCCCGCGAAAGGCGAACCCTTGCCAGATCACGTCTTCGGGCGAAGCAAGACGCATGTTCGGGAAGCGCTCAAAGATCATCGGCAGCATGACTTTGCCAAGCATATGCCGCGCCAGATGGGTGCCAAGGCAGTGATGCGGGCCGCTGCCAAAAGACTGATGCGGGGCGCGATCCCGGAAAATGTTGAACTTCTCGGGGGCTTCAAACAACTCCTCATCATGGTTGGCCGAGGCCTGGATCGTTAACACAACTTCGTCTTTTGGGATGTCAAACCCACGAATTTCGGTGTCTTCGGTGGCGCGGCGGGCGCTGACCTGGATCGGGGCAACCCAACGCACGCCTTCTTCAAACGCATCGCCCCAATTGCCGGTTTCTTTCAGATGCGCCAACTGATCGGGGTTGGTTAACAGGCCGTACAGAATGGCTAAAAGGGCATCGCGCGGTTCGTTGATACCGCCGCCGATGGCGATTTTGATATTGGCGATGATCTGGCTCATCGGGATTGGATCTTCGGCATTGACCATGACCGAAAGCGTCGTCTGATCCGGGTTTTTCTTCAGCACGTCAACCTGACGCGCGATCATAGCGTTCATCGCGATATGCCCGCGATCGACCCGCTGGAACGGTTCATCCTGCCAGCCGAAATTGCCCGCGCCATCAATCAGCGCCTGCGACCAGAACTGCATATCCGCGTCGGTGGCGTCGGGAATTCCCAGAATATGCGCCAAAATCCGCGCCGCCAAAGGCCCGGCAAGATGCGGAAACAAATCCATAACCTCGTCCTTTGGCAACCGGTCAAGATAGTCCGATGCGTATGTCTGGTAGGCCGGAATCCAAAGGTTTTTCAGGTTCTTAGGCGCAAAAGACGGCACCATCGCCATGCGTTCGCGCATATGTTCAGCGCCATCTTTGCGCATCAAAGTATGGGCCTGAAAGGCGCGCTCCATCGGTGTATTGGGGTCGTCTGAACTGAACAGAACCGGGTCATCCTTGACCGCGCGGGTGTCAGCAGCTTTCGTCAGCAACGTACGCCCAAGGGCCGGCACACGCATGACCGGGGCCTCGGCCCGCAAGCGGCGATAAATCGCGTAAGGTTCAGCCGTTAACTGCGCAAGCGTGATGGTGTCGTCGATCGGGCTAAGCGGCATGGTCTGTTCCTGAATTTGGCCTGTCGTTTCTTGCTAGTGCTTTCGCCTTTATCTGACAATCTGATAACCTTGATGAAGCCGATCAGCAAATTCGATAAGGCCCATCACCGCAAACCCCTCCCAAGCGGGTGCTACTTTTGCAAGTCCTTCTTGATCTGGCGGATGGTCTTGCCCAGAGCCTTGTCGCGCGACTTGCGTTCAGACATGCTGGCGGTGTTGAAACGGTCTTCAGCCATCAGTTTTTGCCAGCGGCCCAGGCGGGCATTGTCAATCTCGCCTGCGTCTAAGGCGGCGCGGACGGCGCAGCCCGGCTCCGTCTCATGGGCGCAATCGTTGAAGCGGCATTGCTGTGACAGATCGTGCAAATCCGAAAACAAATCGGCCACGCCCGAGGCCGCATCCGCCAATTGCAACTCCCGCATGCCCGGTGTGTCCAGAACCGCGCAGCCCCCAGGCACGAAATGCAATTGCCGTCTGGTGGTCGTATGCCGCCCCTTGGCATCGTCCTCGCGGATCGCCTGGGTTTCCACCCCGGCGATTTCGGAAAGCGCATTGACCAAAGTTGATTTCCCCACCCCGGAGGAGCCTAAAAACGCCACCGTCTTGCCCGGTTTGCACCAAGACGCCAGCGCAGTCTTCGCCGCATCGCCACGTGCATCCAGCACCACCACCGGCACCAGATCCGAGATTTCAGCCGCCCGATCCGCATAGTCCTGTGGCGCGTCACACAAATCAGGCTTGGTCAGCACAATCACCGGATCAACCCTGGCCTCCAGCGTCAACGCGAGATAGCGTTCCAGCCGCGCGACGTTGAAATCCTGGTTGCAGGACGTCACGATAAAGGCCGTATCCAGATTGGCGGCGATCGGCTGCATCTGCCTGTCGTGGCCTGCCGCGCGCCGCTTGATCAGGCTTTTGCTTTGCAAAACCCGGCTGGCACTGGGCAGGTCACGATCCAGCAACAGCCAGTCGCCAACCGTCGCCTCAGGCCCCGGCGGGATCAACATATCAATCCCGTCGCCGACCACCTGCAAGCCGTTGCGATGCACCTGCGTCACCCGCACAGGCGGGCAGTTTGCCATCTCGTCGACATCGGTTTGCTGGGCGAAATAGGCCTGCCAGCCAAGGGCGACAATTGGCGCCACCGCCGGTTTGGCCACCGCCGGGCTGCCCGATAGAAAACTGGAATAATCGCGTGTCATGTGACGTCTTTCGATGCGCCGGGGCCTTGAGCAAAGCGCTGGCAAAGCAGCCGGTTTCGGTCTGATCCGGCGCTGTTTCCAGCACGTTTTCAGGCCTTGGGCTCACCGGCGCAAGCGTAATCAGGTTCGCATGCCACGTCAAATCAATGGTCGCGCCAACCCTGCCCTTACGGAATGCTTTGTTGATCTGATGCAGCGGTGCTAGGATTTCACCAAACCATTCAAATTTGTCGGAAAACGCGGGGAAAATATCATGTGGAAGAAACTGTTCGGCGGGCTGTTGGCAGTTTTGCTTATGCTAATCGCGGTTCTTGCGGTCAACACATACCGATATCAGGGCCCAAGCGCCACGACGCCCAGCGCCGATCTGCCCCGCATCGACGGCGATCTGATCGCCGCCCAGCTTAGCCAGGCCGTCAAGTTCAAAACCATCTCGATGATTGGTGACGACACCAGCCTTATCGCAGAGTTTGAAAATTTCGTCGCCTATCTTGATGACACTTTCCCCAATTTCAAAGCCGCCACCAGCAAGATCATGATCGGCGGCCACACCCCGCTTTACGTCTGGAAAGGGGCGGATCAAGCGTTGAAACCGGTCCTGTTGACGGCGCATTACGATGTCGTGCCGGTGGCCAATGCCGGGGCCGGAAACTGGGATTATCCGCCCTTTGAGGGCGTGGTTGCTGACGGCTATGTCTGGGGTCGGGGCACGCTTGACGACAAGGGCGCGTTGATCGCAATGCTGCACGCCGCCGACGCGCTGGTGGCGCAGGGATACGTTCCGCCCCGCACCATCTATTTCAGCTTTGGCCATGATGAAGAGATCAGCGGAAAGGCAGGCGCTGGCGGCGTTGTTGAGTATTTTCGAAACAATAACATACAGTTAGCCTGGACACTGGACGAAGGATCAATGGTCCTGCGTGATGTCATCCCCGGCCTGACCCAGGATGTCGCCAGCATCAATGTCGCTGAAAAAGGCTATGCCACGATCGACCTGGTCGCCCATGCCGAGGGCGGGCATTCCTCCCTGCCGCCGCGTGAAACGGCTGTTGGCACCCTCGCCACTGCGGTCGCCGCCTTGCAAGCCGCCCCGGTCCCCGGCGGTCTGACTGATACGTCCAAGGATTTCTTCAACGGTCTTGGGCCGCATTTCCCGCTGTTGCAGCGGGTGTTATTTGCCAATCAATGGCTGTTTGCCCCGCTGTTGGTGTCCGAGCTGTCAAAATCCCCGGCCACCGACGCGATGCTGCGCACGACGATGGCGCCGACGATGTTGTCCGGCTCCTCCAAGGAAAACGTGCTGCCGCAGCAGGCGGTTGCCACCGTCAATTTCCGCCTGCATCCGCGCGACACCATCGACGGGCTGATGGCGCATGTGCATGATAATCTGGGTGGCACCGATGTCACCGTCAGCCTGCGCGAAGACAGCGTGGCGGCGGCCAGCCCGGTTTCACGCGCGGATAATGCGGCCTATCTGCTGCTGTCGGACACATTCAAACAGGTGTTTGGCAATCTGATCGTGGTGCCTGGCCTGACCATCGCGGCCACGGACACGCGGCATTATTTGCAAGTGGCCGATGACAGTTACCGGATCAACCCGTTCGTGCTGCTGGGTGAGGATATCCCCAAAATCCACGGCGCGAATGAGCGGCTGTCGATTGAAAATCTGCAACTGGCGGTTCAGTTTTACACCCTGTTGATGCAAAACTCCGGCCCCTAAACCCCCGCTGAACGCACGTAAGCGAAGGCCAGAAGCAGCTTACTTACGGGGCGGCAAAACGCCCCCCTGATCAATCAGCGACATCTGTTTTGACCGCCAGGGTGCCGTCTGTTCAAGCTGCCCCGCCAGCGACATCACCAGCGCATCCTCGCCATAGGCGGCGGCCAGATGCACGCCGACCGGCAGATCATCGCCAGTCCAATGCAGCGGCAAGGACGCCGCAGGCTGACCGCTGGCGTTGAAGATCGCCGCAAAGGGGGAATATTCGAACACCCCGCCCGGACCGTTGCGATAGGCGGCAAAATCCTCACCATCCGGTTTCAGGCGGCCGACCTTGGCCGGGGGTTCGGCAAGGGTCGGCGTGACCAGCACATCGCAGTCCAGAAACACCCGCGCCATGCGTCGACCAAAAGCATGAATTTCGTTGACCGACGCCAGATATTCCGCGCCGGAAATCGTGCTGGCTAAGGCTATCGCCCCGCGCGTCACGCCTTCCACCTGCATCGGGTCAAGCGGTGCGCCGGCCAGTTTCCCCTGAACAGACAAGGCTGTGCCGCAGGCGACGATCTTGGTCCAGGCATACATCATCGCCTCGACATTCAGGGTCGGATCCTGGCGAAATTCTTCAACATCATGGCCAAGATCGGCCAGCAACGCGGCGGTTTTTTCAACCGCTGCCGCCGCTTCGGCATGGACCTTTATGCCGCTAAGCGTGTGGGTGGAAAAGCGGATGCGCAAAGGGCGCGGCGGGGTATTCATCGCCTCGGTAAAACTCATGCCCATCGGTGGGGCGCTGTATGGCGCGCCCAGATCAGGCCCGGCGGTGGCATCCAGAAGGCCTGCCGTATCGCGCAGGCTTCGGGTCAGAAATCCGTCGATTGCCATGCCGGCCCAGCCCTCGCCAGATTGCGGCCCATCCGGCAGACGCGCGCGCGTCTGCTTAAAGCCCACCAAGCCGCAGGACGACGCCGGAATGCGCACCGACCCCCCACCGTCCGAGCCATGCGCGACCGGCACAATCCCCGCCGCCACCGCAGCCCCCGCCCCGCCCGATGACCCGCCTGAGGTACGATCAAGACACCAGGGATTGCGCGTCGGCCCGCCGTAAACCTGGGATTCTGTCACTGGCCCGACCCCAAGTTCCGGGCTGGTCGTGCGCCCGTAAGTCACAAGCCCCGCGCGTTTCAGGCGCAAGTAAATCTCGGAATCATACGTCCAGGTACTGTCGGCAAACAGGATCGAGCCATTGTTGGTCGGATAATCCCGCGCCTCGGCCCCGAGGTCTTTCAGCAAGAAAGGCACGCCTACGAACGGCCCTTTTGGCAGGCCCTCGGCGATTTTCTGGCGCGCGGTTTCTGCGCGCAGATGCACAATCGCGTTCAGGCTGGGGTTCAG
>Ga0307929_1002233_pt1 | contig 12916 bp, 9 predicted proteins | sample AceLakmetage1330_FD_203160 | JGI IMG/M metagenome (GOLD analysis project Ga0307929, IMG submission 203160) | Saline water microbial communities from Ace Lake, Antarctica - #1330 | ecosystem: Environmental > Aquatic > Non-marine Saline and Alkaline > Saline | place: Antarctica: Ace Lake...
AAAATCGGACGTCGAATCTGAAAATCGGATGCTGAAACTGGAAATTCGAAACTGGAAATTGGATAACAGATCCGAATTAATGTGTTTTTTTCTAATTTCCAATTTCCAGTTTCCAATTTCTCTGCGAAAACGCGAAATCACGAAAGTGTAAACTACTTTTTGGCTTAAATGAAGGAAGCCTGATTTAATACTCTCCCGTCCAGCGGGTAAAGAGATCGTGCTCGATGCCGAAGAAATCGAAGACTTTTCCAATGGTTTGATCAAGGATATCCTGAATAGTTTTGGGATGGTGATAAAAAGAGGGCACAGGCGGAAGGATGTGCGCCCCCATGTCGGCTGCCATGGTCATCAGCCTGAGATGGCCTTTGTGAAGGGGTGTTTCCCGCACCACGAGAGCCAGTTTCCTTTTCTCCTTGAGAGTGACGTCAGCGGCCCGCACAAGGAGGTTGTCGTTGTATGAATTGGCAATTCCTGACAAGGTTTTGATGGTACAGGGAATAACCACCATGCCTTCCACGAGATAAGAGCCGCTGGCCAGGGCAGCCCCCACATCCTTGTTGTCATAGACACGGGAAGCCATTTCCTCCACTTCACGGACCTTATAGGGGGTTTCGATCTCGATATTCTTTTTGCCTGATTCCGACAGTATCAGGTGGGTTTCCACGTCCATTTCAGAGAGGATCTCGAGCATTCTGGCGCCATAAATGACGCCGCTGGCGCCTGCAATGCCGATGATGATTTTTTTGGTCATATCTTTTCCAGTCTTTCGAAGTTTATTGTGTAGTTCGGGTTTAATACCCCGCCGCTTGCAGCGAGGAGTTTCATTCTTCGTGCCCTTCGTGTTCTTTGTGGTAAAATGTAAGCGTGCTATAGGATTTTCAAGGATGCCTGAACAACCGCTTCCGCAAATCCTGCATCCTCCATGTTGGTATCTACTTTGATAATTTCAATATCTGCATTGAGGCCGTTTCGCAATTCTTCCTCAAACACAAGGTCTTCCTCTGGGTCATAGGTTGCATTGCCGGGATAATCAACGGAAGACCAGCCCTTTTGAGGGATGAGCACTTTCACAGGCCCAGTGGACTTGTTGAGTTTTTCCCTGAAAGCCTTTGCTACCTCTCGCAATTCTTCAGGGGAAAGACGGATCCATGTTCGAAACTTATCGAGGTCGTACTTTCTTCGTTCATGGTAATCGGGTTTATACCTGGACTTGGATGGCGTCATATGGTTTACGCTGCACAGGGAAATGATTTGGGGAAGTCCTGCATTTCCCGCGTTTTCCATTCTTGTGGGGCCCGCATCCCTCATGAAGCCGAAAAGGTGCTCACCAACGCCTCCGGGCGCCAGGTCAATGACGCCTTGGAAAAAACCCTGGGAAATCATCTCTTCCATGGCCCTGTCGCCAATGCCTGCGGCGGAAAACCCGATAACCTGATATCCATGTTTTTCAAGGGCAATCCTCACGGAGCTTGCACATTGTTCACAGGGCCCCAACATGGTCATGGCGATGATCTTTTTATCGGCGGCCCCAGGGGTTGTGATGGCATCCTGAAGCATGCCTCCCATGGCGGAAGCTGCTCTGTCCATGACATTTTTCAGAAGGTCCGATACTCCGGATATCTCAATTACGGAATGGAACAGGTTGATGTCCCCCGTGCCGATGTACCGGGTGGACAGTCCCGGCAAGGCGGCGGTGGAAGAGATCATGATTTTGGGAACCCCGAAAGGAAGTGCCCTCATGACTTCGGTGGCCATCAGGGAACCGGTCGATCCGCCCATGCCCATCACTCCCAAAAGTTCGCCCTTTGAAAACAGATCCTGGGCGATACTGGAAGCACCCTTTATGGTGATGTTTGTGATTTTTGACCTTTCCCTGGAAGCATGGATCTCTTCAAGAGTGCTGCCACCTGCCTCTGCCACCATGGAGGGGGTGATCTCTGCCGGAGAAGGCCCTTTCCCGCGCATGGAGATGTCCATCAGCACCGGTTTCATTCCAAGGGAAGCAACCTTATCCCGGAGGTAAAGGGTTTCATCTCCCTTGGTGTCCAGGGTTGAAATAATCAGTACGGCTTTTTGCATTTCCTTCTCCCGTCCGCGGGTTGTCCAGATTTTACCATGAAAACATTTTTAACCACGAATCACGCGAATCATACGAATAGATAACATACTGCTTGTTTTCCTGTGTGAGAGGCTTGTAGCCTCGACTGTTACGGGGGACCTGCCGCTCACAAAAAAAGGTTTTCATGTCCCGGGGTGACCCAAGTTATGTCATGATCATTTAGCTCTTTAAGCAGTTCGAGGGGTTCATCCCGTGAAGTGCAGGAAAACCAGCAATTCCCATTTAAAGAATATTCCTGTGGGAGCGCTCTTGTCCGCCGTCTGTTTGGTGGGTTCCAGCCGCGAAAAATCGTGGCAAGATGCCACTCACACAGCATCCGGGAAATAAGCCCGGCCCATAATGAAAATTACTACAATAAAGCATTTCACGGGATGAATAGTAAAAGACCCCTATTTTTGTTCTGCTTCAATCTGTTCTTTGATCATTGTTTTCAGGGTTTCTTTATTGACTTTTCCTGAATCTCCTACCGCGGGGAATTCGTCCACCACTTCAAGGCGTTCCGGGAGTTTGAACATGGCCAATTGTTTCTCTTTGAGGAATGTTACCATTTCCTCAAAAGTGAATGTTTGGCCTTTTTTGGATATCACATAGGCGCAACATTTCTCTCCCATGGCACGGTCCGGATATCCGACGATGGCTACGGAGGCTACCTTGGGATGTTCATTGAGCAAACCTTCCACTTCGGCGGGATAGATGTTCTGGCCGCCACGGATAATCATATCTTTCGACCGTCCTAAAATCCAGAGACAGCCTTGATCGAACATGACGATGTCTTCTGTGGTGCACCATCCGTCTTCATCAAAAACCGTGGCGGTCAGTTCCTCGTCCCTGTAGTAGCCTGCCGGAGCATGGGGGCCTCTTAGATAGAGAATGCCAGGTTCTCCATCAGGTACCACATTGCCCTCTTCGTCCTCGAGCCGCACCGTATTGCCGGGAAGCATCCGGCCAACGGTTCGACGTCGCAGCTCCTTGGAATCCTCCACGCTGCATCCGGAGACGGACCCCTTGTCCTGTGTTCCCAGGTCGCTGGTAATGCTGGCGCCAAAGGCTTCCTCTGCTTCCTCTGCTACTTGGGGCGAAAGGTATCCGCCGGCGGAACGGATAAACCTGAGGGAACTCAGGTCGTACTTCTTGAAGTCCGCTTCCAGCATGCGCACCAGGTGGGTGGGGACTACGCCAATGGCTGTAGCCTTTTCCTTCTCGATCAGTTCCAGGGCTCCCTCGGGTGTGAATTCCTCCAGCATGACTGTTTTGGCGCCCGCTATGGGGGCTGCAAAATAGGTCAAGGTTCCGGCTGCGCCGCCTGCATGGGGTGCAATGGCCATGGTGATATCATCTTTATTGAGGTTCCAGATATCGACCCGACCCTTCGAAGTGCAGACCCTGGGGGCGGTAGGCCATTCCACCAGCTTCGGTATCCCGGTGGTTCCGCTGGTGGTGGTGAGCAGGGCCACATCCCATTTGGCATCGAGTCTTCTTTCGTCCAGGACAGATTCATCAACCGGCTTTTTCAATCGCTCTTGGACAACGTGGGTGAGGGAGAATGTTCCTTCGGGAGCATCCGCGGGGACTTCATCGTCAAACAGGAAAAAATATTTCAAGTGAGAAAACCGCTTCTGAAGATCTCCGTACATCTCTAAGTAGTTGAATTTCCTGTAAACATTTGGAATTACCACAGCAGTGGCCTCGGTTTTTTCCAGCATATACTCCAGTTCTCTCTGGCGCAGGTAGGGGTAGACGGTCAGAGAGATGAGGCCGGCCCTTTCGCAGGCAACCCTTGCAAGAAAGCCGTAAACGCTGTTGGGGGACTGGACGATGACCCGGGCGGACTTTGGAATTCCCATCTCAACCCATGAGATAGCCATGGCATCCACCAGTTTTTTGGCTTCAGCCCAGGTAACCCGATATTTGGCATCTACCAGGGCTTCCTGGTCGGGCATTTCTTTGGCATTCCGGCTATAAAAATCGTAAAATAACTCTTCAGTCCAATGTCCATCCTGGAGGAATTCATTTACCATTTTTTCTTTATATCGAATCGGTTTCACTATCATTCTCCTTTTTTGATTTGCTTGCCCTGTCTTTGATGCCTGCCCTGAATCTGTCCCAGAATTCCTGGTCCGTGTCTTGCCAGGCTGCCCCCCATCTTCTCTCGAAATAGGATGTGGGCAATCTTTCCTGCCACGGTTCCCAGGTGCTCTTTCCCTTTTTCTTGGCCTCGAGAACGTCATTCAAGAAGGTGGTAATATTGGTCAATTCTTCTTTGGGAAGATAGGAAGCTGCGCCTTCCTTGATCGATTTCACCAGGTTGTCAGGCGTGAATGCGTGGGCAGTCAGCATGACCGCGGTAATGCCTTTTCGACGTGCAATATCCAGGAGACCATACCCGTTTACGCCCATGATATCCAGGACGGCAATGTCAAAATTTTGGGATTCAAGCAAAGTTTTTGCTTCATCAAAATTGGAAGCCCGTACTGTTTCACACATCTCCAACAGTTCTTCCAATATGTCCAATATATCGGATTCATCATCTACGATGAGGATCCTCTTGCCATCTAACAGAGCGCTGTCTGACATGATGAAGTCTCCTTGTTTTATTTCAGGGTAAACAGACGGCCCGGTTTTCAGGGCCGTCTGTACAGCATGAGCAGTGTACCCGTTTACGGATCTCTTAGATCCGCGAGTTGGTGGTTACTATCCGGCTTATAATCCAAGTTCGGACCATCTGCCTTTCACTCTTTTCACCATGTCCGGATCCAGGGCAATAGGGATCGGCTTCTTTTCCCACTCGTAAGGAATCGTGGCGTCAATAAGAAGTCTGCCGGTGATATATCTGGCATCGATGGGAAGGGAGGGATCCAGAGGTGTAGATCGTCCTCTCTTGATAACCTGACTCCTGTTGGGCTGGAATCGGAAACTCAGAGCATACATGACCCTGGGAATATCCCAGGCATCAATATCATCGTCCACGACGATGACGGTTTTGAGTCCGTACGCCCCCATCTCAGTGGAGATGGCGGCAGTGAGTACCTGATCGGCGTGACCTGGATATTTCGTTTCTACGGAGATGATAGCCAGGAACCTTCCGGAACCTTCGGGAGGACAGTAAACGGACTTGATTCCGGGGATATTCATCTCGTCGGTAAGCTGCTGCCACAGGGTGGCGCCATAGGAGAGAGCCATGACCATGTGGGTATCCGTTACAGCGCGTCCAACGGTGGTGGAATACATGATAGGATTGTCCCGATGGGTGACACATTTGATGTCCATGTAATTTCTGGGATCGGTTCCTACGCCGGAGTAATAGCCCGTGTACTCGCCAAAGGGACCCTCTTCCATGAATTTATCAGCGTCGCATTCTCCTTCAAGGACGATTTCTGCATACGCTGGGATGGGCAGATCGACCGTTTCCCCCTGAACGACCTTGCAGGCTTCTCCACGGATGGAGCCGTACACATCATATTCAGAGATGTTCGCGGAAACCCTTGCTGCACCGAGGATAAACAGAAGAGGATCGCATCCGATGATGGAGGCGCAGGGCATCGGTTTGCCCATCTTCTGGTATTTTTTCAGCATCTGGTCTGCATGTTTTCCTTTGATAAACTGGGTTCCGATCTTGTCTTTGCCCAAAAGCTGAGACCTGTAGGTACCCAGGTTTACCCAACCCGTTTCGGGATCTTTCGTGATGATGAAATGGGCGGTGCCGATGAACCTGCCGCCATCCAGGGGAAAGAAATGGGGAACGGGGAACTTATACAGGTCCACATCGTCACCCATGATGATATTCTGCTTGCAGGGGGCGTCTTTCTTATCTACAAATTCAGCAGGAATGGGATTTCTCCCCATTTTTACCCAGGCTCTCAGGACTTCGGGCAGGGGGGTTTCCTTGGGCAATCCAAGAATGAGGGCCAGTTTCTGTGCAGTGGTGCACGAACTGGTCAAGACCGGTGTATCATAGTCTTTGACATTCTCAAAAAGCAAGGCCGGACCCTGGGCTTCTTCATTGATTTTAGCAATGTGGGAAAGCTCAAGGTTCCAATCCACTTCCGCGGTAATTCTTTTGAGCTCGCCTTCTTTCTCCGCCAATGCAATATAATCTCTCAAATCTTTCATGAAATTTCTGCCTCCATAATATAGGTTAAAGGGGTTAAAGAAACTCTATATAAAAAAATAATAGTCAAACTATAGAACGGGTTATCCAGGTATCTTGATCCGTTTCATGGCCTGAGCCATGAGCAGCTGATAACCGCTTTTGCGGCCGATAACGGACTTTTTCTTGCGCTGGCTCCAGACTGTCTCAGGGCGGGCCTGTACTATAAAGATACTCTCAGGAAATTCGAAGTCGCCATCAACAGCCCACTCGATATCCATGGGACGCCCGTAATGTTTTTCGATAATACCGGCTACTCTAGCCAACTCTTTTACTTCCATGCTTTCCATACAGCATTCGCATTGCATTTCTTCCGGCACTTCCACATCGACTGTTTCTCCTTTTTCCGCGTCATGAATGCATTTGATATGTTTGGTCGATATGGTTCTTTCGTTGGTTTCCATGACCACTTTATCCACGACAAATTTGTCGGGATTGACGGAACCGGATACAACGGTTTCTCCCAGTCCCCAACTCCCTTCAATGACTACCTTTGAAGGGTCGCCATTGGTGGGATTAAGGGTAAACATGACCCCTGCTGTTCTTGAATTGACCATCTTTTGAACCCCCACACTGATGTAAACCTTTTCGTGGGGGAAATTGTTTTTGTTCCTGTAATCGATGGCGCGTGGTGTGTAGAGACTGGCCCAGCAGTTTCGGACTCTTTCGATGATCCGGTCTGTTCCCACAACCCAGAGGTAGGTGTCTTGTTGTCCGGCAAAACTGGCAGTGGGAAGATCTTCAGCAGTGGCGCTGGATCGAACGGCAACCGGCACATCCTTCATGCCGCATTTCTCGCAAAGCCCGGAATACCCCTCTTTAATAGCCGTTTTAATTTCGTCATTCATAGGGGTATTGTTTATCAGATCCTGAATCTCACTGCTGGCCCTGTCGAGTGAGTCCATGTCGTCCTGCCCCATATTGGAAAGGATATCGATGATCTTTTCTCTTATTCCCGTCTCCGAGATGAATGTAAGATAGCTGTCCGTTGTTACTGCAAATCCCGGTGGAACACGAATGCCGGCCTTGATCATCTCCCCTAAACTGGCATTCTTGCCTCCAACCGTCGGGAGGGATGTCTTATCCAGAACTTCAAAATTGAGAATGTAATCCATCTATTCCTCCATGGAGCCTTTACTGGTCGGGTGTTTGGCCCGGAAGTGTGGGCACGTTTCGGGAAAGGGGAGGAGGGCAAAGTGATTTTCATCGGTGTGCCCTCCTCCCTGTACATGACCGGGAAGGACATTAGATTATGAAGCGCGCTCCAGAATCGTAACGACTCCCGTCTCTCCATCAACTCGGATTGTATCACCAGTCTTGATGACCGAGGTTGCGATTCCGACGCCTGTGACCGACGGAACACCGTATTCCCTGCAAACAATGGCCGCATGGCTTGTGAGTCCGCCGATATCTGTTACGGCGGCCTTGATTTTTGTGAACACCGGCGCCCAGGATGGATTGGTAGTGGGGCAAACAAGGATTTCACCTGGTTCAAGGTCCATGACCTCCTTGAGGCGTTTCAATACTCTTGCCTTTCCTTCCACAACACCGGCTGATGAGGCGAATCCCTTGAGCTCTTTGACATCTGCGGGATCGATATCCACACTGCCTTTAAGCCATTCCTGGACCTTGTCGGTGGTGACGCCCCACAGCATAACCGTAAACGGCTCTGCCACTTCTTCGGGTGGAACGCCGAGAGCCGGAGTAGGCGACCATTCGGCTGCTGCGGCAAGGAGCTTTCTCCGCTTGGCAACCTTGGCTTTGTAAAAATCTCCCCTTAGAGGAATGTCGACGCCCAAAGCCCAACCGGTTGCAAGCTCGGTAAGGATTTCAGGTATTTCATAACGATTGAACATGAAAATGTCGTCCACATTTTCTATCATGTCGTTATTCACCAGTAGGGTACCAAAGGCTCTGACCTTGGAATACCATATGGTGTGGAACCAGTGCTCAACCCAGAACAGGTGGTCTTCGGCATACCGATAAATGGTTCGAACCACTTTGTGGGCATCGTCAAAGGCTTGTCTGTCTTCGTCGGTGCTGATCAGATCCCGGTATTTGGCGATGGTTTCTTCCCTGTCTTTGTCAAGGGCCTCCAAATCCCGTTCAATGGTTTCCCCATTCTCCAGCCGTTCTACATAACTCTTGATGTACCCGTACGGTATATCGAGTTCATCAATCCAACTCCCCTCATAATGGAACCAGCCGGATCCGCACGATACATAAAACCACGGGTCTTTGGCTTCTTCAAAAGCTTCGAGCCATTTTTTCCCATCAGAGATTTTTCCCAGGGCTGCTATTTTTTCTTCCGCATTGGTTTCACCCTTCAGAATACCCGCTACCCCTTCCATGGATACGGCCAGTCTGGACAGCTTGCACAATTCTTCTTCAGGGCGGAACATGGATACGTAGGCGCCGGCTACCATCTTTCCGATGGCGCTTTCGCTGATGCCCGGAAAAAGCTTTCTGGCGACATCTCCAAACATGAGATAGGCGAGGTAGGTCAGGTTCAGCATTTCGAAATGAAACTGCCATCCCTTGATCATTTGATTCACAAGCAGATCAAATGATTCAAGCAGGTCGTATGAGGCATAATATCCCCTTGGCGCAGGAATGACCTGGTCTTCAGGGACAAACTTTGGAAGTTCCGTGGGGATATCCAACGCCTTCATCTCTTCGCCAAGAGCCTGTAGTTTTGTGAGCCATTTGTCCCACAATTCATTGTAGTGCTCAAAGACATAGAAGACCCGTTTTTCGAACAACGCGGCCTTTTCTCCGATTACCTCATCCGGTGGAGGCGCTACTGCACAGATGTACAGGTATCCTCCAACCAACCTCTGGGCAACCCCCTGGGCGGGCGGAATGCAGAAGACCCTGGTGGTATATTGCGAAAGGGAAATCTGCCATGCCTCTTGAAAAAGCAAGTCTAACGGCGGCATCGGTTCTGGCGCGTGTATCTTGTCCTGGTACCAGAACTGATTGCTTTCCCACTCCCCTCTTTCTTTGGAAAAAAGAAAGTGAGAAGGATACATCTCTTCCCAGCCTTCAAGTTCCGGCGGAATCTCGATGTCGTGTGGATCCGGAAACCTTGCTACCTTTTCATCTGCCATTTTTTCACCCTCCCTGTTTAAAGGTTTGGTTGGTATTTTGGATTCTCGAAGAAGAGATCCAGTCGAAAAGATATTCCCATTGCGAGACGGAAGTTGTCAATTTGATTATCGTTATGACATTCATAATCTTTACTTATGTAATATTATGAGGTATAAGTTTTATTTGGATGTGGTTTTCTAAGTAGTACCCATCCATAAATGCAATTGTGGGCACTGTGGGTTTCCAATTCAGAAATGACCTTTTCGCAAGGTCAAGAAAAACAAGGGTTTGCGCGGAGGCGTACGATAGTACGTCGCACAAGGAAACCCGCAGTTTTATCCGCCTCTGGCGGGTTGACGCCGACTTGTCCCGAATTACTCGGGGGATTGCGGAAAAGGGCCATTTATGGATGGAAACTAAGTAAAGGGGTATTTCGGGAGATACTTCATGATCAATCTGAACCAATTGAGGATTTTTTATTACGCTGCAAAGAATATGAGTTTCACCAATGCAGCAAAAGAACTCCATATAAGCCAGCCCGCAGTTACCTCACAGGTAAGACAGTTTGAAGAAGCGTGCAATCTTGTTCTCTTCAAGAGGAAATGGAGGAAGGTCTTCCTGACGGATGAGGGGAAAGTCCTTTATGATTACGCCACCAAGCTTTTCAAGCAGGAAGAGCAGATAGAAAACGTCATAGACGATATGAAGCGGTTGAACCTGGGGGTGCTTCGACTGGGAACGACCAAGACCTATGCCCGCTACTTCATGCCCTATATGATGACGGCATTTCACGCATCCTATCCGAAGGTGAAAATTCATTTGAATGAAGGGAGTTCCCTGGAAATGATCAACAGCCTGCTCCATTTGGAAAACGAAGTAGCGGTCATTGCCAAGGCTGAAGATAATTCCGATGTCTCTTTCACGCCATTCAGCCAGGAGGAACTCGTGGTGATTATGGCTCCTCAGCACCATTTCGCAAAAAGGCAAACCATTTCTTTTGAAGAAATCGCCAGAGAACCTGTAATTATGAAGGAAATCGGGTCCGGTACCAGGAGGGCGGTAAATGAGCTGTTCGAACGGTTCGGTGTGGAGCCGGACATCCTTGCGGAAACAAGTAACACCGAGTTCATAAAGCAGCTGGTTATGCGCGGCGAAGGGTTTTCTTTCCTGGTGAAGGAGGCGGTTGCCCTGGAACTGAAAGAAAAAAAACTGGTTGCCGTTGATCTTGAGGAAGGAAAGTCCTATCTGGACATCAGTATTGCCTACCTGAAAAAGCAGCAGCTCTCCAGGCCAGCGCAGGCTTTCCTGGATATCCTGGGGAGAATAACGCCTGAAAATATTCTTAAGATGGGCATCGGCGCTCTAACCGCGGAGTTTTTGAAAAGACGTAGATGAGCATCTTTCTGGGGGAAAGCCGCGAACCGTGGTGTATAACACGAACATCTCACCATGAAGGGCATGAAGAACATGAAGGGTAAAAAAAAAGCCTTTCGAGGCGGGTTACCCAGATGTAAGTTGGACTGCCTACTGCTTACTGCCTACTACCTACTTTTCGTATGAGCTATCTTACCTTCCCTTGATCATCTCATCCATCGTCTGTGCGATGGTCTCTGCAAAAGGCTGATCGTTGATATGGAAATCCTCTTCCGTGAGTTCAATTTCCGGATCGAGCTTTTGTTTCAGGGTTCTGATGAATGTTTGAGTCAGGGCGGGTTCAAACAGCGGACCTTCCTTACTGTCTGCTTCCGACCATCCACGAAGGGGAATCATCACTCTGGTCGTGGAAGGCGAATGATTGAGTTTTTCCGCTAACTGGTTGGCAAGAAAGACGGTTTCGATTTCATCGAGGCGAATAGCCGACCTGAAATCGTAAAAGAAGATCTTTCGATCTTTGTACTCCTGGGGAATGGTATCTCTGGTAAATTCAAGGACGGCGCAATCCAGACCCCCCGGAACGACCAGGCGGGGGATAGGCTCCGAATGGGGCATAAGCCGGGAAGGGCCTATCCCGGAACAATAGCCGCCTTTGAGCTCATCGGCCAGTTCATGGGTTGCCAGATCCAGTATCCCGTCAAAATACCCGTCCGCAGCCAATTCCTCCATGGCCATACCGCCGGTTCCGTTTGCATGAAATGCGACAACTTCATATCCCATGTCATTCAGTGCCTGTTTTACCAGTTCGGCCCCTCGCGTAATAAATCCAAAAAAGGTTAGGGCAATCCTCTTTTTTCTACCGCCGGGGTTCCATTGGTCCCGCACCATGCCGCAGACAGCCCCGGCGGCGCGGTCCAGTACCATCCCCGATATACTGTTTACCCCGAGAAGATCTATCACACTGTGCATCATGGTGATATCTTTTGTCCCCACAATCTCTTTCATATTTTTCGCAGCCACCGTGGAAACCATGACCTTCGGAATGCCCATGGGAAGCACGCGCATGACGCTGGTCCCCATATGGGTTCCGGTCCCGCCTCCGGCTGAGACGATGCCGGCTATTTTTCCCTTCAGGTGAAGGCTTTGAATGAGGTTAATTGCACGGGCGACAACTCCTTTAATGGCCTCGTCCCTCGGTACCATCCGGTCTCTTGCGGCTTCTTGCATCTTGGCGAACAGGTCAAAATCAGGAGGAAAAGAAGGTTGTGCCTTCGTTCCGATATTGATTGTGATAGCTTTAAGCCCCCTTTTTTGAATGCGATCTCTCAAAAACAGGTGCTCTTCTCCTTTTGAATCAAAAGTGCCCAAAACAACAATATATTTTTCCTGATTCATTCCCTGTCTCCCGGTTCTTTTATTTGTTTATTTACCCGACAGCCATGCAACCTATTTCTAGAAACCGGCTGGAGAATATGTGATATCTTACTTCTGTGTCAATGGGTTTGTTGCTTTTCCTGCTGCCCCGGAATTAAAAAGTCTATTAGGTTCAATATGTTAATGTGAATAGGGACGCTCAAGTATTGTTTTCTCAAAGAACTATGTTTTGTACGACCTTGCACGAGTAGACTGAAGCCCGTGTGTTAAATGTTAGTCGACAAGTATATTGTCATCATACAACCTAAAAACTGCAATTAGCTTTTGGCTATTAGCCGTTAGCTTAAAGATCCTAATCATTTGCATGACTTTTCCCTTTACTTGGGGTTTCACTTTTTGATGCTAACCCATTGTAAACGTAAATGACCGATTTCATACGGCTAATAGCTAACGGCTAACCGCTAATTGCATCTTTTAGGTACAATTCAATCACCATGAATATTGACAACTCCCATGGTCCCCTGTTCGGGGACATTGCCCCATCTGCGAGTCGCCAACGATGACGGGGGTGGCAATACTCTTGTTGTGTTTCTCATCGGTGTTGCACGCATCGTGGAACTTCATCAGCAAGAGTAACTCTCCTTCAGCGGCGTTCTTACTTGTCGCAAACACGGTCGACTGCGTGATTCTCGTTCCGGTCGCAGTCGTTTTTGGTGTGGAATATGCGGCATTCCCTTCGTCGGTCTGGATGCTGATTATAATTACGGGGCTATTTCAGACCCTGTATTATGCGTCATTGGCAGGCGCATACA